>Ga0105356_10001194_pt1 | contig 25760 bp, 25 predicted proteins | sample GOMGulsemesocosm_3_FD_83502 | JGI IMG/M metagenome (GOLD analysis project Ga0105356, IMG submission 83502) | Methane-oxidizing microbial communities from mesocosms in the Gulf of Mexico - GOM9D Gulf of Mexico | ecosystem: Environmental > Aquatic > Marine > Cold seeps | place: Gulf of Mexico... | reverse complement strand
ATTTTTTATATGCTCTAGATGCTATTAAGTTTAATGGCTTCGACATGCTCAGCCTGACCTTAGAGGTATTAATTGTGTTTTCTGGTTTCTCTACTTATTTATCAATGCCTTCTATTTTACTAAGTTTAATGGCTTTGACATGCTCAGCCTGACTTTAGGCTATTAATTGTATTTTCTCTTCTCTCTTCAATTTTTTAAAACATCATCTTTCGTTTTCGTACCAATAACCAAATCACAACCGGTGCGCCTATCAAGGAGGTAATGGCATTAATAGGTAAGGTATAATCACTTGTTGGTAATTGGGCAATACTATCACAAATAAGCATAATAATAGCTCCAAATAGAAATACAGCGGGAAGCAGTATTTTATGATTGGAAGTATTGAAAATTTGTCGTGTCATGTGTGGAATTGCCAACCCGATAAATGCAATTGGTCCGGCAAAAGCCGTAATGGTTCCTGCTAATAAGCTTGTTGAAACTATAATTAGCAGTCGACTTTTTTTGATGTTTAGTCCCAGGCTTTTTGCATAATTCTCTCCTAAAAGAAGGGTGTTCAGTGATTTAATAGAGGTCATGCTAATGACTATACCGATACTGTAAATAATAAAAAACACTAAAAGTTCGTCCCATGATAAATTACCAAGACTTCCGAAGCCCCAAAAAATGTATTGCTGCAATTGCTCGGCAGAACTAAAATAAGAGAGTACGCTCACTACGGCAGCTGTAATACTTCCAAACATAAGACCAATAATTAAAATAGCCATGGTATCTCTTACTCTCATAGAGACTATTAGCACTGCTAGGAGTACTAAAAAACTTCCCAAGCTGGCCGCAATAACTAAGCTCCATTTTGAAATGAGTAATCCAGCAAGTGCACCTCCAAAAATAGAAGCTCCCATTATTATTAAGGCCACACCTAAACTAGCACCCGAGGTGATCCCAAGAACAAAAGGGCCCGCGAGCGGATTCCTAAATAAGGTTTGCATTAGTAATCCCGAAATTCCCAAACCAGATCCTACAAGAATCGCAGTAAATGCTTTTGGTAAACGATAGCCTTGAATAATATGCTGCAAGGATTCATTGTCTGTTGAAGCTCCAATTAAACTATTAAAGACATCTTTAAATGGTATGGAAACAGAACCCAAACTTATATTCATAAAAAAACAGAATAATAGTAAAAGACTAAGGATCAGAAAGGTTAACCTATATGTGTTTTTATTTGGCAATTATTTTAAGGGTTTAAAGAAAAAGGGTGAATAATTTTCTAATAATTCTGGATGGCAGATCTTAATAATATCTTTTAGCACTAAATCGGGACGAGCCGTTCCGAGCTCATAATATAAAACGCCACCCGTAGCTCCTGTGGTATTGCTAAAAGAATAGATGTTTTTACTTTTAAAAGCCTCGAATTTTGTGTAATGCTCGTTTGCCTTTTCTATGGCTTCCATACTTGTGTAATACGAAGGACTGAGCCATAATTGAGCCGCGTTCCCTTTTTCAAAAACACTTTCAAAACTTAAAGCTAGACTGCCTTTTCCTTTAGTTTGACTCCATAAATAATTAACGTTAGCATCTTTGAGGAATTGAGCTTCCGGACTTGTACCATTTGGTAAATACCATACGTCTTTGTGCATGGCACCGCAGAGTACTGTTGGTTTTGTCTTCGCTGTAGAAGCGAGGTTTTTTGCGTTGAGATAATCTTTCTCTATGTGGTTAAAAATAGAATCGGCTCGGGCTTCTTTATTGTAAAGTACGCCAAAGAACTTAATCCATTCGGCTTTTGCTAAAGCAGAATTTTCAATCCAATCCCCATTATAAATTACAGGGATATTTGCTTTCTGTATGGTTTGAAAGGTTTTATTAACACCATCGATACCATAACCCACAACCACATCGGGCTGTAACTCTAATAGTACTTCAATGTTTATGCCCTCATTTTTTCCCAACTCTCTAATTTGACCATCATCAATACGCTGTCTTGTTTTTTTAGAGGATACATAATCTGTTGAAGGGAACCCGACCAAAGTCTGTTCAATCCCTAAAAGTTCTAGTGCCGGAATATGTGTTGTTGAGGTCACTACTATGGATTGTAGAGGTACATTGATAATATCGGTATATGAGTTATTGGATGCTTTTGCAGCTTCATTTCTATTATTTAATAATTTATAGCTATACGATTTATCGGCATTGGGCCAGGGGTTTTTTATTTCCAACACTTTATATGATCCAAAATCGGTAATGCTAAAGCCTTTAGCATATTTTAAAACCAGCTCAGTTCCTGGATTGGTTTTAAGTGCTTGGTCTTTAATTTCTTTTTTGCAAGAAAGACAAACGAATACAATTAGGAATAAGGTTACTTTTTTCAAGGCTCAGGTTTTTTTATAGATCAAAAGTAATATTATTTGTGCTTATGATAGAATCATTAAACAAAATGTTTAGTTTTGCCGCGAATTTTGGTTCTTTTCAGGATTTATTTTGAAAGGATTAAAAGGGAATCAAGTGAAAAGATTAACGCTTGAAAATTTGTGATAAGAGGCCAATGTGTTCTGAAATCTATAATTAAAAAATCGTTAATCCTCAGTCTTGAACTGTTCCCGCAACTGTAAGCTATAAAGCTTCATGTTATACTTCAAGTCACTGAAGAATCTAATTGCCAAAGCAAAAATAATTTTGCTTAACAAGGACCTCTTTGGGAAGACCAGCATGAAGACGCAAGTCAGGAGACCTGCCATATTCAACATAAATAAGTCAAACTTTCGGGATAAAAGTTGAATGTTAGTTATCAGCTGAATTCACCCCATAGAAGATTTGTAATTTTTTGTATTAACGAGAAAATATGGATTTGCGCGGTTAATTTAGTTTATAGATGGCATGAGTATGCTTAGTGTACTATTCTCGAGTAACAATGAATTAAAATGAACAAAAAAGTATGTGTTTTAAGTGTCTTTTGTACACTTATTTCAAGTTTTGGATTTTCGCAACAAGACGAAGAGACCAAAGTAGAACAATTGGATGAAGTCGTAATTACAAATTCTCGATTTCAAATTAAGAAAGAAGATTCCGGTAAGGTGATAACCAAGATCACACAGGAAGAATTACAGCAATTACAAGGTAAAAGTATTGCGGAAATTATCAATTCCACGGTTGGAATTGAGGTAAATGGTACTAAAAGTAATGCAGGACAGAACTTAAGTTATTTTGTGCGTGGTGGTCGTAACAGGCAAGTAATCGTATTAATTGATGGTATTGCAGTTACTGATGCTTCTCAAATAGCAAACGACTATGATTTACGTTTATTAAATGCAGATCAGGTTGAGTCTATTGAAATTTTAAAAGGAGCTTCAAGTACTTTATATGGTTCAGGGGCAGCAACAGCTGTGATTAATATCACCTTAAAAAAAGCATCTAAAAAGGCTATTTCTGCTAACTTTAGAAGTGTTTTAGGGACTAATCAATCTCAAGATGATACTAATTATGCTATTAAAAATTTCAGAAACAGTGTATCTGTAAATGGAAGTCTTGATAAGTTTAGCTATTTAGCGAGTTTTGGAAATCAATTTACAGATGGATTATCGGCAGTAGCTGCAGGAACCGAAAAGGATGCATTTAGTGCTATAAATGGTAATATTAAATTAGCTTACAAATTCTCTAAGGCTTTAAAATTGGGGGTTTACGCCAGTTTTGATCAATATGATGCCGATTTTGATGATGGCTTTATGTTTGCCGATGCTAATAATATTGCCATCTCAAAGCAACATAGAATTGGGATTGCTCCAGAATTCAAGTATAATAAAGGGAGTATCGTATTAAATGCTGCATATAATGATATAGAAAGAGAATTTGAGTCTGGTTTTCCTTCTAAATCAAATGCACAGAGTGTTGTTGTTGATTTATATAATAAGTACAAATTTGACAATACCTTTTATACAGTAATAGGGGTGAACTATCAAGAGAATGAAATGGAAAGTTTTTCAATTCCTTATGGTGAAACAGATTTTGCTCAGAAAATAAATCCTGATGATGCTGGTTTTACTAGTGTTGATCCTTATGTGAACGTGGTTTATATTTCAGATGCTGGTGTGCATATAAATGCAGGAATGCGATTGAATAACCACAGTGAATACGGTTCGCATTTTGTATATAGTGTAAATCCTTCATTTAAAAAAGAATTGAACTCTGGATATATAAAAGGATTAGCGAGTTATAGCACGGCTTATATCACGCCTTCTTTATACCAATTATTCGAACCGAGTTATGGTAATAGCGAATTAGATCCCGAAGAAAATAGAACTATAGAAGTAGGAGCAGAGCTAGGCATTAGAGGTAAAGCAACTTTTAATCTTGTCTATTTTAATAGAAAAGAAACTAACTTTATTGATTTTGTGGATTTAGGAAACTGGGTATTTCAATATAACACTATCGATGATTCATTTACCGCTACTGGGATTGAGTTAAATGCAGATTACAACTTTTCTGAGCGATTAAAGCTAAAAACAAATGCGACTTATACTAAGGTTGATGAAGATTTAAACCTTCGTATTCCAGAATTAAAAGTGAATGCTAAATTAAATTATCAATTAAATGAGGCTACTTTTATGAGTGTATCTTATCAGTTTAATGATGATAGAGCGGATGCATTTTACAATAGTGAAACGTTTGCATCGGAGGCTGTTAATTTAGGGAGTTACAGTTTATTAGACTTTTATCTAAGTCATAAACTTATTAATAATAAGGTTACTTTATTTGCGAATTTCACCAACCTTTTAAATGCAGATTATCAAGAATTGTACGGGTATTCTACTCAAGGTAGAAATATAAACTTAGGATTTAATCTTAGCTTTTAAATTAATATAGGAAATCTGAAGGGAAAATCTCGATGTCATATTGAGCTTATCGAACTATTTTAGCGATTGATAGCAATAGTGGTTTCGACAGGCACAACCTGACAAATCAAACGATAAAGACCCTTCAGATTTTCTTTTTTTTATAGGGTTAGGTCACAATACCAAAAACCTGTTTTTGTATTGCTATTATCTGGAGCATCGTATTCACGATATACTTTTTCTCCAATGTTGAAGGGAATAGGGTTTTTAAAAATGGGACCGTCATAACAAAAGGTATGAAACTCTCCATTTTCTCCACAAGGATCTACATTTTCTGGTAAGGCATCTATAAAATCCTTATCGATGATTTTACCGACGAAATCGGCACCAAAATATGCTGCATTCGCACAAACAATAATGGTTTTAAATCCTAAATCTAAAAACTCATTAAGGAGTACTTTTGTATCTCTTTTCCAGAGCGGAAAAAGGGCTGTAATATTGAAGGTATTGAGTTGTTTTTCGCGATATTCCTTTAAGTCTTCTAAAAAAATATCACCAAAAGCACAATGTGTAAACCCCTCTGTTTGTAGTTCGGTTACAGCTGCTGTCATTTTTTGTTCATAAACCGCCATACTCGGTTGCTCAGGGAGTTCAATCAGACGAGATTTTATGTTTAGGGCCTCTGTTTGTGCCAGCAAGAGTTCTTTTCTTAACCCATGCATGGATACGCGGTTATAATGGCTATTTACTGTGGAAACCAAAGCTTCTATGGTATAGCGTTCATCTTGTAATAAATGATATAATGCCAAGGCCGAATCTTTACCAGAGCTCCAATTAAAATAGGTCTTGATTTTTGACATATGAGTAATAATAAAAGATTTTAGTTAATAAACTAAAAAGACCGCTCGGGAGCGATCTTTTTTTTATTGGTTGAATGATCTGTGCTTTATGACTTCAGCAGGTAGTTTTTTGTCTATATGCATCTCTTTTGAATGCGGAACAAAGTCTTTACTATCGGCTACAAGCTCCACGGGCTCAATAACGTTGTAATGTACTCTACTAGTACCTGAAATATCGGCTAAAGCAGCTGCTAATAAAGGTTCTGAAGCATTTCCGAGTATACCTAAGTTACCAATATCTTCAGGGAGTATAGTGGTCGGGGTTAATCCGCTACTATAATCTGTATTGCCAACCGCATTTAAAGATTTCAAAACGAGCGGCTGCATAGCATAGGTATGATTAGGATTGGCACCCTCCCTTCCTAAATCTTCAGAATCATAAACTGTTATAGAAGCCTGATATTTACCATGGGTAGTCGTGCCTATCTGTACAACATTAATATAGGGGTTTAGAGAATTTATGACAAGTTCACTTGCGGATGCAGAACTTCCTGTTGTCAGTATATAAACGCGATCTAAGTTAAGGCTATTCAATGTTGCTCCAGAGTCATTATTTGCAAATCTATTAATTAAAGATTCAGGATTCTGAGTTTGGAAAATTGCTTGCAATTCAGGATTCCATTGTTCTGTACTAAAGATTTCCCCGGTAAATTGTCCTGTGATCATGCTAGAAAGAAGTATGGAGGAATTGACAGATCCTCCAGGATTGTATCGTAGATCTAGAACCAAGTGTTGTACATTATTGGCTAGAAAATCACCAAAAGCAGCATTGAGTTGGCTGTCAAAATTAGAGGTAAAGCCGTTATACATTAAATAACCAACCTTTTCACCTCCGACATTTAAAGTGTTTGTTAAAAAAACAGGATCCTCAGTATAGATTTCCTTAGTTAATGAAATACTTTCTGAGCCTGAAGTAATACTGTCATCCCCAGTTTCAGGAGTACCCTTATTGTCGTAGACTCCTAAATTCAGCGTATAATTTTCTGTAGATAAAAGAGACCTGTAATTATCAGTATTAAGGCTTATGCCATCAATAGCAGTAAAAACATGCCCTCTCATTAATCCTTGAGAAGCGGCGCTTGTATTTGGTAAGACATATCTAACATACCCAAAAATAGAGGAGTTGCTTCCCGGAACAAATCGCAATCCAAATTCCATTCCATTACTTTTACTTACCCCGCTAAATGATTGTTCGAGTGCGATATAATCGTCAACAATCCAGCTAAAGCGATCCACAGTTTCCCTTTGGTGAATTAAATCTTCAAATAAATTTTCGGGAGACCCATAGGAGTTTAAATAACTGGCATAATCTTCAGTATTTGAAAAGCGGTCATTAGCGAGGTCGGGTTTATTTTCCTTGTAGAGGTAAACAGCGTTCATGCCTTTCCAGACAAAATCATTTATTTCGCTCGCTGATATGGTATTATCGTCAACATCTTCATAACAACTCGTTGTAAATCCTAGCAACAATACTGCTAAAATCGTGTTTAGGGAAAATTTCATGTGTGTCTTTTAAATTAATTAGGGTCACAGGTAACCTTCAATAATAGTACAATCATTATAAAACATCAAATGAAGGCACTTATCATTTCGGATTCATAGCTTTTTTTTTACTTTTTCTTTTAAACTCTAAAGTTAATTACAATATTGTAAAATAAAAATATTAATTCTCCGGAAGGATGGAATCTTTTTAGAATGGGGCTTAATACGGATTATATGTATCAATAATAAAAAAAATAAAACTTCAATGTAACAAAACAGAAAGTGCATCGTCGTAATATCATAAAGCAACAAGAAGCTTTAAACTAACCACCAAAAAAAAAATGACACAGGCTGAGTTTTTAAATATAGTGATGCCTTTTAAAGATAAAGTATATCGTTTGGCAAAACGATTACTGGTTTCCCAGGAAGAAGCAGAGGATGCAACGCAGGAGATTTTGATGAAATTGTGGAATAATAAAACAAAGATTCAAGAGTATAAAAATGTAGAGGCGTTTTCTATGACCATGACAAAAAACTTTTGTCTTGATAAATTAAAATCAAAGCATGCACAGAATTTAAAAATAGTGCATAGTAATTATCAAGATCATAATGTGTCATTACAGAAACAGTTGGAATTAAATGACAGTGTGGACTGGGTTTCTAGAATAATGGAAGAGTTACCAGAACAACAAAAAATAATATTACAGCTTAGAGATATAGAACAGTATGACTTTAGTGAAATTTCAAAAATGCTTGACATGAACGAAACAGCTATTAGAGTCGCTTTATCCAGAGGCCGAAAAACATTAAGAGAAAAATTAACTAAAACACACAATTATGGTGTTAAATAGCATAGAGAAATTACTAGAAAAGTACGACAACGGAGAAACTACTTTACAAGAAGAGCAGCAGTTAAAAAACTATTTTTCGAAAGAAACTGTAGCGCCACATTTGGAAGTGTATAGATCCATGTTTCAGTATTTTTCGCATAGCCACGAAGAGCAGTTCACTAAAGACGTTCCATTAACACCTAGAAAAACAATCAACTTGTATAAATGGGTTTCCGTCGCAGCAGTAGCAGTTTTAATGTTTGGAATTTATATTCAAACCAGTGGCCCAACAGATGCTCAAAGGCAAGAAGCGCTTTTAGCTTATAATCAAACCATGGAGGTGTTTAATCTCGTGTCTTCAAACCTTAATAAAGGCAGCGAAAGTATGAATGCATTAAACTTAGTGTCTACAAATTTTTCGAAAGGCGCAGATAATATCGCTTACCTTGGTGAATTTTCAAATACATCAAATAAATTTTTAAAAACGAATTAATAATAGAATTAAAATAAGTAAACATGAGAAAGTTAGTATTAATAATAGCAATTGTAATGACACCATTAGTATCCTTTGGACAAGGATTATTCGATAAATACGAAGATATGGATGAGGTAACATCAGGAGTAATAAACAGTAAAATGTTTTCTATGTTAGCCTCTATAGATGTAGATTTCGATGATCCTGAAGCAGAAGCCATGATGGATGCCATTAAGAAAATAAAAAGCATAAAATTATTAACCACAGGAAATAGCAGTATCTCTAAGAGTATGGCTGCTGATGTAAAGAAGCATATCAAAAGCTCTAATTTGGAAGAGTTAATGCGTTTTAAAGATGGTGGTAAAACAGTGAAGTTTTATGTGAGAGAAGGGTCAAGTGAAAACCATGTAAAAGAATTATTAATGTTTGTTAATGGTTTGAAAGAGTTGACAAAAGGAAATGATCTTACTATTAATGGAGAAAAACGTGATATTGAAACCGTTATTGTATCAATATTAGGAGACATTGACCTTAGAGAGATCTCTAAAATTACCAACAAAATGAACATCCCAGGTGGTGAGCATTTAAAAAAGGCTGGACAAAAGAAAAATTAATCACTTTTTAAAAGGTCCCATATAGGACGGCATAAAATAGTACCATCATGAACACATCAATCAAAAACATTGTAATGTCATTCTTCATAGCTGCAGTTTTAATGAGCTGCAACTATGGGGAAACATTGCAGGGATACTTCGTTGCGAATCAAGAAACTCCGAATTTTGTATCCTTAGATATTCCAACGAGTTTCGTCAACTTAGATAAAGTAAGCTTAACAGAAATTCAAAAAGAAGCCTATGAGTCGGTAAATAAGCTCAATATGTTAGCCTACCGTTTATCTGATTCTAATATAGAAGACTATAAAGCTGAATTGGCTAAAGTACAGCTCATCTTAAAAGACGAACGCTATGAAGAACTATTTAGAGGAGGAAATTCTTCAGATGGTAAAATCATTGTAAAATACATAGGGACAGATACTACCATTGATGAGCTAATCATTTTTGGAAGTGCAAAAGATAGAGGCTTTGCGATAGTTAGAGTACTTGGTAATAATATGGAACCGGCAAAAATAATGTCATTGGGAAGCGTGGTTAATCAAATGTCAACTGATGAAAATAGTGTAGAGGAATTTATGAATTTCTTTAAATAAGAACAGATTAAAAATTTTAATTCCTAATCACAATTAAATTTAGAATGTTAATATCGAAAAAAAACCTGCCAAATATGGCAGGTTTTTTTTGTGATTATTTTTTCGATTTTATGAGAATGATATAAACTATAATTCCAATAAAAAAACTAAACAATATTGCTTTAACAATAACACTATCTAAGAGATCAAGTAGTCCAGCAATAATAAAAAACAAGACTAGAACTGCAGATGATAATAATGTTAGTTTGTCATTCATTTATATCCCTGTGTAATTACTCGGTGATATTGCTTTCAGCTCAGATTTCAATACTGCACTAACCTCGAGGGTGTCTATAAAATCTGAAATTGAACTTTTAGTAATTCCCGTGTTTGTTCTTGTTAATCCTTTTAATGCTTCATAAGGGTTAGGGTAGCCCTCACGACGTAAAATAGTTTGGATAGCTTCGGCAACCACCGCCCAGTTTTGTTCTAATTCTTCAGCGAATTTGGTCTCGTTTAATAATAGCTTATTTAAACCTTTTAAAGTCGATTGAAAGCCAATTAAAGTATGCCCAAAAGGCACGCCTACATTACGCAATACCGTACTGTCGGTCAAATCACGCTGTAATCTAGATAAAGGAAGTTTAGCCGCTAAGTGTTCAAAAATGGCATTGGCTATTCCTAAGTTTCCTTCGCTATTTTCAAAATCAATAGGATTGACTTTATGTGGCATTGCAGAACTACCAACTTCACCTTTTTTAATTTTTTGTTTGAAATATTCCATAGATACATAAGTCCAAATATCTCGATCTAAATCTATGATAATAGTATTGATTCGCTTTAAACAATCAAACAAAGCCGCCATATGGTCGTAATGCTCTATTTGAGTTGTTGGGTAAGAATGATGTAACCCTAGTTTTTCCTTTACAAAATGCGATCCAAAGGCTTTCCAGTCAATATCTGGATAGGCAACATGATGGGCATTAAAGTTTCCGGTTGCACCACCAAATTTTGCCGCGTTTGGAATCGTATTTAAAGTTTTAAACTGTTCTTCAAGGCGAACTACAAAGACTTCAATTTCTTTACCTAAGCGCGTTGGAGATGCCGGTTGACCATGGGTTCTAGCTAACATTGGGATGTCTTTCCACTCCGTTGCTAATTCTTTTAAGCGCTCTAAAACACTTGAATATCCAGGGATATAACTATTAGTCATCGCCTCTTTAATACTCAAAGGCACCGCCGTATTATTTATGTCCTGAGAAGTCAAGCCAAAATGAATAAACTCCTTGTATTCTGAGATGTTTAAGGTGTCAAACTGCTCCTTTATAAAGTATTCAACGGCTTTTACATCATGGTTAGTAACAGATTCAATATCCTTAATAGCCAAAGCGTTTTCCGATGAGAAGTTTTTGTAAATATCTCGTAAGTCACCAAATAAATTAAGATCAAAATCTTTTAACTGTGGCAATGGAATTTCGCATAAAGCAATAAAATATTCTATTTCTACTTGTACACGATATTTTATAAGAGCTTCTTCAGAAAAATATGGAGCTAAGGATTCCGTTTTATTTCTATAACGACCATCAATAGGTGAAATGGCATTAAGTGTTGATAAAGACATATGTTGCGTTGTTTTTTTTGAAGTCGCAAAGATAGGTATTTGTATCTCGAATTGCCAATTACGAATTGTGAATTTTAATAAAAATAAAGTAAATATGGATCCACCTTTTATATGGTAATTTTAGTAGGCGTATGGATTGCATTTAAAAGCTAGGTCTTAGATCGCTTATTTATTTTATGAAGTACTTGTCGTGCTCTTGCTTTATAAGCGGAGCTTCCAGGATGATAATCACGCTCTAAAATTATTTTTAATTCGGCATGAATCCAGTCATAGTCCTGACCTAAGAGTTGCAAATTACTCATCGAATATACTTTGGCGGCTACTTTTTGGTCGGTAATCATCCAATCAAAACTATTTTCAATAATGAGCTCCTTATGCTTTGGTTGAAGCTTTGATTTAATTAGGTTATTCGTTTTTGAATAATATGCTTTAACCAAAAACTCACAAATTTTGGACATAGGGCGTACCGCCGAGTCTAAATGGATTTTGTGAATATTACCTATTAATTTATCTAAATGCGGGATTATAATATCGAGATTTTTGGCGCAGGCAAACTCCAAAATCCAAGCTGCTTTACAAGATGTTTTATCATCGACCATGAGTAAAATTTCTATAAGTTTGGGTAATAAGCTGAGGTCGTTTAATATAATGTTCGCGTATTTTAACCTGTTCTCTCGAGCAGCGTTAACATAAGTTAATTCTTTGTGTAGTTGTTCTAAAGTCATTAATAAAATTGCTACTTTTAAGATTCTAAATTTAGTAATTATGCGAATTATAAAAAAAGTTTTACTCTTGTTATTAGCTATCTTTGTAATTGCGCAATGCTTCGGGCCTGAAAAGAATAGTGGTGAAATGGCCGCTATTGAGGACTTTTTTGTAGATACAAAACCACCTGAAAATGTAAAACTTATTTTAAAGGAAAGTTGTTTTGACTGCCATACTAATATAACACGCTACCCTTGGTATAGCTCAATAACACCGATTAATTACTGGATGGCTGGACATGTGAATCATGGAAAAGAAGAATTAAATTTATCAAAATGGTCAGGCTATTCTTTAAAGAAAAAAGATCATAAATTTGATGAGTTAATTGAGATGATAGAAAAAAAGGAAATGCCTTTGCCATCCTATACCTGGACGCATAAGGAAGCTAATTTAACAGAGACTCAAATTGAAGATGTTATCTCTTGGGCAAAACTCGTACGGGTGAAATATGGTATGTTAGCTAAACCGCAGTAGAATAATTAATTTCAATATCAAACTCCAATACTAAGGAACTTAGAAGCTCTTAATTGAGGACTTTAAATTTTTATGAATAAAAAACTATTAATTATTGGCTTTGTTTGGCCTGAACCAAAATCATCGGCAGCAGGAACTAGAATGCTACAACTTATAGCGCTTTTTCAATCCGAAGATTACGAGGTTACTTTTGCAAGTCCCTGCTCAAAAACGGATAATGCTGTTAAGCTCGAGCATATTAATGTTTCTCAAGTTGAAATTAAATTGAATGATTCTAGTTTTGATGACTATGTGAATCAGATCCAGCCTGATATTGTGCTTTTTGACCGTTTCATGATGGAAGAACAATTTGGATGGCGTGTTGCAGAGCAGTGTCCTAGTGCGTTACGTGTTTTGGACACCGAAGATTTACATTGTCTTCGCAAAGGAAGACATCAAGCTTATAAGGACGGCAAAGCCTTCGATAGATCCTATTTGTTTAATGAATTTGCAAAGCGAGAGATCGCGAGTATTTATAGAAGTGATTTAAGTTTGATTATTTCTGAAGTTGAAATGAAAATCTTGGTAGAGGATTTTAAAGTAGATACGGCATTATTGCATTATTTACCATTTATGATGGATGAACTTTCAAAGGATGCCATTCGAGAACTTCCAAAATTTCAGGATCGTGAACATTTTATAAGTATTGGGAATTTTTTACACGAACCAAATTATAACGCGGTACTGTATTTAAAAGAGACCATTTGGCCCTTGATTAGACAAGCACTGCCTATGGCAGAATTACATGTTTATGGTGCCTATGCCTCACAGAAAGTGAATCAATTAGATAAGCCTAGAGAGAATTTTTTTGTTAAAGGCTTTGCTGAGGATGTGAGCCAGGTCATGCAAAAGGCTAAGGTATGTATTGCTCCTATTCGGTTTGGTGCTGGACTTAAGGGAAAGTTAGTCGATGCAATGGTGAATGGTACGCCTTCTATAACCACCACTATTGGTGCTGAAGGTATGTATGGTGATATGGAATCTAAGGCCTTAATTGAAGATGATCCACAAGAATTTGCCAATAAGGCTGTTGAGTTATATATGGATGAAGACCTTTGGAAAGATCAACAAGAAAACGGATATAACATAATCAATAAAAGATTCAATAAAGGAGAATTCCAGAAGGTCTTTATGGGTAATGTAGAAGCGATTAACCAAGATTTAAACGGGCATCGTCAGAACAATTTTACAGGCAGTATGTTACAGCATCACCTGATGCAAAGCACAAAATTTATGTCACGTTGGATCGAGGAGAAAAACAAAAAATAAAGAGTATATGGCAGTAGATAAAGAAATTTTGATAAATGGGTATACCCATCTTTTATATGAATCGGAATCTCATACCGATGCGGATTCTTTGGCAAAGAGTGAGGCGTTTTTCAACTGGCTAGATACCAGACGCTCTGTGAGGGAATATTCAAGTCAGCCCATTGCAAAAGCCGTGATTGAAAATATTATTAAAGCGGCATCAACAGCTCCATCAGGAGCACATAAACAACCTTGGACTTTTTGTGCGATATCAAATGCAGCGCTTAAAACGCAAATACGTCTGGCAGCAGAGGTAGAAGAGCGAGCAACTTATGGGAAGCGTATGAGCGAGCGCTGGAAAGCCGATCTGGCTCCCTTGGGAACCGATACCAACAAACCTTTTATCGAAGATGCACCTTGGGTAATTGTTGCTTTTAAGCGGGTTTATGAACATGAAGGTGATGTGAAACACAACAATTATTATGTCAACGAATCCATTGGAATTGCCTGTGGTATGCTGATTTCTGCTATACATGATGCTGGATTAGTAACACTGACTCATACGCCGAGTCCAATGAATTTTTTGGCTAAACTATTAGAGCGTCCATCTAATGAACGTGCCTTTTTATTATTGCCAATTGGATATCCAAAACAGCCCGCCTATGTGCCAGATCTTCATAGAAAATCATTAGATGAGGTGGCTGTGTTTTATGAATGATAAATTCGAACCCTGTTGGGTATTATTGCACGACCCTAACATCAACGAAACGCTCTAATCTTGAAAATGCTGAGCCCCAACCATTGTAAATCCCCATGGCCTCTTGTTGTTTGCAATATGCTTCTGTAGGATGGATCACACTGAAAATGAATTTTGTTCTATTGCCCTCAGCTTCAAAAAGCACCTGTAATTCAACATTTTCTGTCATAGGTCTAAAGTCTGCTGAGGTAACTATTTTTTTTAACACAACAATTTCCTTATAAACGCCTTCCGAAATAAAAGGAGTACCATCGGGCATGGGCATGGTGTATTTCCATTTTCCACCAACCTTGAAGTCATGTGCTATAACTTTGAGTTCCATGCCTGGAGGCGCCCACCATTTAATGATATGTTCTGACTGTGTCCAAGCATCCCACACCGTTTTTAATGGGGCATTAAATGATTTCTCAATCCTTATGGTTCTGTCGTTTAAATCACTCATCGCTATTGTTTTTAGTTTGTATTTGATCTAGATAATTTTCAAAGGCATCGATCCTGTCCTCCCATTGTTTGTGGAATTTCTCTATCCATAAAAAAGCGGGAATAAGATTTTTTGGTTCAATTTTGCAGTAGCGTGCTCTTCCTTTTTGATGAATTGTTATTAAACCACATTCATCTAAAATCTTAAGGTGTTTGGATATTGCTGGTCGACTTATTTCAAATTTTTCTGCAACTTCGTTAATCGTATGTGTTTCGGTAGATAATAAATCAATAATGTCACGTCTCACAGGGTCGGCAATTGCTTGAAATACATCTCGTCTCATATTAAATGCGTAACTAATTGGTTACTAATATATGTGTAATTGTTCGGTTACGCAAATATATTTTTAGATTAATCTCTGGAAGACAACTGTATAGAGTGTTAATTGCTCTATGAAATTGGAGTATGTGCTATGTGAAAGACTCTCTTGTTATAGAGATTAGTCAGTGTTTAGTCCCTGTTTTAATAGTTTATCCTTTTCAATTCTTTTTGCTTAGTCTCAGAAACAGCTCCTGTTTCCGCATAGGTTTTCCAATCATTTAAAAACCCCTTGATTAATTTGCTAAAGTTTTTCTTTAATAAAAACCCCATAAAAAATCCCATAATGCCGCCCAAATCAGCAGTGAGGTTTGAATGAATCCTACAGGAAGTTTCGTTTATGGCTTCAACTTTAAGGGCATTCTGAAGATTTGAAATAAAGCCTGGGAGTTTGTCGCCCTCGGCAGACCAGCTTATTTCGTACGTATTATCCTCGTAATGTAAAATTTTTTCCTCAAGCATTCCCATACCTGCCACTTCACAATAGCGTCCACCAGCCGGTGCATTTTCAAATTGTTTGGATACAGATTCGTTTACCCAAGATTTCTCGACACCTCGTCCCCAATCGGCAATGTTTAGAAAATTAGGGCCTACGACCTCCCAGGCTCTGGAAGCCTCTATGGTCACATCTACGGATTGCTTAATATTCAGTTTTCCCATGGTGTTGATTTTTTATGAATCCTTTCCTGTGGTTTACAGAAGGATTTGGATGTTTTAAAGGTTTAAAATCTGGGCTCATAGTCTATGAATTTCTTTTATATAGACCAAAACCTATTGTGAAAAATTGCATTAGTGGGTGATGTGCCCTATATGATAGCGTTTAATTCTGATATAAATATACCAACTTTATTTGAAAATAGGTTTTTTTAAAACGTGGTGTTGGTCTGAGATCTTATGGTTTTAAAAGTTAATTGCACTGGATTATAAAAAAGTGTCGAATAATTTGGCGGATCCATTAATGTAAAGTATATTTGTCATATAGGAAAAATAACTTTCCTTATTATAAAATATATTTGTCAATTAATAGCAGAATTATGAATACAAAAAAAATTATGGAATGTGAACGGAATCGCTTTCAGAAGATAATCAACTTTAGGCTGCCCCATAAATTCATGACTATTGGAATTGCTATTGCCGCCCTTTCAATTATTACAATGTTTGTTCGGGCCTTCGTGATGGAAGGTGATACGGAATGGTTGAAAGAACTTTCAAAAAAGGGATTATTAGTCGGCATGTTGATAATGTCAATCTCAAAAGATAAACAAGAAGATGAAATGACGCTAGCTCTGCGCTCACAATCCTATGCTATTGGTTTTGTTATAGGGGTAGTCTATGCCTTAGTAATGCCTTATGTCGAGTTTGGCGTGTCCAATGTTGTCAATTCTGGAGGTGAAAGCTATAAGGACTTGGGAGATTTTCAGGTGCTTTTATTTATGCTTATGATTCAATTGATGTTTTACCACAATTTAAAGCGTTACAGATAATGGAGAATACCATAAAAGTAGAGCGTGCAATTCTGAGTCTTACTCAGGATGATTTAGCAAAGAAAATTGGAGTCTCTCGGCAAACAATTAATTCTATAGAGGCTAATAGATATGTGCCATCAACGGTTTTAGCATTAAAACTGTCCGAATTATTTAATAAACCAGTGAATGATTTTTTTAAGCTGGATGATAATGATCTAAAATGATTACACTGTCCATCATTATTGTAAAGCTGATCGTCTTGATAATTTCATTATTCTTTTGAGAATATGCTATGCTGTAGATTTTCAAATTCTTTATATAGTTTGTAAATGGGCTATAAATTGTTATTTAAATTAATATAAATCCCTTTTTTAATGAAGATTATTCAAAAATTAAAAAATTAAGATAATAGGCTCCTGATTAGCTGTTTTTATTGTCTATTTTTAGTTTTTTTAATTTTTGAATTTGAAGACAACACTGTCAAAATCCCTAATATGTATAGCTTTATTCTGTGTCAATTTGATATGGTCTCAAGTAAATGTTCCACCTCATATTGTCGCCGAGGGGGAACAGGTATATTGCCCTTTAAGTGAGATTAATATTGTCACCGATTTTAATATCATCGACCCCGACGATACTGAAATTGATGCCGTTCATATACAAATTTCTACGGGTTATGTCACTAACCAGGATCGACTGCGTTTATCAGAGACACATCCAAATATTGTAGCGACCTGGAATAATTTACAAGGAAAATTGAGTTTGAGAGGCCTGGGAGGGATACCTATTTCTTATATTGATATTATTGCGGCGGTAAATGACATTGTTTTTGAGAGTTCATCGCTAAATGTTACAGGAGAAAAATATTTTTCATTCACCATAGGTGATGCCAATTATTTGCCGTCTACGGGGCATTATTATGAATATGTTCAGGATATAGGAATAACCTGGACGGCTGCCAGAGCTGCTGCTGCCGGTCGTAGTTATTTTGGTCTGCAAGGCTATTTGGCAACTATTACTTCGGCTGATGAAGCTCAACTTTCGGGGGAGCAGGCAGCGGGAGCCGGATGGATAGGAGGTAGTGATGCCCAAACTGAAGGAACTTGGCAATGGATGACTGGGCCTGAGGCTGGTGAAACTTTTTGGAATGGTGGCATTAATGGATCTCCGTCTAATGGGGCTTTCTCCTTTTGGAATACTGGAGAACCTAATAATGCCGGGGATGAAGATTATGCACATGTTACCGCTCCTGGAGTCGGTATTAATGGTTCTTGGAATGATTTAAGTAATACTGGAGCTTCTGGAGGTCCCTATCAACCCAAAGGATATATTGTAGAATATGGAGGGATGCCAGATGATCCAATTGTAGATATTTCTGCCAGTACCAAAATTACTATTGCGAGGATAACCGAAACTACAGTCGCCGCGATCTGCGGCCCAGGATCCTTAACCTTAGAAGCAATACCCTCTGACGGAACCGTCGTATGGTTTGATGTAGCGACAGGTGGAGCGGCCCTTGGGACTGGATTAAGCTTTATAACCCCTGTTATTAATAGTACAAAAACCTATTATGCTCTGGCTTCTGTAGATGGCTGTTTGGAGGGACAAAGGGAAGCCGTGGTAGCAACAATAAAAACAGTACCAACAATAACATCTATAACTGGAGATTTGGTTTGTGAAAATGGGAGTGGTATTCTATCGGCAGAGGCCTCCAATGGTTTAGTGCGCTGGTTTGATCAAGCTTCAGGAGGCACTATTTTAAGTAATGGAAATAGCTTTACAACACCAACTTTGAATACGGCAACGACCTATTATGTAGAGGCAGAATTTAATAACTGTATTAGTGCCGTTAGAACTCCGGTGATTTTGGAAGTACAATATACAGAAGGTCCTATTAGCACGCCACTTCAAACATTTTGCGATTTGGAAGATGCGAGGCTTTCAAATTTAGTAGTAACCGGTTCAAATATCGCCTGGTATTCAGAAATTGGCGGTGGTACAGCACTAGATGCTTCAGAGATTTTAAGTAGCCAAACCTATTATGCCACCCAAACTATTAATGGTTGTGAAAGCCAGTTAAGGCTACCAGTTGACGTCGTGGTCTATGAGACAGCAAATGTTCTAGATCCTTCAAATATACCGGCTCTACAAGCATGTGACGCGTTGATTGACGGTAGTGATTCCAATGGTTTTTCTCAATTTGATTTAACTCAAAATGAGGATTTATTGTTAAATGGAGCTCTGGCTTCAGACTTTAATATGAGCTATTATTTGGATGTGAATTATACTATAGAAATTGATGATCCAAGACTTTTTGTGAATTCAATTCAAGATGAGCAAACGGTATATATCCGAATTGTAAATAGTCTCGAGGATAGTTGTTATACCGAGACTTCATTTAAAGTGCAAGTCAATGCCTTGCCCCTTATCCAATCGGAAATAATATTTAAAAATTGTGATGAAGATGGCGTACCTGATGGATTTACCGATTATAATTTGAATGAAATAAATACTGTAATTTCTAATGAATCCGGATTAAGCTTTAGCTATTATTTGTCTGTTGATGATGCCAATTTGGCTTCAAACCCTGTTAATCCAGTGCCTTTTAATAATGCTGATGCCAATATTGTTTATGCACGTGTAGAGAATGCCAATGGCTGTTATCGGGTTTCAACTATAGACTTGCAGGTTTCAACAACGGCATTTCCGCTCGGCTATCAGCAGGTACTGGATACTTGCGATGATGATGATAGCATTGATGGTTTTCATAGCTTCGACCTTTCAGCAGTGTCCCCATTATTTTTGGATGAATTCCCTACAGGACAGAATTTAAGTGTACACTATTATAACAGCCTCAACGATGCCCAATTGGAACAAAATGAAATCCTTTCCCCGTCGAATTATATCAACGAAACGGCCTTTAACCAGTTGTTATATGTTAGGGTTGAAAGTGATGATAACGGTGAATGTTTTGGGATAGGGCAGCATTTGAGCTTAATAGTCTATCCACGCCCTGAGTTTGAAGTGGATCAGTCATCCATTTTTTGTTTAAATGCAGATCCCATTATTTTAGACACGTACTTACCTCTAGGTGATTATAGCTATCAATGGACCAATGAAAGCGGAGAGCTAGTCAGTGATCTATCCAGTGCCACAATAACTTCAGGTGGTGTTTATACGGTTGTAGCAACGTCAAACCAAGGCTGTGAATCTTTTCCTGTATCTTTTAATGTCGTCGAATCTTCAATTGCAGATGTGAGCATGGAAGATATCACAATTGTCGATTTTTCAAGTAATAACTCTATAAGCATTTCTAATGAAAATAATAATCTGGGAATAGGGGATTATGAGTTTGCCCTTGATGATGTTTTTGGACCCTATCAAGATGAAGCGTTTTTTGGAGGAGTTGGAGCTGGAGCACATCAATTGTATATCCGTGATAAAAAAGGCTGTGGTATTGCCCAAATAGAGGTGTTTGTTTTGGGCTTTCCTAAATACTTTACTCCAAATGATGACGGGTATCACGATAGGTGGAATATAAGCGGGTGGAATAATACATTCGCCCAAAGCTCAAGCTTATTTATATTTGATCGCTATGGGAAGCTTATAAAACAATTATCACCATGGTCAGAAGGCTGGGATGGTACTTTTAATGGTCATAAATTAGCGAGTTCAGATTATTGGTTTGTCGCTAATTTAGTTAGCCAAGATGGCAGTTCCAGAACTCTAAAAGGACATTTTAGTTTAGTGCGCTAATAAGTGAAATAGCATCGTTTATACCAGTCGTTGCATTTTTAGCAATGACAGTAATATGGGTGTTATTTTCCATAGCGGGTTTTGGGTCAATATAATAAATTGAAGTTTCTGGGTTTACATAATGCATTAAACTTGCGGCGGGATAAACCTGCATTGAGGTACCGATAATGATTAAAATATCAGCCCTTTGGCAAATATCAATGGCAGTGTCTATCATAGGTACAGCCTCTCCAAACCAAACGATGCTCGGTCGTAATTGATACCCCTTTTTGCATAGATCCCCAAGAACTAAATCTGTTTTCCATGCTTTGACATCGGTATTATCATAGGTGCTTTCTACTTTAAATAATTCGCCGTGTAAATGAATGACATTAGAACTTCCTGCACGTTCATGTAAATCGTCAACGTTTTGAGTTATAATCGATATATTATAGTCTTGTTCTAATTCGGCTAAAGCCTTATGTGCGGCATTGGGTTGTACCTCTAGCAGCTGTTTTCGCCGTTGATTATAAAAATCCAAAACCAATTCGGGATTGGAAGCAAATCCTTCTGGCGATGCGACCTCCATAACATCGTGGCCTTCCCAGAGACCGTCGGCATCTCTAAAGGTTTTTATACCACTTTCGGCACTCATACCAGCTCCCGTAAGAATTACAATGTGTTTCATTAGTACCAAAATACTATTTTAAATTATATTTGAAGGCTATGAACGATATTAAGCTTTTAGAATTTTTAGAATCCCACCTTACCGATAATCGTAAATCCCGATTTGAAAAGGTATTATCTCAACGGACTAAACATTTTACAGTCGCTACAGAAGATGTATATCAATTGCATAACACAAGTGCGGTAATGCGAAGTTGTGATGTATTTGGCATACAAGAATTACATGTTATTGAGGAGCAAAATGTAAAGCATATAGATCGTGAAATTGCAATGGGAGCACAGAAATGGGTGGATTTAAAACGTTATAATTCGGCCTCCACTTGTTTGAAGACTTTAAAAGAAGAGGGCTATCAAATCGTAGCAACCACCCCGCATGAAAGAGATTGTGTATTGGAGGATTTCGACATTACTAAGAAATCATGTTTCTTTTTTGGAAGAGAGACAGAAGGATTATCAGATGTCGTTATGGATCAAGCCGATTGCTTTTTGAAAATTCCAATGGTTGGTTTTACTGAGAGCCTAAATATCTCTGTATCTGCAGCAATTATTTTACAACATGTAACCGCCAAACTCAAAGCGTCACCATTAACATGGCAGCTTACTGAAGCCGAAATTTTAGAAAAACGATTTGATTGGTGCCAAAAAACGATTAAGAGTTATGATCAAATTTTAGAACGTTATAAAAGTCGGGAGTAATTTTGTAACTTTAAGGACCTCAGGTTATTGAGTCTGAAATAAATAATAATCATGGAAATACTTATATATATAATCGTTGTTTTAATTGCTGTTATAGGGATTTTGGGAATTATAGCCCCGAATAAACTCGAAGTAAATCGCAGTATAATTATTAATAAATCGCTTTCAGAAACCTTTCAATATTTAAGATTGATTAGAAACCAGGATCATTGGTCTCCATGGAAAAAGAAGGATCCCAATTTGGAACAATCTTATAATGGAACCGATGGCGAAGTTGGATTTGTTGCAAAATGGAAAGGGAATAAGGATGTTGGAGAAGGCGAACAGGAAATACTGAGTATCATTGAAAACGAATCTATCAATACACAACTTCGTTTTTTTAAACCTTGGAAATCTGAGTCCATTGGGCATTTTGTACTCGGAAAAGTTGATGAAAATCACACTTTAGTTACCTGGGGATTTTCTGGTAAGAATAAATTTCCCTTTAATATATTCATGTTATTTATGAATATGGATAAAACCCTTGGGAAAGATTTTGAAGAGGGCTTGGTCAATTTAAAACAGCTACTAGAAGATTAGTTCTATCATAACATAATTTTAAAAATATTAATATATGACACAGAATATGGTTACTTGGTTTGAGATTCCTGTAAGTGATATGGATCGCGCTAAAATTTTTTATGAAACCGTTTTTAATATTGTAATATCGGTACAAGATTTTGGTGGTACTTTAATGGGGTGGTTTCCCTTTTCGGAAGGCGGCGCTGGAGCATCAGGATCTTTAATTAAAAACGATGCTTATCAAGCTAGTGGAACCCATGGTGCTCTTATTTATTTTGGATCTGAGGATCTTGGTATAGAATTGGATCGTGTGGAACTAGCGGGAGGAAAAGTACTGAAAATTAAAACTCAAATATCTCCAGAGGTTGGTTATATGGGTGTGTTTATAGATTCTGAAGGGAATAGAATAGCCTTGCATTCAAAACATTGATAATGGCTTATAAGCGTCTCCGACTTTTACTCAATACCTTGTATTCTTCGTAACATTCGCTAATGGCATCGAGAATTTGAAGATCATTTGCCGAACGGATAAAGTCTTTAGAATAATTACATTCACTGATCAATAAATCCAAATCGACTTTATCTACTTGAAGTAATGCAGTAAGCATTTCACGATCAAACCGATTGGATAAAATATTCCTGATCTCATCGTCTTTTTTCATTTGTCTTAATTTTCTCAATTCGTTGGGTTTTCTACCAAACATTTTATGAAGAAAATCAGCAGGATTAAAAAGAGCTCCTAAAACTTTAGTGACGACACTTTGAGAACCACCGCCACCTTCATAACCGGTTGATGGTAATCCCGAGATGCTATAACGGAAGTTTTGTTGTAAGGGAACCTGTTCAATATCTACGGCTAAATAACCGGTTAATCGCAATTGATTAACCACAACTTTTTCAAGAGCTAAAGCTAATACCGTCATTTCGATTGAGGTTGAAGCTCCGTATTTTATCCAGTCATTAGTCACTCGAACTTGGAGTGATTTATATCCTAAATAGGAAAGGTGAATCGTGTCATTAAGTGTAGCCTTAATTTCAAATTCACCTTTGCTATTTGTAGATGTACCTACTACTTGAGTTAGGTTCACTATGTTTACATTTTCCAGAGGATTACCATTTTCAGCTTTTATAATAGTACCTTTTACAGTAGTATTATCCTGTGCAAAACTAAATGTAGTTGCAAATATTAAACTGAATAGTAGGGTAAGTTTTTTCATCTGTTTTTTATAATTATTTTTATGGCCGACTAAAACCGTAATGTTTTTAGCTTCATTCCAGCAAATATGTTATAAAAGTACTAAACAAAACGAACAAATAATGTATCCTGTCAAAATTTGACTAAAAATTAACAGGATGTCTTAATTATCGTCTACTACGTCTTGGTCTTGATGATTCTGAGTTTTCAGATCTTGAATCAGAATCAGAGCGTCTTGATCTCGATTCATTGTTAGCGCTTCGTCTTTCGCTTCTATTTTTAAAACCGTCTTTTGAATCAGAACGTCTCTCACTACTTCGTCTATCCGATCTAGATCCTGAATCGCCTCTAGGACTAGAACGTCGCTCTCCGCCACCACGTCTGTCATCACGTCTTCTTCCGCCGCCGCCGCCACGTCTGTCATCACGTCTGCCGCCACTGCCACCACGGCCTCTATTTCTACTTGGTCCTTTATCTTCGCTTACTTCAACATTCACGAAACGACCATTATGTTTAAAGTCGGTAAAGAAGTCTAATACTTTCTGTTGTGTTTCCTTATCGGTATTGAAAAAAGAAAAACTTTCTTTAACATCAACCTTATAGACATCATCTCTACCGAGCTCAAGAACATCCTTAAGGAAGTCTTTTAAACTCATCCAGTCATAACCATCTTTACGACCAACGTTAATAAAATAACGAGAAGAATTATCATCCTTTGTATATTCACGTTCATTGCCGTGAGACCCTTCTACATTCAGATTTTTTGATTTCTGATAGTAGTTAAAGAATCTGGTAAATTCTACAGAGAAGAATTTTTTAATCAATTCTTCCTTACTCGATTCTTCAAATAACTGGTTGATACTCGCGAGATACTTATCAATCTCGTGATTGATTTCCGTATTGTGGATTTTATTAGCAAGAGACATTAATTGCACTTCACAAATTTCCATACCATCAGGTATTTCTTTTTTCTCGAATTGCTTCTTAATGATACGCTCAATACTCTTGATTTTTCTAAGCTCACTTTTTGATACAATGACCATAGAAATACCAGTTTTACCAGCACGTCCTGTACGTCCACTACGATGCGTGTAAGTTTCGGTTTCATCTGGTAATTGGTAATTTATAACGTGAGTTATATCGTCAACATCAATACCACGGGCGGCAACATCTGTAGCAACAAGCATTTGTATCTGCTTGTTTCTAAAGGATTTCATCACCAAATCTCGTTGGTTCTGACTTAAGTCACCGTGTAAAGCACCAGCACTATAACCATCCTCGATGAGTTGTTCTGCTACTTTTTGAGTATCTCTTTTTGTACGACAAAATATGACTGAAAATATATCTGGATTAGCATCTGCTAATCGCTTTAATGCAGAATAACGATCTCTAGAATTAACTAAATAATATTCGTGAGACACTTGATCACTACCAACATTTTTGCTTCCAACAGTGATTTCTACTGGGTCATGCATGAATTTTTTTGCAATCGTCGAAACTTCTCTCGGCATGGTTGCAGAAAATAACCAGGTATTTTTTTCATCTGGGGTATGTGATAAGATATCTGTAATATCTTCATAGAATCCCATGTTTAGCATTTCATCTGCCTCATCTAAGACACTGTATTCAATTTTTGAAATATCTACAAGTCTACGGCTAATCATATCTTTCATACGACCAGGTGTTGCAACAATAATTTGTGCTCCCTTTTTAACTGCTCGCGCTTGGTCAGTGATACTAGATCCACCATAAATAGCCACAACATTGAGGCCTTTACAGTATTTACCGTACTGCTTAATTTCGTTAGTAATTTGTAAACAAAGTTCTCGTGTAGGAGATAATATTAAACCTTGTGTAGTTCTGCTATCCACATTTATTTTTTGTAGCATAGGAAAGCCGAAGGCTGCTGTTTTACCAGTTCCTGTTTGTGCTAAAGCCACTAAATCTGTGTCTTTCTCTAATAAAATTGGAATTGCTTTGTCTTGGACATCACTAGGTGTTTCAAAACCTAAGTCCGTAATT
>Ga0105356_10001188_pt1 | contig 25812 bp, 26 predicted proteins | sample GOMGulsemesocosm_3_FD_83502 | JGI IMG/M metagenome (GOLD analysis project Ga0105356, IMG submission 83502) | Methane-oxidizing microbial communities from mesocosms in the Gulf of Mexico - GOM9D Gulf of Mexico | ecosystem: Environmental > Aquatic > Marine > Cold seeps | place: Gulf of Mexico... | reverse complement strand
GTATTAAAAAAATGATCAATATTAGCATTATTCAATTTGCCCTGCTGAACCTCCTTAAACCCATTGGTAATAATATGAAGTTCATATTTCGGTTTTAAGTATTCCAGAATTTCCAGAGTTCCATCAAACAAATGATTAAAGGTGCATAAATGGGTAATATAATCATCAGACAGCCTATAGATCATACTAGGCTTAATCTTGATATTCAAAGCATTGAAAGCATCATGTAAACGACCAAAACGCAATTTTGACTTATCTATTTTTTCCTCGCGGTATAATTTCCAATACTGAAAATTAATAGGGACATACACCTCCAAAAATACATCCAATTCAATATCGATGGCATTGATTTTAAAAATTTTTTCAAAAGTCAAGGCCGAATTTTTATCAAAATCCCAAAGGGTGTGATCTAAATCAAAAAACACATGTGAAATATTATTAATTTTCATTTGAAGGATCTAAAATTAAAGTAAATAATTCCCTAAAACCGGCCCACCGCGGGTCATCACTAAAGCTATAATTATGAAATACTGGTGTAAACGTACCATTTACAGCCTTTATTTCATTAATAATTTTATACAGGGTTTCTTTTTTATCTAATAGGGATACATTTTTAAGCAAAGCATAATCCATTAACTGAAATGGATGGATCATTAATGGGGTTTGGATTTCATAATCTAGGTCGTAAAACAAAAATGAGGAGCATGTTCCCGCTCTAAATCCAATCTCATTGACATAACCCATGGTGTAGTCTTCATTGATTTCCAATTCGACCAAATTGCGATATGCCTTAGGCAAATTTAATTTGGAAAAGGAGTTTCTGGAAACTTCTAAAGAGGTATTAATAATAGATTCCATATTATCCTTTTCCTTCTTTAAAATATCAAAATTCTCTAAAGCAAAATAGGAAACCTTTAATCCCACACGGCAATAATCGGCAACCGATTTAATCAAGGACACAAACAAGCGTTTATTGATATTTATATTCTTATCATAGGTTGTATAATCCCCAATTAGAAAAAACACCACAAATTTACTCTCTGTGTGTTTTTGCATATTTATCAGCCATTTGAAGGTATCATAAGGATCTCTTTGAAATCCCAATAAGACCAGGTAACGTTGATATAACTGCTTCAATCTAAGTCTCACAATGTCTCCCAAAGTCCCTCCTACGGTACGCATGAGTCCTTTCTGCCTAAAATAAAAAGCCATAGGAACATCAATAACTGGCGATACCTGATATGTTTTTGTTTGGAATTCAAAATCGGGAAATCGCTCTTGTACTGCTGTTTTAAATTTTTGCGCCCAAATATCAACTACGGGTTGATGTAAAAAATCGTGTTTATAAGCCAAACTATCTTTAGCAATAAAGCGTGCATACTCATCTTTTACATGAGGCAAATATTCCTCATAACGACTTAATAAATAAAATGAAGCCGCAAAAATATCGAAGGGGATATCACTTTTATCTCCATTAAAGAAAAAGCATTTCGTCTGGTCCCAATCATGGACTTGAAAATCTACATCCGAAATCCCTTGTTCAAAAATAATATCGTGACTTTTTACAAAAAACTCATTTCCAAGCGCCTGTCTTGAATAGGACATTTTCAGACTATCGTGAGCAATAAAATCTTCAACGGTAGTGGTGAAAGAAACAGGAAATCCAAGAATTCGAGTACAAATATGTTTAAAAATGTACTTTAACCTCGGGGTTATCTTATGTGTATAAACTAAAAGCATCGACTTAGAAATATCAAAAATAAGAAATTCCAAATACCATTAACTTATTATGCTAAGTAATATCCAAAGATTTTATAGCAATGAGCTCTGGACATCTTAAAATTAATTTATAAAATCCCCTTATCTGCAAAACTAAAGTAGGCCTTGGCCGTGACAATTAAATGATCCAACACTTTTATATCCAGACTTTCCCCTGCCAATTTTAATTTCTGTGTTAGATGCTTATCGGCTTCACTCGGCTTTAAAGTACCCGAAGGGTGATTGTGAACTAAAATAAGTCCCGTAGCTCCCAGCTCTAATGCATTTTTCAATACCAATCTCACATCCACCATAGTTCCTGTAATCCCCCCTTTACTCAATTGCTTTCTTTGAATCACCTTATTCGAATTATTCATATAGATGATCCAAAATTCCTCATGTGGCAAATCTCCTAAAATAGGTTGCATAAATTCAAAGACTGAAGTACTAGAACTTATCTTTTTCTTTATTAAAGCTTCCCCTTCCCGACGTCGTCGTCCCAACTCCATAGCCGCAACTATACTTATGGCTTTGGCTTCTCCAATCCCTTTAAAGACCATGAGTTGTTTGATTGAAAGCCTCCCTAAGGCCCCTAAATTATTATTCACGGATCCCAAAATTCGTCGGCATAAGGTCACGGCACTCTCTTCCTTATTCCCTGAGCCTATTATAATGGCAACGAGCTCAGCGTCACTTAAAGCAGCCTTACCTTTATAAAGTAATTTTTCTCTGGGTTGATCGCCTTGAGACCATTCTTTAATAGAAAAAGCATGTGATTTTTCTGACATATAGTAAATCTAGTTATTTTTTTCCTATTAAGAATAAGAGACTTCATAAATAAGATCGCCTCATTTTCTAATAATTTAAAAAAGGCAGTCTTAGCGACCCATAATTATTGTAAATTTCAGGAGCAATAAAACATAATATTATGAAGTCTTTATTTGATTCGAAAGCACAAGAAGAAATCTTAAAAAGAATTGAAAGTTTAGATGAAAATTCTACGCGCCTTTGGGGGAAGATGAGTGTTGACCAAATGCTGAAGCACTGCCAGTTAACCTTGGAAATTGCCAATGGTAAACGTCAGATGACAGGAACTACAAAGGGGGTTAAAAAATTTATCTTTAAACTGTTCAAACCCCTGATGTATAATGATAAACCATGGAGGCATAACTTAAAAACGGCTGAGGAATTGATTATAAAAGATCGCTACAATTTCGCTCCCGAAAAGAAATATCTCCTAGAACTCATCAATGAATTTGCGAGTAAAAAAGATGCTACTAATTGGCCTGAGCATCCCTTATTTGGTCATTTTACTACGGCACAGAGAGGCAAAATGCAATACAAACATCTGGACCATCATTTAAAACAATTCAACGCCTAATTACATGAGTAACTATCCACCTCCCCATCACCAGGATCACGAAAAAGGACATATGATTGAGCTGATTAAGGCCTATCCTTTAGCAACAGTGATTTCGATAAAAGAAAACCAAGCTATAATTACGCACTTACCTCTGGTATACCGAGAAGACGGTAAATTAATTGGGCATATCGATATTTATAATCCCCATACTGAGTTATTGAGAGATCAACATGAAGTGAGTATCATTTTTTCAGGCCCTCAATGTTATATTTCCCCAAGTGTTTATACCACAAAACAACTTCCTACTTGGAACTATATTAAAGTGCATTTAAAGGGAAAGGTTAACGCCATTGAAGATCCTGAGACTGTTAAAGAAACCATGGTCAAAATGACTGAGTTTTTAGAACATCCCGAACACAAATATAAATTGTCAATGGATAACCCAAGAATGGATGCTGCCATTAATTATGTCAAGGGGTTCGAAATTGAAATCACACAATGGGAGGGGAAATTCAAACTCTCACAGGACAAAAAGAAAAGCGATATTGCCAATGCCAAAACAGAACTCATTAGAGCTAATCAAGTGAATATAGAAGCTTTTTTGGAGAAGGTGTATTGATTTATAATGAAAAATTCCTATGAGCAGATTTAAAAATATTGATAATAATATTGAAAAGCTTCTCAATGAATCAATAAGAATTATGAATAAAATAAGCCCTTCGACAATCGCTCCAGTTGACCCTTAATATTAGACAGCATGTAACTATGGATTTAGAATATCATACAAGGGACTTTTACCCTGACGAGTTAAGCATATTAAAGACACTAAAAAGGAAAAAAGAAAAAGAAGAAGTCAGTAAAATCAAGCTTTATCATTTTTTGATTGCTGGATTATTCGGGGCAGGTTTGACTTATATTACAGCAGTAATACCCGACAGCTTTTGGACTTTTCTCTTGGGGACCATTGCCATTCTTACCTTTGGGTTTATTGTATTTACACCCCGCGAAATATATAAACAAAAAAAACGACATAAAACATTTTTAAACCAACTCACCGTAATGATAGATAAAGGCGTGGTTAACACTTGCCACATCAGCAGTAAGAGCATCGCTATCGCACCAGAATACGAGGACGAAAGTGATTTGTATATTGTTAAACTCAACGAAAGTGAAGTGTTATACCTATGGGACATTGAATACAACTTGTACAAAAAATTTCCCTGTCTAGAATTTGAAATTTACGAAGATGATTTTTTTAAACTTATTGGAAGACAAGTTTACCAATTGAGTGAACAATTTCAGCCTGTAAAAATCGCAAAGAAGGCGAAATGGAATTATATGAAGCAATATGGTGCGTCAACACATTTAGAAATTCAAAACATCAATTTTGAAGAACTATTGGAAAAATATAAAAATTGTGCCTAACACAAATTATTGTAAATAGAACGCTGGATGTTTTATTAATTTCCATGCTTTTCTTTTTATTTCTATGGATTTTCAGTTAAAATTTAATCGGTAAATTCAATAATTGATTTTAAAAAGCCAGAATGTACGATAAGGGTTTATTTATAAGTTGTAAAACAGTTAAGCAAAACGGAGCTACAAATTGAAAAAAAGATATTCAATAATCATTTCGATTTTACTAATTATTCTAGCCTTTTGGTTCGGAATGAAAGTTGAACGCGAATTAACGAGTTGGGAGCAAATAGGAAATCCTGTATTTGAAAGGAAACAGATATACTTTCCGAATAAAAAAACCTCTCTGTATCTGAAAAGCATAAATTGGGGCTTGACTGGGAATCACCAAATTTCTGTGATTTCAACAAAGTCAGACTTTGAATTTCAACCGGATTCTATCACTGAATATATTTTTCACGGATTTGGAGGAATAATTTATAAAACAGAAAATGATACTCTGAAAATTTACTCAACTCAAAACCCTAAGGTTCCACCAAAATTTGAGTCAGAAATAAATGTGCAACTCATAGAAATAAAGCGTAATCTCGAATGGATTAAACTGAATGACAACCTGAAAAAACAATACCAAAGAATTGAATAAAAGACATGACTGACAAAATTTTTGATGCCCTAATTAAAGAAACAAAAACTTCTGACATTTACGAAAATCAAACACACTGGGAGGCACGTGGACTAAATCCATCCGACAAATCAGTTATTCAAATATTGAGAAAAGCGACCAATAGCTTTCATGAAGAACTTGAAAAGATTCACCACTCAAATGCATCTACTGAAAATAAATTAATACAAATTTCCAATAATGTTGACAGTCTACCTTGGGACGACCTAGACTCCGAAGAAAAAGATTTCATGGCAGAGGTCTTAGCTCCCGCAATAGAAGCTGCCGGATTTAACCCATGGACAATATTTTAATCAGCAAGACCCGAGTTAAAAAACAAGTTGCTTTTAGGAGACCTCCTCAAAAGAGTCTAAGCAATAACCGCTTTTAGCGCCTGAAAATCGAGTCCACCATAATCGCCAGAACTCATAAGAAGTAAGGCCTTATTATCAAAATCTTGAGAAAATAAGAAGTTTTTAAAATCCTCTGGATTGGTATAGATGATGAGGTCATCACGTTCAAATGCAATTGCAATTTGTTCATGTGTTACGGGTTCGAGTTTTTTAATTTCTACGGCATGAGGCGAATAAAACACTACGGCTACATCGGCTGCATCCAAAGCGCCCTTATATTCCTTTAAGAATTCAGCATTTAAACTGCTATAGGTGTGCAGTTCTAAACAGGCCAAAACTGTTCTGTCTTTATACTGCTCTTTTACGGCATTGGTAGTCGCCCTAACTTTACTCGGCGAATGTGCAAAATCCTTATAGCCCACACTGTTTTTACCCTGGGCAATTTTCTCCAAGCGCTTGCTAGCACCTTTAAAAGTGGCAATGGCTTCATAGAAATCGTCCTCATCAATTCCCATATGCTGACAAATCCATTTGGCACCGGCAAGATTATTCAAATTATGCTTTCCAAAGACTTCAATTGGCATTGGTCCTTCAGGGGTTTCCAACAAAGTTTCTCCATGATCAACCGTGTATTCTGGTGTTTGGTAAGCAAACTTTCGAATTGCATTTTCACTGGCTTCAACAACAGTCTTCACCGCTTTATCGTCAACATTATAAGTGATAGATCCGCCATTGGTAATGCTATCTACAAAAATCTTAAACTGCTCAAGGTAATTATCGAAGCTTGGAAACACATTGATATGATCCCAGGCAATACCGCTTAATAAGGCAATATTAGGTTGGTACAAATGAAATTTCGGACGCCTATCAATCGGTGAACTCAAATACTCATCTCCTTCTAGAACTATAAAATCATTGTCTTCCGTGAGTTTTACCATCACATCAAAACCTTCCAACTGAGCGCCAACCATATAATCTACATCGCGATCATGATAATGCATCACATGCAAAATCATAGATGTTATGGTTGTCTTCCCATGACTCCCACCAATAACGACTCTTGTTTTATGTTTGGACTGCTCGTAAAGAAACTCGGGATAACTATATATTTTCAAACCTAAATCTTGAGCTTTTAACAACTCAGGATTATCAGCTTTAGCGTGCATCCCCAATACAATAGCGTCGAGATCTGAAGTGATTTTCTCGGGAAACCATCCAAAATTTTCTGGTAATAAGCCCTTGGCTTCTAACCGTGATTTCGAAGGGTCGAAAATAGTATCATCACTACCGCTTACACGATAGCCTTTGTTATGCAATGCAATGGCCAAATTGTGCATTGCGGCACCTCCAATAGCGATAAAATGTACGTTCATTAACTTATTTTGTAGACTGTAAATATAAGTTTTTTAGCTCTTAGGACAAATATTAATAGCAATTGCAAATGATCAAAATAAAAGCCAAAATGATAGTCGATATCCATAGATTTATCTCAAATCTCAAACACATTAAGACTCAATAAATTCGATGATACACGTCAACTAAGGAGCTAATTATTAATTCTTTATCTTAGAGACTTAACTAACAACAATATATTATGAATTCAAAAGTTTTTATGATTATCAGAATTGTGTTTGCTTTAGCATTATTGTTTTTTGGTGCTAATAAAATATTTGGTTTTATGGATCCACCACCACCACCAGAAGCCGCTATGGGCTATTGGGAGGCTTTAACAACAGCTAAAACAATGACCTTAGTTGCAATCGTGGAAGTGGCAGCTGGCCTAGCTTTACTTTTAAATAAATATGCAGCACTTATGATGATTATCTTAATGAGCATCTCAATCAATGCCGTGCTTTACCATGCCACCATGGACTCATCCAGCATTGCCATGGCTGTAGTCTTATTAGTTTTAAATGTAGTTATGCTTTATAATTACAAAGACAAGTACAAGGACCTGATCAACGGGTAGTTTTTAAGGAAGGGCCGAATAATAAATGGCCATCAGTCCAAAATGAATTAAGACCTTTCATCTATTTGAGAGGTCTTTTTATGTAATCTTTATTTATAATCTAAATTTCTATTGCTTTGGAGGATAGCGCTCCAATATTTTCGCTATAACAGATTTTAACTGTGCCTCACGCTTTTCAGGAGCTCCATCGAGATCAAATGCGCTCTCACTAAGAGCTTGCCAAAATAGGCCACTCCCTTTTTCATCGACAAAATCAATCCGAATCTGTCTGATGTTTTTTGCTGATCCTAGACCGATTGAAATACCACCACCAACATTACGACCAGTTCCACCAACACCTACGCCCACGGTATTACGCGACGTATTTTGATAGGTTTTACTGCTAATGTCGATATAAAAATTTGGTGTTTCAGATAAAGTGAGGCCTTTATACTGAAGGATACTATCCAAAGCATTCAGTAAGCGCCTGTTATCCAAGATGCTTAATCCGGTATCCAAATCTGAATAATAATTATAGGTCTTATAGGAATTGAAGTTGGATTTTGTGTCATAATCATAGTCAACACGAATAGAAGCGCAGGACACAATAAAACCTGTCAATATTATAATTCTGAATAATTTCATCTGATTATATATCGTTTTCAATAAAATTAATCAAAAATTATTCCACTTCCCTTTTATCTATTGATTTTGTCAGAGCCGAAGATATAATCCCCGTTGGAATTGCTATAATCCCTAATCCAATCATCAGTATAAAAAAGGTAAACACTTTGCCTCCAACTGTTATTGGGTACACATCTCCATAACCCACTGTTGTCAAGGTGATTATTGCCCACCATAAACTATCAAAAATAGACGAAAAATGTTCTGGCTGTTCTTGATTTTCAAAATAATAAATACCAACAGCCGAGAAGTAAATTAGGATTAGTGTGATAAATATGAATAATAAAATCTCCTCTTTAGCCGTTTTAATCGCCTGTGAAAAATGGTTAATGGCTTTATTATAGCGTACCAATTTCAAAATTCTAAACAATCGTAAAAATCGCAAGGCTCTCAAAGAGCGTAAATCTACACCGAATGAAAGATAAAATGGAAGAATCGCTAAGGCATCAATGATTCCAAAAAAACTAAATATAAATTTTGGTTTACGATCAGCGACATAAATTCTCAAAAAATATTCTAAAGAAAAAACAATGACACTAAACCATTCTATGCCTTGTAAAATAGTTTTGGTTTGTGGCTTTAAATTTGGAATTGTTTCAATAGAAAAAGTAATGATAGAAAGTAAAATCAAAGCTTGAATAAAAAAAGCAAAGTATTTACTCAATTTATTATCATTAATTTCAACGATGCCTTTGATGTACTGCTTCATCACTTTTTACTAATTCAACATTTCCCACAACTTATCTTTAAGTTCTGTAATCCCTTGTTGGGCTACTGAAGAAATAAAAATATAATCGACAGGAAGTTCATTATCCAATTCTTCCTTTAATTCGGCTTGAAGTTCATCATCCAGCATATCACATTTAGAAATCGCGATTAAACGATCCTTATCCAACATTTCTGGATTATAACGACGTAATTCGTCTAATAAAATATCGTATTGTTTCTTAATATCATCGGCATCTGCAGGAATTAAAAACAATAAGGTAGAATTACGTTCAATATGTCTTAAAAAATAATACCCCAGTCCTTTTCCTTCGGCTGCCCCTTCAATAATTCCAGGAATATCGGCCATCACAAACGATTGAAACTCGCGATACTCCACAATCCCTAGGTTAGGTTTTAAAGTCGTGAATTCATAATCCGCAATTTTTGGTTTTGCAGAGGTGACTACCGATAGTAAGGTCGACTTTCCTGCATTAGGAAACCCTACCAGACCAACATCGGCTAATACTTTAAGTTCTAATGTAATATATTTTTCTTCTAAGGGAATTCCGGGCTGTGCATATCTCGGTGTTTGGTTGGTCGAACTTTTAAAGTGCCAGTTTCCTCGCCCTCCTTTTCCACCTTCACAGATGATACGTTCCTCATGCTCTTCAGTAATTTCAAATAGAATAGCATTGGTTTCTGTATCTCTAATTACGGTTCCTAGCGGCACATCAACATAGACATCTATACCATCGGCACCAGTACTTCTACTTTTGCTTCCATGAAGTCCATGTCCGGCTCTAAAGTGCCTTTTATGCTTTAAGTGATACAAGGTCCAAAGATTCGAGTTTCCTCGTAAAATAATATGGCCACCACGTCCGCCATCACCACCATCGGGGCCGCCTTTAGTGATGTACTTCTCACGATGTAAGTGTACAGAACCCTTACCTCCGTTTCCAGAAGCGGCAAACAATTTTACGTAATCTACAAAATTTCCTTCAGTCATATCTCTCTCTCACCACGGTGAGGCTCTAATTAATTCATTCTAACACTATAACCTGCCTATGTATTCAGGATAGTCTATTTCAATTTATCTATAACAGCACTTAATCTCACGGTTATATCTTCAATACTTCCAACACCATCAACACCAAAATATTTATTTTGTGCCGAATAATAATCTTTTAAAATAGCGGTTTTAGTATAATATTCTGTGATTCTATTTCTAATAATAGACTCGTCAGCATCATCTGTTCGTCCACTTGTTTTTCCACGCTCTAATAAACGCTCTACCAATACTTCATCATCCACTTCGAGAGCGATCATTGCATTGATACTCGAATCCTTAGATTCCATTAAGATCTCCAAAGCTTCAGCCTGAGCATCAGTTCGTGGAAAACCATCAAAAATAAAACCATTGGCATCAGCATTTTTATCCACTTCAGCATTAAGCATCTTAATCGTTACTTCATCGGGTACAAGCTCTCCCTTATCCATATAGGATTTAGCGAGCATCCCCAGAGCCGTTTCATTTTTTATATTGAATCTAAAAACATCTCCTGTAGAAATGTGTACTAAGTTATACTGTTCTTTTAAGAATTCGGCCTGAGTTCCTTTTCCTGCTCCCGGAGGGCCAAATAATACTAAATTCGTCATGTGTTCTGTGGTCTTTATTTGATAAACTTCTGGTATATCTCTTCCCAATCCATCGTAGTCTAATCCAAAACCAACAATAAACTTATTCGGAATTTCTATACCAACATAGTGTAATTTATAATCTTTCTTATAAGCCTCAGGCTTATAAAATAGGGTGGCGATTAAGAGCGACTTAACCTGTTCATTTTTAAAAATTCTATGCACCTCGGTTAAGGTGTTTCCAGTGTCGATAATATCTTCTAAAATCACGACGGTTCTTCCTGTTAAATCTTGAGTTAAACCAATCAATCTCTGAATATCCTCATTAGATTTCACCCCTTCATAGGAGGCCAATTTTATAAATGTAACCTCACAAGGTTTGGGGTACTTTTTTACAAAATCGCTCACTACCATGAAGGATCCATTCAAAATTCCTATAAAAACAGGAATTTCATCTCCGAGGTCGTCAGCAATATCATTGGCCATTTTTGAAATGGCAGTATCTATCTCTTGTGCAGAAATAAAGGGTTTAAAGTATTTATCATGAAGCTTTATCACCATAACATTTTTTAGAAAGATGCAAAGATAATCAATTGATTAAGTATATACGATATTTTGATTTAGCTTTTTAGAAATTGGTTCGAATTTTAAATGTATTTTTGCAATGAAAACACACAAAATGAGTGATACTTCAAAATAAATGAACTATTTTTCTTCAAACTTTAAATTAGGCATTCTTGGTGGAGGACAACTGGGGAAAATGCTACTCAATGACACTCGAAAATTCGATATTTATACCTGCGTTTTAGACCCTAGCTCTGAGGCTCCAAGTAAAATCGCTTCAAACGAATTTTACCAAGGGGATTTAATGGACTATGATACGGTTTACAACTTTGGTAAAAAGGTAGATTTACTGACCATAGAAATTGAGAATGTAAATGTTGATGCTCTAGAAACTTTGGAAAATGAAGGACTTAAAGTTTACCCATCGTCTAAAACTTTAAGACTTATAAATAATAAAGCAAAGCAAAAATTATTCTATGTAGATCATAATTTGCCTACTGCGGCATTTTCACGTTTTGCGTATAAAGATGAAATATTAACTGCCATCGAACATCAATCCTTAAGCTATCCCTTCGTATGGAAAAGTGCTCAATTTGGATATGATGGTACTGGTGTAAAAGTTGTACGATCAGCTTCCGATTTATCGGGACTTCCCAATGTTGAATGTATTACTGAAGATCTCATTCCTTTTAAAAATGAACTTTCTGTAATTGTTGCCAGAGCAGTTAATGGAGATGTTAAGGTTTATCCCGTTGTTGAAATGGAATTTCACCCAGAGGCTAATCAGGTAGAATATGTTATTTGCCCTGCTAGAATAAGTGCAGAGGTTGCTAAAAAAGCAGAGCTAATTGCCTTAAAAGTATCGGCGGCCTTCAATCATGTGGGTCTTTTAGCGGTTGAAATGTTTCAAACTGAGGCGGATGAGATCCTAATTAATGAAGTTGCTCCAAGACCTCACAACTCTGGTCATCATACTATTGAAGCGAGTTACACCTCTCAATTTGAACAACACTTACGGGCCATTTTAGATTTACCTTTGGGTAAAACAGAAAGTAAAGTTGGCGGAATTATGGTAAATTTGGTAGGTGCAGAAGGCTATGAAGGTAATGTCGTTTATGAGAATATTAATTCTATAATGAATATGGATGGTGTCACGCCTCATATATATGGCAAAAAACAAACCCGTCCCTTTAGAAAAATGGGACATGTTACCATCGTTCACGAAGATATTATTGAAGCAAGACGCATTGCTGAAGATGTAAAAAATAAGATTAAAGTAATTAGTACATAAATTATGGCACAAGTAGGTATAATCATGGGAAGTAATAGTGACCTTCCTGTTATGCAAGACGCAATTGACATTTTAAAAGGATTTGACATTGCTATTGAAGTCGATATTGTTTCGGCACATAGAACACCAGAAAAAATGTTCGAATATGGTAAAGAAGCTCATAAGCGTGGGATTAAAGTCATTATAGCTGGTGCCGGTGGCGCCGCTCACTTACCAGGAATGATCGCCTCTTTATCACCACTTCCAATAATTGGTGTTCCTGTGAAATCTAGAAACTCTATCGATGGCTGGGATTCTGTACTTTCAATTTTACAAATGCCCGGAGGAGTTCCGGTGGCAACCGTTGCTCTTGATGGTGCTAAAAATGCAGGTATTCTTGCGGCTCAAATTATCGGAGCTTCAGACAGTTGTGTTCAGGATAAAATCATTATTTATAAAGAAGGCTTAAAAGCCAAAGTTATCGAGGCTGCAAAAACTATAAAACAATAAAACCTCGAGAACATCGAGGTTTTACAATTGCTATTAATCAATAATTTTTGTGAGTTAAAAACTCAGTAAAAAATTATTGGCGAAAATAGTGATTTTTTTAAAAACAAACGAATTTATTAAAAGTTAAATAACCTCAAATCAATAGGTTAGAAAGAATAGTATTACGTTTTAAACAAAATGTAATCTAAGCTTTCATAAACTTCTCACTAAACCACTTACAGTCTAAATGAACCCATTAAATCAGCACTTTTCAACAGCATATAATACGGCTCCTTTTTCGAAAATTAACAACGATGATTTTCTTCCGGCATTTAAGACGGCTATTAAAAAAGCAAAAACAGAGATTGACAACATTGTCAATAACCCTGAGCTTGCAGGTTTTGAAAACACCATTGAAGCCTTAGATTTTTCAGGTCAGGAATTGGGTAGACTTTCAAGTATCTTCTTTAATTTAAATTCAGCAGAAACTAATGATGAGATTCAAAAAATAGCACAAGATGTTTCTCCATTATTATCAGAATTCAGTAATGATGTCGCACTTAATGTAAATTTATTTAAACGTGTTAAAACGGTATATAACTCAAAAGACGTACTAGATTTAACACCGGAGCAAAAAACCTTACTCGATAAAAATTACAAGAGTTTTTCAAGGAATGGTGCAAATTTACCTGAGGATAAAAAAGAGCAACTCCGTGCCATAGATAAGGAATTGAGCCAACTGAAATTGAAGTTTGGGGAAAATATTTTAGCCGAAACCAATGCTTTTGAAATGCTTCTCACCGATGAGGCGGAATTATCAGGACTTCCAGAAGGCGCTAAGGAAGCTGCTAAACAACTGGCAGAATCAAAAGACAAAGAAGGCTGGCTAATCACTCTGGATTACCCGAGTTATATTCCCTTTATGACCTATGCCGACCATCGGGAATTGCGCAAAACACTGGCACTGGCTTTTGGGAGTAAATCTTTTAAGAACGACGCATTAGACAATCAGGATATCATCATTAAAATTGCCAATTTACGCCATAATCGTGCTGTATTATTAGGTTATAACACGCATTCTCATTTTGTATTGGAAGAGCGCATGGCAGAAACCCCTGAGAATGTCGATAAATTTTTAAAAAATCTATTGGAAAAAGCCAAGCCCGCTGCTATTGATGAATTTGAAAACCTCGAGATTTTTGCTAAAGAATTAGATGGCATTGATAGACTTCAAAAATGGGACTCCGCTTATTATTCGGAAAAACTAAAACAGAAACTATTTCGTTTAGATGACGAATTATTAAAACCTTATTTTAAACTCGAAAATGTCATTGATGGGGCTTTCACCGTTGCCAATAAATTATTTGGTTTAAACTTTGAAGCCATCAACACTATCGACAAGTACCATAAAGATGTTTTAACCTATAAAGTCACCGATGAGAACGGCGAATTAGTTTCCATCTTTTACGCCGATTTCTTTCCCAGAGCCGGAAAGCGAAATGGGGCATGGATGACTTCATTTAAACCACAATATCTCAAAGACGCCCTTAATGAGCGTCCACATGTTTCTATAGTTTGCAATTTCACCAAACCGACAAAGAGTAAACCTTCACTCCTGACATTTAATGAAGTGACCACGCTTTTTCATGAGTTTGGGCATGCACTTCACGGCATGCTTGCCAATACCACTTATCCTGGATTATCTGGAACCAGTGTCTATTGGGATTTTGTCGAATTACCGAGTCAGATTTTCGAAAATTGGTGTTTTGAAAAAGAAGCCTTAGAATTATTTGCCAAACATTATGAAACTGGAGATATCATTCCAATGGACCTAATTGCCAAAATAAAAGCTTCAGCAACCTTTCATGAAGGTATGCAAACCCTTAGACAAATCAGTTTTGGCTTACTAGACATGAGTTGGCACGGTCAAGACCCTTCTGGCATTACGGATGTTAAAGCTCATGAAGTTGAGGCCTTTAATAATACATCGCTTTACCCCGATGTTCCTGAAAATTGTATGAGTACCGCATTTGCTCACATCTTTCAAGGCGGTTATTCCTCTGGGTATTACAGTTATAAATGGGCAGAAGTTCTAGATGCCGATGCTTTTGAATATTTCAAGGAAGAAGGTATTTTTAATAAAACCGTGGCTACAAAATTCAAAGACAATGTATTAAGTAAAGGCGGTACGGAGAACCCTATGATATTATATAAACGCTTTAGAGGTCAGGAGCCTAAACCAGAAGCCTTATTAAAACGTGCTGGATTGATTAAGTAAAATGAATGCTTTAAAACTAGTTTTACATAGTATATGGATTATAGTCCTCAGTCTTCTCACCCAAATAGGTGGATTGATCTGGATTCTTAGCCTTCTTGTATCGACTAAATTTAAAACAAAAAATCGTATTGTTTTCCCAATACTATACTTGACATTTAATTTGATTATCATCCCTCCCACTGCGAAGTTGTTTAGGCGAGAACAACTCCCTGTTTTTTCTGACCATTTAAAACCTAGAAATTGGGTATATCCCCTATTATTTCGAAATTATGTCGACCCAAAATTGCACGCAGTACTTATCAAATCCAGTAATAATTTATCTAAAAAAAACATCTCCTTAACCTATTTAGATGCCAACTTTCCCTTTATTAATGGCTTTCCTCTTTTACCGCATTTAAGCCATAATGACGGCAAAAAAATTGATTTATCTTTTATGTATTTGAATGCAAATAGCCTTGCTACCGACAATAAACCTTCCCTTTCAGGCTATGGTGTTTATGCAATGTCTGAAAATAACAGAAGTTCTAAGCCTTGTATTACTCGAGGTTATTGGCAGTATGATTTTCCAAAATATCTAACCTTCGGAATAATAAATAATTTGAAATTGGATAAAAAAAATACAGCTGAAATTATTAAAGAACTGCTTGATAATTCTGAAATAGAAAAAATATTCATCGAGCCCCATCTCAAGCATAGCTTAGGCTTTAATCATCAAAATAAAATCAGATATCATGGTTGCCAGGCTGTTCGACATGATGATCACATACATCTGCAAATAAAATAAAGTCAATTCTTTATAAAGCAACTATAAACCCAATCTATACAGCATTGTTTTAAACTTATCACAAAATCTATACAAGTCCGCATTTTATTCTATTTTTGGGTAAACTAAAACCAGAGCGACATAATGACTAACCATCAAATAAATCCCAATAAGTGGATAGATTTGTATTCCGATTATTTATTTAATTACACAATAACAAGGGTAAAAGATAGAGATACGGCACAAGATTTAGTTCAGGACACCTTTTTTGCTGGATTGAAATCGATGAAAAATTTCAAGGGTGAAGCCAGTGAACGCACCTGGCTTATTTCTATTTTAAAGCGTAAAATCATCGATCATTATAGAAAAATAAATTCAAAAAAAGGAAAGGCCGAAGTTAGAATTAATTTTAATAGCGACAGTGAAAACGAAGGTGATTGGATGGAACAACGGGTTGCCGATCCTTATGACAAAACCGCTGAAAACAATCTGGAAAACACCGAACTCGGTATTGCTATTCATGAATGTATTGGTAAATTATCAGAAAAACAAGCACAGGTTTTCAAAATGAAAACTATTTTAGGTTATGATACAGATGCTATTTGTAATGAATTAAATATTACTGCGTCTAACCTTTGGGTAATAATACACAGAGCAAGAACGCAATTAGCATCTTGTTTAGAAAAAAATTGGTTTTAATAGGATTAAGGCATGAGTAAAAAAAATAAAATCTTCTTGAACTGTACCGAGGCAAATCATACCTGCAACAAAACACAATATAATGACGCTTCTTTTTTTGAAAAAATAAAATTGAATCTTCATCTCCTATATTGCAGAGCTTGTAGGAAATATTCGAGTAATAACGCTAAGCTAACCAAAGTGATGTACGAATCCGAATTGGAGTTTTTAAACACTTCGGAAAAAGACAGCCTCAAAAATAATTTTGACAAAGAATTAACGAAACAGGACTAAGTAAATAACAACAGTAGTCCAAGCCATAAAACAGGAATGCCTTCCACCAAGAATGAACTGTAATATTTAGGTTGCCTCACTTGACTCAACAGTAAAAATAATCCTAACAGCACCGACACCGCAATTAATACTGAGAGCTGTCCCATTGAAGTATTATATTTAATATATTCAATTGCTATAAAGCTAATCAATAATACGCTGCCCAATATTTTTGTAAGCTTAATGCCAATTCTTTGTGGGATTGTAGCCAATTTCAAGCTATCAAATTGCATATCACGAATTTCAAAGGGAAGGGTGGCCACAAGAACGTAAATAAAGCGTTGTAAAAAGCTCAGTATTACATCAAAATCGAGCGCCTGATTTTCATTAACCACCGGTAGAAGCACAGTTATACCCGCCCATACAAAGGCTATGATATAAATTTTTACGCCACTAATTGCTCTTAAATTTTTTCCGCCTTCCAATACTATTTTTTTCGGTAAAAAAGGAACTGCGTATAAAAAGGTAATCAGACCAAATCCAGCGATATACATTAAGGTTTTAATCTCGAGTTTGAATCCGAAATAGCATAATCCAACAAAACTAAACAGGGAAAAAATCTGTATCAATTTTAGCCAATTCGCCAAGCTCCGATGATGAAATTTTGCCAGTCCAAAATATTTCACAAAATTATAACCGGTAATTGAAGCAAAAAACACGAAGAACATAAGGTTCTCATCTAAGGGCAAATCAAAATCGATAAAGCTTATCCAGACTAAGCTACATACCGCCAATGCCACATGAACACTACTGTTAATATAAAAATCAAAAAGGCGTTTTAGCTTTTGCATACTACAAAAATAAGTATTCTGATAATAGCATATTTAATTGATTAAAAACTTTCCATATAGGTAGATAAAATCCGCTAATATTTATGTAATTTTGCTCCCGAAAAACACAACAAATTTCAAGAATGAACACAGATTCTTTTGCATTACGTCACATCGGTCCTAGAATAAACGACCACAAAGAAATGCTTGATACTATTGGAGTTGACAGTTTAGATCAATTGATTTATCAAACCATCCCCGATAATATTAAGTTAGAAAAAGGCTTAAACCTGAACCCCGCAATGAGTGAACAGGAATACCTGACTCACATTCATGATTTGGCTTTAAAAAATAAAGTCTATAAATCTTATATTGGTTTAGGTTACAATCCTGCAAATCTACCTGCTGTTATTCAACGAAATATTCTTGAAAATCCGGGATGGTATACGGCGTACACACCCTATCAAGCCGAAATTGCTCAAGGCAGGCTCGAAGCGCTTCTCAATTTCCAAACCATGGTCATTGATTTAACGGGTATGGAACTTGCCAATGCTTCGCTTTTAGATGAAAGTACTGCTGCTGCTGAGGCCATGGCTTTACTCTTTGCCGTTCGTGAAAGAGCTCAAAAGAAAAATAAGGTCGTAAAATTCTTTGTTTCAGAAGAAGTATTACCACAAACATTATCATTATTACAAACACGTGCAAACCCTTTAGGAATTGAGCTCGTTATAGGAAATCATGAGACTTTTGACTTCTCTTCGGAGGTCTATGGCGCCTTATTACAGTATCCTGGTAAATCTGGTCAAGTTCACGATATCGAAAGTTTTATTTCCAAAGCAAATAACGCACAAATTAAAGTCGCTGTTGCTGCCGATATCTTAAGTCTTGTGAAACTAGAAGCTCCTGGGGAATTTGGTGCCGATGTTGTTGTAGGAACTACACAACGCTTCGGGATTCCGATGGGTTATGGTGGACCTCATGCCGCTTATTTTGCCACGAAAGAAGCTTATAAAAGAAATATTCCTGGACGTATTATTGGGGTCACTAAAGACACGAATGGACATCGTGCTCTTAGAATGGCACTTCAAACACGTGAACAACATATTAAACGCGATAAAGCCACTTCAAATATTTGTACGGCTCAGGTATTATTAGCCGTAATGGCTGGAATGTACGCCGTGTATCACGGTCCAAAAGGACTCGAATATATCGCCAATAAAGTACACCATTCGGCGACTACCTTAGCTGAGAGCTTAGAACAATTAGGGCTATACCAATCGAACACATCCTATTTTGATACGATTCAAATCAAAACCGATGTTTCAAAAGTAAAAGCTATTGCAGAAGCAAATGGTATTAACTTTTATTATCCAAATGCTGAAACCGTTTCAATATCAATAAATGAAGCCACCTCAGTTCAGGATATCAATGCTATTATTTCTGTATTTGCTCAAGCGATAGGGAAGGAAACTATAGTGATTTCTGCTATTTCTGAAACGAATACGATTGATGATTCCGTTAAAAGATCGTCAGCTTTCTTAGAAAACGAAATTTTTAACAGCCATCATTCAGAAACTGAATTGATGCGTTATATTAAATCTTTAGAGCGCAAAGATCTATCTTTAAATCATTCCATGATTTCTTTAGGCTCCTGTACAATGAAACTAAATGCAGCGGCAGAAATGCTTCCATTAAGCTGGGCAAACTGGGGAAACATTCATCCATTTGCTCCAAAAGATCAGGTTGAAGGCTACCTTCATGTCATGCACAAATTAGAAGATCAGCTCACAGAGATTACTGGTTTTGCTGGGACTTCATTACAACCTAATTCAGGTGCACAGGGTGAATTCGCCGGACTTATGGTGATTAAAGCTTACCATGAATCTCGAAATGATGGACATCGAAATATATGCTTAATTCCATCATCGGCACATGGTACCAATCCTGCGAGTGCTGTAATGGCGGGAATGAAAGTGGTGGTTACAAAATCAACTGAGGAAGGAAATATTGATGTTGAAGATTTAAGAGAAAAAGCATTATTACACAAAGATAATCTTGCAGCCTTAATGGTGACCTACCCTTCAACTCATGGCGTATTTGAATCTGCAATAAAAGACATTACTAAAATCATCCATGATAATGGTGGTCAAGTATATATGGATGGTGCAAATATGAATGCTCAGGTTGGATTGACAAATCCTGGAAATATTGGGGCCGATGTATGTCATTTAAACTTACACAAAACATTTGCTATCCCACATGGTGGTGGTGGCCCTGGTGTTGGACCAATTTGTGTGGCTAAGCAATTAGTGCCCTTTTTACCTGGAAATCCAGTGGTAAGTGTTGGAGGATCGCAGGCCATTTCTGCAATTTCAGCAGCACCTTATGGCTCTGCATTAGCCTGTTTAATTTCATATGGTTATATCTGTATGTTAGGCGCTGATGGTTTAACAGCATCCACAAAAAATGCCATTTTAAACGCTAATTATATCAAAGAACGTTTAGAAGGTCATTTCGATACTTTATATTCTGGTGAAAAAGGACGAGCTGCTCACGAAATGATTGTTGATTGTCGTGATTTTAAAGCAAATGGTATTGAGGTTAGTGATATTGCCAAGCGACTCATGGATTATGGATTTCATGCGCCTACAGTATCCTTTCCAGTTGCAGGCACCTTAATGATAGAACCGACAGAAAGTGAAAACAAAGCGGAGTTAGATCGTTTTTGTGATGCGATGATCTCGATTAGAGCGGAAATAAAAAACGCAACTAAAGAAGACCCTAATAACGTTTTAAAGAATGCACCTCATACTCTTGCAATGCTTACCGCTAACGACTGGGATTTCCCTTATACTCGAGAAGACGCAGCATTTCCACTAGATTATATTATGGATAATAAATTCTGGCCTAGTGTTAGGCGTGTAGATGATGCTTTTGGAGATCGAAATTTAATCTGTTCTTGTGCTCCAATTGAGGACTTTATGGAGGTTTAATAAACTTTTGAACATCGTAAAATAAAACAAAATCATAATTGCCTTTAATTATTTACAACTATATTCGTTTCTTTGTAGATATTAAAGGCAAATTTTCTTTATATGAATATTAAAATCACTGGTACAGGTAGCTATATACCTGATGTTATTGAAAAAAACGAAAACTTCTACCAGCACAAATTTTTAAACACAGACGGCTCAGTAATAAATGCTCCAAACGAAGTAATTATTGAGAAATTCAAGGCCATTACAGGCATTGATGAAAGACGTTATGTCGATAGTACTTTAAACTGTTCAGATATCGCATTCTTGGCTGCACAAAAGGCTATTGAAGATGCTAATATCAATCAGGAAGAGCTCGATTATATTATCGTTGCCCATAATTACGGTGACGTAAAACACGATGTGGAACAAAGTGATACGGTACCCAGTATCGCCTCTAGAGTAAAACACCTTCTCGGGATTAAAAACTCTAGCTGTGTTGGTTACGACATGCTCTTTGGTTGCCCAGGTTGGATTGAAGGTACGATTCAGGCCAATGCATTTATAAAAGCGGGAATCGCAAAAAAATGTTTGATTATTGGGGCTGAGACCCTATCTCGAGTTGTTGACAAACACGATAGAGACTCTATGATATACAGCGATGGTGCCGGTGCGATTATATTGGAGTCTAGCGATTATGACGGTGGTATTCTTACCCATGAAAGCGCGACACATGCAGTAGATGAGGCACACTTCATATATTTTGGAAAAACAAATAACCAGGAATCTAGTGACCAGCGTAAATACATTAAAATGTATGGTCGTAAAATTTATGAATTTGCTTTAAGTAATGTTCCTGCTGCTATGAAATCTTGTCTGGACAAAAGTGGCATTGATATCAAGGATGTTAAAAAAATACTGATACATCAGGCCAATGAGAAAATGGATGAAGCTATTGTACAGCGATTTTATAAGCTATACGGTATGAAAATGCCAGAAGGGATTATGCCTATGACCATTAATAAACTTGGGAATTCAAGTGTGGCTACAGTTCCAACCTTATACGATACCATCTTGAAAGGACAATTGAAAGATCACAGTATAAACAAAGGAGATATTATTCTTTTTGCCAGTGTTGGTGCAGGTATGAATATTAACGCGATTGTTTATAAGCAATAAAATGTACGAAGGTCAATTTCCTCATAAAAGATATAAATATACATTTCAATTTTTACAGGAACATATTCCTAAATCCTTGAATATTTTAGATTTAGGTGTTGAAAACCCCTTTACTAAAATCATGAAAGATCAGGGGTATACTGTTGAGAATACAAAAGGTGAAGATTTAGATATAGAGACCAAGGTCATTTTAAATTCGAACGCTGAGGTTGTTACAGCTTTCGAAATTTTTGAACATCTATTATCTCCTTTTACCGTACTACAAAACATTAAAGCGGATAAATTAGTAGCTAGTGTTCCTCTAAAATTATGGTTTTCATCAGCTTATCGAAGCAAAACTGACACATGGGATAGACATTATCATGAATTTGAAGATTGGCAATTTGATTGGCTACTGGAAAAAGCAGGATGGAAAATAATAGCACGTCAAAAATGGACGAACCCTACTAAAAAAATTGGTATTCGACCAATTTTAAGATGGTTTACACCTAGATACTATATCGTTTATGCAGAAAGACTTAATAAATAACATTTTTCATAAACATAACACTCTAAACAAACGGAGTTAAACATTGAAATTTCATCAATGAATATTTACATCGTTATTCCCGCACATAATGAGCAAGATACTATTGGTTTGACCATAGTGTCTTTAGCCAGTCAAACATTTTTACCAAAAAAAGTGGTGGTTGTAAATGATAATTCTACAGATGATACACAAGGTATTCTCGAGGACTTATCGAAAAAGTATTCCTGGCTATCTTTGGTTAATTCTAAATCATCGGAAGCCCATTTACCGGGGACAAAAATTATTAATGCCTTTTATAAAGGTTATGATACTCTTGATGAAGGCTATGATATCATCTGTAAATTTGATGCCGATTTAATATTTCCTACCAACTATTTAGCAACTTTAGTTGAGCATTTTAATGCCAATGAAGCCTTAGGAATGGCTGCTGGATTTTGTTATATACAAAAAGATAAGGCTTGGGTGATCGAAGGCTTAACAGAAAAAGAGCATATTAGAGGCGCTCTTAAAGCTTATAGAAAAGCCTGTTTTTTAGATATTGGTAAACTAAAACGATCCATGGGATGGGATACCATAGACGAACTCTTAGCTTTATACTTTGACTGGCAATTAAAAACTGATGCATCTTTACATGTAAAACATTTAAAACCCACAGGTGCAAATTATGCCAAGGCCTCAAAACATCTACAAGGTGAAGCCCTATATAAACTTCGGTTTGGTGTTATCTTGGCCTTTTTATCTGCTCTCAAACTCGCTTACAAAAAGAAAAGTCTTAGGCTTTTTATTGACTATTGCCAAGGGTATTTAAAGGCTTCAAGAGCCAATTCAGACTTTTTAATTTCTAAGGCACAGGGAAAATTTATCCGACAACGACGTTGGAAAAAAATTTTTAAAAAACTCTTCTAAAATAATTTGTCAGTTCTAATTACAAAAGTATATTTGCGCTCAGATTGCCGATGTAGCTCAGCTGGCTAGAGCAGCTGATTTGTAATCAGCAGGTCGTGGGTTCGAGTCCCTCCATCGGCTCTATTAAAATAATAAGCATCAATCCTTTGGGTCGGTGCTTTTTTATTCCCAAAACTTAAAGACGAGATGCATGTCCTGAGCAAAGTCGAAGGAAGTCCCTCTATCGGCTCTACTATAATAAGAATAAGCATCAATCCTTTGGCTCAATGCTTTTTTATTCAGACACTATACATGCAACACAATTCATTTCCATTGCAATTATCTCCGGATTAAATACCTGATGTCCTTTAATGACTTTACTAATTTTCCGACTATTCTTGATATCATCTATTGGATTTGCCCGGAGTATCACCAAATCGGCAATTTTTCCAAGGGAAATAGTACCATAATCACTATCCTTTTTAAGAAACTCAGCCCCATTATAAGCCGATGTTCTTAAGGCCTCCAGTGGTGATATTCCAACAGCCACTAATGCCTCCAATTCCTTATGCAACGAAACCCCTGGATAGGTATAAGCGTTAAAAGCACCACTATCTGATCCTGCCAATAACTTCACGTTGGCATCATGTAGAGATTTTGTCAATTTTTTAAAAAAAGTATTCAATACTTTACGATCCTCTCTAGACTTCTCGGATGCATGTAATGCGCGATTGATCCTCCCTTTATAAGTATCTATGATTCCCGCAGGCATAATTTTTAAGTAGGCATCATTTTCATGATTTTCTTCATCCAAATAACTTAAAATATCTCCAATATGCAAAGTTGGAACCACATAGGTATTGTTCTCATTTAAAAGTTGAAATGTCTTTTGAGCAGTTTCGTCTTGATAGGTTCCCATCAGTTTTTCCATGGACTGCCAAAAACCATATTCCTCGTTGATAATGGATTGCGTAATTTCTTTTTCTTCCGAAGAACTTCCTTTTAATATATAATACAAATGTTCAACAGCACCCAATCCAGCTGTTACAGCTTCTTTTAATTCTACAGTGAACGGCATATGTCCTGAGCTAATCATTCCTCTATGAGATGCTTCAGAAATGGTTTGCAAATAGGCCTCTCCAGATATTTGGCTATCATATATTTTAACAAAATCAACTTTTAATTTTTGAAGGGCATCCAAAGCTCTATTAACATCAACCTCATTTTCAACCTCCAAAGATCCCGCCCAAGTGGCATTAGGTCCGTCAATTTTTGGTCCAGAAGTAAAGATGGTTGGACCGACCAATGTACCAGCTTCAATGTCTGACCTCCATTCTAAAACAGATGGGGATAAATCTCCGCCGGCATCACGAACCGTTGTTATCCCATTGGCTATAAAGAGTTTTAGAAATTCCCTATTCGCCTTAATCAGACTGTCTCCCCCTCTAAAGTGCACATGATTATCCCAAAACCCAGGAAGTATATAAGTGTTTGACACATCCAAAATTTGTTCAGATTTGAAGGTGAAACTTTCAGACGACCTCGTTATTTTTGCAATCCTACCATCTGATATATAAATGCTTTGTTTTTCTATATCACCAGTAAGGAGATCCATCACATTTCCGTTTTCTAACACCAAGTCATAAGTTGGTACTTGTTCTTTTTTGCAACTCATAAAAACCAATAGGAACATTAATACCCCAAAATAATATCTCATAAATTTTATATTTTTATTAAACACCTAGAACGAATTAATGACTAAAACACCTTTATGTTCAAAGGTATTCATATTTGGCAATGCCATTGTCGCTTCTTCCAAACTGATAGTGCGTTCCAAAAGTTTTTCAGGATGCAATGCTCCATCACTAATCATTTGTAACATTTCTGGATATTTATGCGCCTGCATGCCATGGCTTCCAATTATTTCCAACTCATTAGCTAAAACCATATCCATGGGCACCTTTGGGTGTTTATGGTCTCCCGTCATTAATCCCACCTGAATATGTTTTCCTCTTTTTCGTAATCCAGAGATAGAATTAAAACAGGTTGTAGCACTTCCTAAAGCATCTAATGAAACATGAGCTCCTCCTCCTGTAATCTCTTTGATTTCCGAAACCACTTCTAAATTATTTAATGCATTTATTGTTGATGATGCTCCCAATTCTTTTGCAAAAGATAAGGTATCGTCATGAATATCAATGGCCGTGACTTGTGCTCCCAAAGCCTTGGCTATCATTATTGCCGATAAGCCAACGCCTCCGCATCCATGAATTGCAACATGTTGACCTTCCACAACTTTTCCTTGTGCTACAATAGCTCTAAAGGATGTTATAAACCGGCAGCCTAAAGTTGCGGCGGTTACATCAGAAATACTATCTGGAATTTTGACCAAATTAGTATCGGCATAATCCAATGCTACATACTCTGCAAAGGATCCATGATGTGTAAATCCTGGTTGTGATTGGTAATCACATACCTGATGATTCCCTGAATTACATTCTCCGCAAATACCACAACCACAAACAAAAGGAACACTAATACGATCTCCAATTTTAAATTTTTTAACATCGGTT
>Ga0105356_10001183_pt1 | contig 25861 bp, 30 predicted proteins | sample GOMGulsemesocosm_3_FD_83502 | JGI IMG/M metagenome (GOLD analysis project Ga0105356, IMG submission 83502) | Methane-oxidizing microbial communities from mesocosms in the Gulf of Mexico - GOM9D Gulf of Mexico | ecosystem: Environmental > Aquatic > Marine > Cold seeps | place: Gulf of Mexico... | reverse complement strand
GTCATGCTCAATAAACTTATGTCATCTATTTGAAGGGGTAAGTCATGAGAACATTCGTAGCGGAAGATATTTACGGCAGAATTATTGAGATATGTGCGTATACAGAAACGGTTGCACGACAAAAAGCGGGGAAGGTATTGGGCCATGGGAATGTGGTTCGATTTTGTGAGGCTTTGATTATCTAGCGAAAGTGCGTTCGTATATCACTTTACAGGAGGTGTTCTATCTCGCTGATTTTGAAGGTTAATTCGGGCATTAAATAAGGGGGCTATTTAAGCGACATTGAAGCAAATTTGATATCAAATTGACAAAAGCGACATGGCTATATATTGTTGTTTCCATCATTAACAGGGATAGTCGTATGATCTTAAAGGGTTTTTTCTTCCTTTCGCCTTTCCTATATAACAGTGGTTTATGCGACATCCTGTCGCATAAACCACTGTTATGGCCAAATACGGTTAGGAGTATTATGAAATTATTAGTTAGCATTTCAATGGCCGTTTATGTATTTGCTTTTTCATCGGTAGTGAATGCGGAGGCTGATAACGCGCTGAAGTCGGTCTATCGCCCTACATTTATATCTGGGAAAGAGGAATATTCCGCTGGCAAAGGATTTATAACCAACTTTGAAAATTCTACTATCTTCATTACAGCCTTACACCTGATTGGTGAAGCCGGTGGGTTTCAGAAAGACTATAAAGGCGATGAAATTAGCGCTGTGGTAACTGAATTAGTTGCTACAAATATTGTCGACAATAAAAGTGAGGTAGTCTCGAATAAAGTTATTACCCTTAAAGGTACGGAGCCTGTAAATGATACGCGGCTAAATGGGGATGTTGCAGCATTTTTAATTGAATCAAATGTTGCGCCAGATACACTCCCGCTCAGTCTATCTAATCCTAAAATTCAAGATACGTTGTTTATGTTGTCCTCTGTCTACGGCAGCGATAAAAAAGTACATAAAGCAATGGTTGTAGAGTCAAATAATGGCTATATCGCTTACGTTTTTGAAGATAACACTATAAGTTTAAGGGCTACAAGTGGAGCTCCTCTAGTTAATCTGAAAGGTGAAGTTGTTGCTATCAATATTTCGGGTGGGGAAAATCAGGGATATTTAGTTGGATATGGAAACCCATCAACAGCTATTGCTAGTCATTTAGAGAATGCTATTCAGATAAAGCCATAACAAAAGCATGTTGCATAAACCACTGCGTGGTTTGGACGGTTTTTCCGCTCGTACCTCGCTACAAAGCCGCCGCAAATGCTAGGCGTTATGGCTCTCAGGTATGAATGAAAATATTGGAAAATGGTCAAGTTTAGTTTCACGATTAAAGGAAACTTCACAAATTGATAAAAGTAAATTATCTGAAGTAATTGAACTACTTGAAAATATTGATGAGGATATAAGAGATTATGATTCATTAATCTCTAAATCTAAAAAATCTGATGAAGATGAAAATGAAATTTTAGGCAATATATTAAGGTTACGTGCAAATGCAATGACTCTTAGTGAATACTTCGAAGAATTAGCAGATGCATTAGGGGAATTACCGCTTGATTGAAAAAACGCACAGCAATATAACTCACCATAACAATACGCTGAAATGCGTTTCGGCCAAAAAGACGGCCTCCGTTGGACGTGCTAGACGCACGCCCGTTAGCTAAAGCGTTACTTGGCTTAAGTGTTTTTGAACTATTAAGCCTTTAGCAATATTAATGAGTTTCCTGTAATCTACGGGTATTCATTCGGCTGTGATTAACCAGCCACGAACAGCAAGGAAGTTGTCCAAATTGGTTTCTTGGTAAATATCAGAAGCTCTCCAAAGTACTCTTCCTGCATTAATTTTTAACTTGCTCATCCTTGATCAAAGAAACTCCGAAATGGGGTAGCAAGTAATAATTGCTTTAAAGGCAGCCAACGAAAAGACTGTGGGCTCTCGACTGGCCGTATTTATTGATTGTCCATGTGTTAGGCGTTATGCCTTAGTGGATTTTGAGGGATTATGAAGTACATTTTATTGAGACTATTTTTGTATTTTATTTTTTTCGCACTACCGCTCATATTTTATTTTTCATTTAATGCTGAGTGTGAAATCTCAAACGGTGGATTGAAGGATCCAATAAGCAGTTTTTGTGCAAATGACATCCTATTATATTTGGGAACTGTAATATCATTTTTCTTGCTTTTTACCCTTGTAGGGGCTGGAGTGCCGCTTTTAATTTATATTCCACTAGTGTTGCTTCTGGTAGAATTTATAGTGATATTCGTTAGAGAAATTTTCGGGCATAACAAATCAATTAAAGAGCGCCCGCAAGAGAAAAAATAATGCGGGCCCTTTATTTCAAACGTCATACGATTATAGAAACTCATGAGTAAAGAATTCTGGCAATCCTTAATACTAGGCTTAACTCTTGGTGTGGTCTTTTGGATTGCGGGCTTTAGTGAATCATTTATAGGTATTTTAGTTTCTTTAGGCGCCTGTATTTTATTTGGGCCTTTAACGGTATGGAAAATTAAGCGCAAGCCGAATATATATGCATTAGTTGTCTCTGTAATTTCTGGTATATTCCTTGTAATTGCTTATGGCCCTCAAAAGGGAGTAGCTTTTTTTGTTGGTGTACTTTTCATTTACGGGATAGTGTCGGTTCAGTTATCTATGGTAATGGCCAATTCATACGACAATATATTGTTTATTATAGAAAAATTTAAGAGTCGTAAATGACTGCGTATAACAAACAATTGGTTTTCGCACCTGCGGAAGAGCTTACTCAATAAAGACGCCTCTTCGTTAGAGCAGTTTAAGCACTTAACAGCGAGTGAGTGTACTGATCTTGTTAACAGCGAGGGTGCCCCAGGGTCTACACAGCGAGGCTTCACAGATATTGAAATGGGTTGTTTGGTTTCTTGTCTCAAAGTTTGACTGACCCTAGTGCCGTTGATAAAAGCTGTAAACCCTTTTAAGTTGGGATAGTTGCGAAGGTGTGTAAGGAGGCGATTAGTAATGATTAATGTTCTGGTAACTATGGAAGTAAAGGACTTTACTCAGTTAGCTGCTTTTGAAAGTAAGGCCGTTCAGGTCATGCATTATCATGGTGGAGTAATGGTAAGGGCTTTTGAGGTTAACCGTTATGATGACGGAACTGGTCAAGAAGTTCATTTGTTAGAATTCCCGAGTCTTGAAGCTTTTGATGAGTATCGATCAAATCCCTTGCTGCTGGAGTATGCTGAGCTTAGATGTAAAGCAATAGATTCGACGGTTGTGGTTATATCTTCTGTGTCGAAAGATTATTTGGAGAAGTAGTGAAGTTAATTATAATGATGTCTACCTTGTGGGTGGTTCTTAGTTGCTCAGCGGTGCAAGTAGACAGGGAAGTGGTTTCAGCCAGTATTATGGTAAAAGAGTCGCTAAGCAATCTTGTTGGAGGTATTGCTCCGGGGATTCAATATGTCGTTGTAGATAAAAACAGGACTGTTTTTGCTCACCAAGCAGGGCTAGCGAATATTGAAGAGGGCGTCGCTCTTGGCTCTGGTCATACCATGGCTGCTTTCTCAATGACCAAAACACTAACGGCCATTGCGGTCTTACAACTGGTAGAGCGTAATAAAATATCCCTTGATGATGATATTTCTGATTATGTTGAGCACCCATACGGTTTAGGTATTTCTATACGCCATCTATTGAGCCATCTTTCTGGTATTCCGAATCCTATCCCCCTTAATTGGGTGCATCTGGCAAATGAACATGAAAATTACGATGAAACTAAGGACCTTGCTAAGGTACTTAATGCATATCCTGATTTAGACGCGGAGCCAGGCGTTGAATATGGTTACTCGAATATTGGCTATTGGTTGCTTGGGAAAGTGATTGAGAATGTTAGTGGTATTACATATTCCGATTATGTGACTAAAAACATCTTTGATGTCTTAGGGCTGGAACCAAATGAGATTGGATTTCTGATTGAGAATGAAAGTGATCATGCAAAAGGGTATTTAAAAAAATGGTCACTTATGAATGTTTTTGGCCGTTTCTTCATTGATAGTGATTTATTAGGAGAGTATGAGGGGGGATGGCTACATGTGAAAAATGTATATCTAAATGGCCCTTCATTTGGTGGTGTTATTGGTACGGCCACTGCTTTTTCCAAAATCTTGCAAGACTTGTTAGCGGACCAATCGAAACTTATTGGAAAAGACTCAAAACATCAGCTCTATTCTCAACAAAAAAACAATGCCGGAGAAATTATAAATATGACTCTTGGCTGGCATGTCGCTAAATTAAAAGGAATTACTTACTTTTATAAAGAAGGGGGCGGCGCTGGGTTTCATTCAGAAATGCGAATATACCCTGAGAAGAGTTTAGCCTCGGTAATAATTTCAAATAAGACATCCTTTGATTCTAGAAAAATATTGACAGAACTCGACATAAATTACTTGGTAAATTGAAGTATAATTCGGTAATTACACCTTATTAATGTATTAAGTCATGTAGCCTCAAGGAATGAAATGATGCTAAGAAGTTTACCCGTAGCTCTGTTGGTATTATTGGTATCGGCTTGTTCTAGCCCACGAAATGCCCAGCAATCAGTTCAGCTATCAGTTCAAACACCTGCTCAGCAGTCGGAACAATTTTCTGTTCAAGATTCAATCCAGTACCCTGCGCAATACCCCGGGCAACCTAAGTTGGCCACTATTCAGGTAGAGAAAGTTGAACATCAGATTAAACCGCATTGGCAATTGTCTTATTTTGATGAGCCGGTATTTAATAGCAAGGTTGCGGTATTAGAAGCGGGTAATAAGCAAAAACCGCCTATTATTCTGATACATGGTCTAGGCAACTTAGGTATGAAAGATTGGTTCAGCGTTATTCCTACGCTTGAAGAAAATCATCATGTGATCGTAATGGATCTACCTGGGTTTGGCCTTTCTTCGGCTGCGAAAGGGCGTTTCTTACCGACTAACTATGCCCATGTGATTGCTGCTATCAGTAAGCAATATTCAAATGGAAAAGCAATAGTTATGGGGCACTCGATGGGGGGCGCTGTTGCTTTACGCTATACCGAGCTGTATCAGGATTTTGTTAATCAGCTGATTTTGGTGGATGTTGCAGGGTTATTAGAAAAATCTGCCTTTATTAAACATATAGCCTCATTTGAGTTTGGTGATGAGGTATCGACACCGATGAAACTGTTAATGGGAGGGGTGAATGATATTAGTTCTTCATTGATCGAGGCTGGTACTAAAAGCACGTTGTTAAGTGATTTTTTACAAAGTAATGATTATGCGTGGAATTTGGCTGTATCTGATTCGAGTAATATGAATGCGGCGTTAAGTTTGGTTGAAGAGGATTTTAATACCGCTATTAATCAAATTACTGTGCCGGTTAATATTATTTGGGGTGAGAAGGATAATGTTGCACCTCTTCGCACAGGAAAAGTACTGAATAAGAAAATGAGTAATGTGCACCTAGAGGTCATTGAAGGGGCAGGGCATGTGCCGATGAAAAGTGATCATGCCGAGTTCATGCGTTTATTACAGGTTGCCCTGAATGAGCCTTTTAATAAAAACAGTAACAGGTCTTTTAATAAAACAATTACCACTAACTTTACTTCACCCCACGCAAATAAAAGCCAAGGTGTTTTAACTTGCAGAAATGAAAGTCATAAAACCTACTCAGGCCATTACGATAAAATTGTAATTGAAAGTTGTAATATGATTCGATTGTTAAATGTCAGTACGGATAGTTTGAAAATTAAAGGTTCGGTAGTGGATATTGAAAATTTCAACTTTGCTCGTAAAGACAGTCGTATTGAGTTTGATGGGGCTGTTGTCACCATCACAAATGCTGATATATCTGGGCGTAATACAATGTTGATTAGTGGCAGTCGTGTGGATATGGCCGGTGTTTCTATTGTAGCGACAGGGAATGCAGTGATGATCGCTAATGGATCACGAGTTTCAGCCTCCTTCTGTGATATTAACAGTCCTAAATATTCTGGGGTGCTGCATGGAGCCTTTTATCGTAGTCATCAGGCATTAATAGAGCATTAATAGAGCATTAATAGAGCAATAATTTCATCCTCCGCCCCCAGAAAGCATAATAATCTCGTGTCAGAGTTTATCTGTAGAATCTGCTATTCATAGGTAATTGATATGAGATTTGAAGTTGAGATCACAAGTTGTATTGGATTTTCCAATGAGGAATTATCAAGTTTATGTTCATAGGTGAGGCATCTAAAAGAACGGGCCTGTCTATCAAGGCTATTCGTTTTTACGAGGAAATAGGGTTGATTATGCAACCTGAAAGAATGGGGCGATACAGGGTGTATCAAGAGGAAGATGTTGAGCTCCTTATGTTGATTAAAGAGGCGAAGGAGTTTGGGATAGCACTGTCTCAGCTTAAAGGCGTAATTGTATACACTGATGGTAAGGTTGATTGGGCAAATATAAAAATATTCTTAGCTGAAATAAGGGATCAGTTAATCAAGCAGATTGATGAGATAAAGATAAAAATTAATAGCCTTGATGAGTGTTATGGTCAGATAAATCCTTAGGTAAGTACTTGACTCTCCCCTAAAGGGGAGACGGTAAGCTGCATCTCAAATAGTTGATTTGGGAAAACGAGATGAGTAAACGAGTATTGATTTTAGCTGCAAACCCTAAGGAAAATAGTTTCACAAGACATTTGGCTGAAGAGTATGCAACTTCAGCCGAAGAAAAGAATGAAGTACGCTTGCTCAAAATAGCAGATATGGACTTTAGCTTGGATCTTTCGGCTGGATATGACGAGGTGCATTCTATGGAGGATTCGCTTAAGTCCTTTCAGGCATCTCTTGAGTGGTGTGAACATTTAGTTATATTTACACCTATTTGGTGGGGGTCATTGCCAGCAAAATTTAAAGGGCTTATTGATCGAACATTTTTGCCTGGTTTTGCATTCCAATATGAAAAAGGTAAGTTGATACCCAAAAAATTACTACAGGGGAAGACTGCTCGAATTGTAATGACGATGGATACTCCTCCATGGTATTACTTTCTGATTCAAGGGGCTCCGGCTATCAAACAGTTAAAGACCACGACTCTTAAATTTGTTGGTTTTAACTCTGTCAAAAGTAAAATGATTGGCCCGATAATCAGTTCTACTAAAGAATCTAGATTAAAATGGGTTAGTGAAGTATCAAAGCTCGGATATCTTGCGAATTAAATTTATAGACTATGGTAGGTTCGATTTTTTTATTCGGACCAATACCAGCTGGTTACGTTAAAGCGATATCCGTCAGCATATTCAGAATTTAGTTTTTTAACCCAGTGTTCTGAGCCTTTTGAGGAGGGGTCGAACAGAACACAGCGATTATATAAAGGGGCAATACTAATAGTCCCTTCATTTTTACCTGTTTCATTTTTACTTATGAAAACCAGTTCGCCACCGGCATCGTTTTTCCACTCTTTGTTTAAATACAGTAGCATGCAGACTTCTCTGCCTGGGGAGTCATCGGCATGTTGCTCAACAAAGTCGGCAGGGCCTAAGCGGAAGTAATTTGTATTGATTTCAGGTTCTGCCACATTCATGTCGGTTATTGGCACATTAAAGATACGAGATAAGACGGACATGAATTCATCTCCGCGTAAATATGACAGGAACTCATGCGCGCTTTTTGCATTGATTATATTAAAGTCAGGCGCTTCACGTTGCCATGCGTCTCGTTGAACAAAGCGTTGGTCGTTACTTGTTTCTTGCCACTGGGTATTATCGACATATAACGCAGAGTAGGTATGTTTTTGAGTTTGCCAACGCTGAGGTTGTTGCAATACTTTGATGACCTCATCGAGTTTGGCTTGATTAAATAAGCCATCAATCACTACATGGTTGGGGCAGGCACTCAATAATGACTTTCGATAGGCGGATATTGCAGAATCGCTTACCTGCTTATTATTTAGCCACATTGGAATTGCCCACCCTGATTTTTAGCGAATCACTTAAAAATTGGATAATACAGGGTTGGGCAATAATTTCTATAGACTACTCGCTAATTTAACCAGCTGTACAAACTCCCCTCTATAGCCGTTATTGTCTGGACCTTTTCCTTGTCTGGCTAGGGTTAGGATTTCTTCATAATCAAATTCATCGACTAAATAATTCCCACCTCTAAGCCGTTGTCCAAATGCGGCGACCGCTGCTGAGAATTTAAAGTTGATAGAACTTTCAGCTAGCTTGCTTTGGATAATAGATTTATTAATGGGATAGCTAACGAGTTTGCTAGTTGAGGTGCTAATAGAGGTGCTAGGTAATTTATAACGTAGCTTTAAAAATGCAAGTTCGTTTAGTTCTGGCACTGAACGTTTATTAGTCTGTGTGTAACGCAATGGGTCTATTTGGTCGGAATGATCACTGGCGAGTGTAATTTCATATAGGGCTGTTACGGTATGGCCCGCGCCAATATCCCCTGCGTCTACCTTGTCATTATTAAAATCTTCTCTATTGAGTAGGCGGTTCTCGTAACCAATAAGACGGTATTCGCTGACAAGAGGTGAGAATTCTATTTGTACTTTTACGTCTTTAGCGATGGTAAAAAGCGTTGAAGACATTTCTTCTACCAGAACTTTTTGTGCCTCACGCAGGTTGTCTATGTAGGCTGCGTTACCATTACCGACATCGGCTAATTGCTCCATAAGGTGGCTGTTGTAGTTGCCCATGCCGTAGCCTAGGGTCGTTAGGGAAATGCCAAAATCTCTTTTTTGTTTTATTAAATCTAACAGAGCTTGGGTATTGCTAATGCCCACATTCATGTCTCCATCGGATGCGATAATCACGCGATTAATACCGCCTTTAATAAAGCTTTGTTGTGCTAGTTGGTAAGCTAGCTCGATCCCAGCGCCGCCATTGGTAGAACCTCCACTGGTTAGGTTGTCTAATGCGCTATTGATGGCGACTTTATCGTTTCCGGGAGTAGGGGCAAGCACCATACCAGCAGCACCGGCATACACGACAATCGATACTTGATCTTTCTCATCCAGTTGACGGGTTAGCATTTGAAAGGACTTTTTAACCAAGCCTAATTTATAGTTTGAACTCATTGAGCCCGAGACATCAATTAAGAAGACTAAGTTCGCAGGTGGTAAGTCGCTATGGTCAACATCAAAGCCTTTAATTCCAATATTCAGCAGGTAACTTTTAGTATTCCATGGGGTTGGGGCAATTTCGCTGGTTACGCTAAAAGGACGGTCTTTGTTTGACGGTGCTTGATAATCGTATTGAAAGTAATTAACTAACTCTTCGGTGCGAACCATGTCGGCAGTAGGTAGGCGCCCTTGGTTCAAAACTCGGCGAGTATTACTATAGGCTGCAGTATCCACATCAATTGAAAATGTAGAGACAGAATTTTCGCTTACTTTTTTTATGTTATTGGCTTTTAGCGTTTGATAGCGTTCGGTATCCTTTGATTCTCGAGCAGACATCTCGTGGCCTTTCATCTCGTGGCCTTTCATTTTGAGGCTGTGTGACATATTAATCTGCTTCTTGAGTGGGGCGGCTGAGATGGTCGCTGCCTGACTCTCATGCAGGACTTGATATTGAGTATCGTGTCGAACTTCGGATTCCATTTTTGCTTCAGTATCCAGTTGAGAATCAGATTCAACTTTGGGTATGCTGCATCCACTGGAGAGTGCGAGTACTAAGCTTAATAGCGCAATGTGGGTCTTGGTAAGATTAGGCATGATTCAATTCCTTTATATCGAGCTTTGGTTGAGTGCTGCTTGAGTGCTGGTTAAAGTGATAAGTAGAGTTCTAGTGTATGGGGAGCGAAGACAGCTCGACATGCCTGCTTGTATCGGTAATGGGTCTTGTTATTGCTATTTGGATATGCTTTATGTATTAGTTCTTAGACTAAATTGCTCAATAACGATGCCATCGACATATAACAAAATACATCGGTTGAAGTCACAAGGCTGGACTTGGCCTGAGTTCTTGGCTGAAATAGCGCAAGTTTCAGTGCACTCCATTGATGAGAAAACCCTTTATAGCAACTTTCGCTTACCTCATCGAAAGCCCAATCGACTGCTCGAAGAAACCATTAATCAGTTGCACGAGAAGTACTTTCCCAGCCCGTTCCCTAAAGAAGTTGAAGGCTTAATCACTCTCTATAATCACTTAGTCAGTGCTAAGAACTATCGGACTCAAGATGATGATATAGAGCTGTTGAAGCAGTTTGTTTGGGCCGAGCTTGAACAAGATCAACCCCAATATGACCTGCGATACTCGCGTCTGGCTTGGCTTGCGGCAAATATCGAGTTTGATCGAATAGCGTATTGCCGTGATAACGGTCTTGTAGAAAAACTGGCAGACAGCCAAAAGTCGGCGCTTAAATGGTTTCAGCAAGCTAAGCGCGCCATTGTTCACTGTAAACAGTCTCTTCAGATCAATATAGAGCCCTTTGTTATTTATAAGCTAACCCAGAATATGTTGGCCTGTTACCTGAACGCTATCCCCAGCTCTAATCGCTTGGATAATGAAGACCTTAAGCGTTTTATTGATTCTTCTGACTACATAGCCGAGACCAAACAGATGCTAGCGCTAGAACCGTTTCAGTGGGGTATTGCTCGTAATGGTTTGCGTTTCTCATCGTTATTAAAGGATGCAGATGACTGTGAATACTTCTTTCGAGCCTTAGTGACTGCGAATAAACACTTTGCAGACCTGAATTATCAACTACCTGGGCTACTTTCCATTGCAGAGAGTGATGATTTTAAATGGACCTTGGGTATTATCAATAATAAAACTTAACTATCATGTTATTAGCGGCTAACAAACGATTAGGAATCAGCATGAACTTCAAGCAACGTTTTATTTTAGTATTAACAGCCTTTGTCTTCGTTTTAGCCAGTGGCTGTTCAAACGTTGGTCCTGAGTCTGATGCCCGTGATTCTGATGTATTGGGGGCGGAGCAGAAGCAGGAGCGGGCACAAGAATCAGAGAGTTTAGTGCCTGCGCCTACTAGTAAGGCAAGAATAGAAGAGCTGAAATCTGAAAAAAGAAGCAGTGGCTCGGATGATATGGAGCGACTGGACTAGGAAAATAGGATGTCTCTATTGCGTTTAATTATAACGAGTATTTTGTGGGCATTTATTTGCTTCTCGGGAATGGCCTTAGAGCGAGAAAAACCAATAATTCGTTGGCTGACTTGGGAACAAACACCTAATTTTATTACAAAGGGAGACTATGTCGGCCAAGGTTTAGGCGATTCGTTTACTCAAAGCTTACAAGATAGGTTGCCTCAATATCAGCATGAGAATGTTGTTAGCAATGCTCGTCGGTATAATCTTTTAATTCGTGAAGAGAATGTTTGTGTGGCTTGGTCTTGGATTATACCTGGGAGCAAAGAATATCGTATACATAGTCGGGCGGTTTCATTAGGGCCTGGTACAGGTGTATTGGCTTTAAAATCAAAGCAGAACTTGTTTGGAAAACCCGGTGATGTCTTATCCTTAGCAAGGCTGCTTAAAGACCCAAACCTTACTCTGGGGTATCTGGAAGGAATGAGTTATTCCAAGAAAACGAATGACTTGCTTGAGCATTACCGGAACCAAGGCAATGTATATTTTTCTTCTAGGGGGGAGGTTGAGTTTAATCTGGCTATGCTCGACCAAAACCGACTAGACTATTTTTTCGCCTATTCAGCACAAGCCATTTACGATGCTGAGCGCAAAAAAATCCCGAATAAGTATCAGTTTTATAACATTGAAGAAATTTCAATGTATTCGAGCTTGCATTCTCACTGTTCTAGAACCGCATTTGGTGAAAAGGCGATGGCTGATATAAATAAGGTTATTACCGAAGATATGCTGATGGAGCAACTGGAGACCGTTGAGCGCTGGTATGGTGAAAATGATAAGTATCGTCAGGTATTTCTAGATTATGTGATTAATCAAAATTCGAACAGGTTTGTGACTAATCCAGGGCAGTGATGCAATGGAACGCTAGAAATTGACTAGCAAACCCATTATTATCCCAGCCTTTGGCAGTTGGCATTAGGTAAAGAAGTTGAGCGAAGATAACGAATCTCATTTAGTTCCCGGTCGTGAATGTGGAGAATGTACAGCATGCTGTGTTGTTCTTTTAATTGAAGATCAGGATTTCAAAAAGCCAGCCGATCAAGCCTGTTCGCACATGGTTGAAAAAGGCGGCTGTAAGATATATTCCAAAAGACCTTCTGTCTGCCAAGACTGGCATTGTGCTTGGCGCTTTATGGTGCAGTTAGATGATGGGTGGCGCCCTGATCGCTCTGGGATTTTGTTACGTTCAGACGAAAATGGCATTATTTTTCAGCCAATACTTGAAGCGAAAGTGGTGTTGACAAGCGACAGAGCAATAGAGCTGATTGGCGGTGGTATAGCGCAAGGTATTCCGCTATCTATGTCTATTCCTACTAGAAAGGGTTTTCGTAGTTATGGCATGGGCCTAAATAAACCCTTAGAGGCTGCTGTGAACTCTAGGAACTTTGCTGCGATTCAAGCCAAGTTGATTGAATTGATTGAGTTCTCGTCAGCGCAGATTACCGCCCCTATTATTACCGACCTTATTGTCCCGCTGGATAGTGAGAACTTGATAGCTAAAAGTGATAAGTGATTAGTACAGAGGCATAGTTATGAATAATCTAGCGACTATCTTGATTGAGTTACTTTGTTATATCTCCGTTGAGCCTGATGATGGATATGATATTGATGAGACCGCTGACTTACAGATTAATTCTTGGCAGTCATTAATTCATGATTTGAGTGATTCTGAAAAAGAAATAGTTAAAGTTGCCGTGGGTCGCAAGTTAGAACAATTGCAGCAGCTTAGCTCACCGACACCGACACCGGAGCAAGAGCAGGTTGCAGACATTTTAGCCGCTTATATTAATGATGAGCTGCAATAAGAATTAAGTTATGGCTAATTTTTTCGATGCAATACCAAGTGATTTAAATGCTGAGGTATTTGAAAGTCTTGTAGAAAGCAATAATGTAAAAGTTGAACGAATTATATCCAAAGGTCATAGTTCGCCGGATGTGGGTTGGTATGAGCAAGCACAAAATGAATGGGTTATCGTTTTAAAAGGCAGTGCAATAATTTCATTTGATGATAAACCATCGATATCATTAAGCGCAGGTGATTATTTGAATATAGCTGCTCTACAGAAACATAAGGTTTCTTGGACGGCCCCTGATACTGAAACAATATGGCTAGCGATTCATTATTAGCGATTAATCATTAGCAGTTATTTTTAGCAGTTATTTTAACAATCCTTAATGAATGGATTGGGATTTCCTTGGATTGCCTCAACTCGCAGATTCTTCTCACACTCCCAACGTGTCGTTGGAAATTGTTTGTTCCACACTTGATATAAGCGCTTATCTTGGTTTGATAATTTCAAAGAATATTGATCAGCCATGTACAGGTAAGTGCGGGCGATTTGTCCTTTGGTCTGTTGTGGCGGCTGTACCTTGCGCTTTTTGAAGTCGACTAGCATGTCACATTGGCCATATTGATAGGGCATGCCATTCCAATCACTAAAGCGATAATTAGAGCGGTCGCCATTCACTTCCCCAATGCTAGGCACTAGGTTATGCATGTCGCCTTCCATTACTTTGAATTGTTTGTTTTTCTTGCAGGCTCTGCGACCACCTTTTTTCCAGCATTGCATTTGATGACCAAAGTTCCAAGCGGGAACGATATGTTCCCATTCAATCCGGTTGGCGCGCTTTTGTTGTTTGCGTATCTGATAACCACAACTTGCCAGCTCAGGGATCAGTTTTTTTCCCTTATGTGTGTATGTACAACCGCAATAGAAGCTCTCCTGATGCTGATCCTGATAGATCTGGGCTAAGAGTCGTTTGGCTTTTGAGAAGCTTATAATATCACTTGCGGTGCTTGCAAAGGCTAGGGTGGAGAGGAGTAGTATGAGAAAAGCTTTAAACATCAATGATCTACAGTCGCTACATAAAAGGTATGAGTTGAAAGACGCAATACTAGCACTTATCTACTGATAAAGAACTGTTTTGGCTGTGTATGCTAAGCTGAAATAAGGTTCTAGTTTGGTGTGTTTATGATTGATGCAGGATTAACAAGACGAGAATTGTTGCAGGCTGCATTGAACCAGGGTCTGGTTCTGGGTTTTGGGTTGGGTTTGGGTGCATCACCGGTTCTTGGTCTTGAAGCCAAAGCGAAAGCGAAATTTGAGTTAAGGTTTGCTTCCCCTTACGACTCTGATTCTTGGCAGACTACGCCGCACATGCACCAGCAAATTAAACAGACGATTGAGTTATTTTCTCATGGTGAAATTTACGTTTCTATTTTGGATAAAGGTATTGCGGGTATTGGCCCGGATCTAATGAAGCGGGTTTCTCATGGATATGTATCTGGCGCTTTGATATCGGCGTCAAATCTTAGCCCAGTAGCACCGGTATTGGATATATTAAACATTCCATTTTGGTGTGCAGATAATCAATCTTATTTGAACTTGGTGACGTCTTCTATTTGGCAGAAGGAAGTTGCTGCCAGGATTCAAAAGAGAGGCGTGCTAGAAGTTATGTTTCCTTATGTGGTTGGCTCTCGTACGATTACATCGACTCGAATTCATAATGAAGCAGTGGCCGTTCCTAAAGATCTGCTGGGTAAGCAGGTAAGAATACCGACGAGTAAGGTATTGAAGAATTTTTATGAAATTACCCATGCTGAAACACAAGAAATTGCTTGGGGAGATGTCAGTGCAGGGGCGCAAAGTGGAGGTTTTCAGTTTCTAGACCCCTCTGTTGTGGGCTTATATAGCGGGCCTAATGAGTTACGCAAATACTTAGGAGTGATTTCACTGATCGATTCGGTGCAGGATAGCTGGTTAGCCGTTATCAATCAGCAGTGGATGGCGCAGCTGCCCAAATACTTGCAGCAGGCTGTGCGTGATGCGTGTGATCAGGTATTCCAGCAGCAAATTCTGGGGGTAACCGATATAACTAATAATTGTTTACTTGCTTTGAAGGAATCAGGAGTAAGTATTTATCGGCCATCATCTGAGGAAAAAGCGCAGTGGCTAGAATGCTGTGGCCATCAGCACGCATCCTGGGATTCGATTAAGCGAGAAATATTAAAGGATGAGCAGTTATTTCCACAGTTGCTAGAAGCGGCCGAAACTAATAATGGTTACACCTTAAAGGCTTAGCATTTATAATGCGCCATGCGTTTAGATAAATATCTGTGTAAAAGTACCGTTCTCTCTCGTTCTGAAGCCATCTCTGTTATTCAGCAGGGAAAGGTTTGGGTTAATGGCCAGTGTGAATTGCTTGAGTCGACCCAAGTTCACGAAAATAATCACATTACTCTTAACGATATGGAGCTAATCCTACGTCCTTCTCGTTATATTCTACTGAATAAACCAAAAGGCTATGCCTGCTCGAATGTGGATGGTGACCATCCATCACTGATGCGCTTGCTTAACTTTGAGCGCCTTGATGATTTACATATCGCCGGACGATTAGATGTGGATACTACGGGGCTGGTTTTAATCACTGATGATGGGCGTTGGTCATTTAACATTACTCGACCCGATATGTTGTGTGAAAAAGTTTATCGTGTGGGCTTGCGGAATGCGCTGGCGGGGTTGCAGTCGAAAGTCCCCAATGATGATTTAGTTTTACTATTCAAACAGGGAATTCAGCTTCAGGGTGAGCAAGCTTTGACCCAGCCAGCCAAGCTGGTGGTTGATGACGAGAGTAATAAAGTCGCGTTTTTGACCATTACCGAAGGTAAGTATCACCAAGTGAAGCGGATGTTTGCTGCTATCGGCAATCGAGTAGAGTCTCTTCATCGCCAGAGTATTGGTGCTATCCAATTGGATGTAGAGGAAGGAGAATATCGCTACCTGACTGCTGAGGAGGTAGCGTCTTTTCAGTCCTAGAGAATGCCACCATAGTGAATGCCCGTAAGTTGTGACATTTCTTTTTTCCAGCAGGTCAGGTCATAAGGGCTAAATTGGCTTAATTGATTATGACCACAAGCTCTGGCCATGACTTTCATTAGTTCAGTTGATGCAGTCAAAAAGTTAAATAGCTGTTGTGCTGATTTATCGACATTCAATTTAGCGCGTAACTCTGGTTTTTGCGTCGCTACGCCTGCAGGACAGTTATTGGTATTGCACATTCTCGCCGCAATACAGCCTATGGCCTGTAATGCTGAGTTTGCCAAGGCAATGCCATCGGCACCTAAGGCTAGTGCTTTGATGAAGTCATCCGGAGTGCGGATTCCTCCCGTTATGATTAGAGTGACATCACTGCGATTTACTTTATTTAGGTAGCGTTTAGCTCTGGCAAGTGCGGGAATGGTCGGTACAGATATGTTATCGCGGAAAATGCTAGGCGCGGCTCCCGTACCACCACCTCGACCATCGAGTATTATATAGTCGGCTGTGGCATCGAGGGCGAATTGAATGTCTTCTTCGATGTGGTTGGCGGAGAGTTTGAATCCAATGGGTATTCCTCCTGTGATTTCTCGCACTTGATTGGCGAATGAACGGAAATCTTCAATGCTGGCAAGGTCTTCGAACGTTGGCGGTGATACTGCATTTTGACCAGGGGCGAGGTTGCGTACTTGGGCAATTTTCTCGGTCACCTTATTGCCTGATAAGTGTCCGCCTGTTCCTGTTTTAGCCCCTTGCCCGCCTTTGAAGTGGAAGGCTTGGACATTTTTCAATTTATCCCAGTCAAAGCCAAACTTTGCTGAGGCCAGTTCATAGAAGTAGCGACTATTAGCTGCTTGTTCTTCATCTAGCATGCCACCTTCACCAGAACAAATTCCTGTGCCGGCGAGTTCGGCTCCCTTGGATAGTGCTAGTTTGGCTTCTTCGGATAGGGCGCCGAAGCTCATGTCGGAAACAAATAACGGCATATTTAGTATCAAAGGCTTTTTCGCGTTTGGACCAATAATTAATTTACTGGAGACTTCCACATTTTCCATTAAGGGTTTGCGTGCAAGCTGAGCGGCGAGTAGTTGAATGTCTTGCCAGCGTGGGAGTTCAGGAATGGGGACGCCCATAGCGGTCATTTCGCCATGACTGCCAGTTTTTGTTAGCCCGTCTCTGGCAAGATTCTTAATGTAGGTAAGACTGGGTTCTTCATAGGTACTTTGTGTATTGTTGCTATCTGGGCTATTCATCGCCGTGCTGCTGATCAGGTTGCTGGTATTGTTTTCGTTTGATTCATCTGTTTTTAGCGTGGCGTGTGTGCCATCGCAGTAAGGCAGATTGCTACTGCGTTTGCACATGCAAAGATAGGCGGTATCGGTTTCTTCTGCAGTGAAGGGTATGGGCTTGAAAGGTGTGGTTTTATGCGAGCCATCACAAAATGGTTGCTTGCCTGATTCACCGCAGGCGCAGAAATAATATTCTTCGCCTCTGATTAGGTCAGTCGCTTTGGGTTTTCTTGCGGCGATCTTTGGTTTGATTGGTGATTTTTTTGAAGCTGTATTATCTGCACCAGAAGCCATGACTTAATCCTTAATTAATCGATTTACATTCAATTAATTAAGGTTAGTTGTCCACGACTGACTGGTCAAAATATATACATAAGTTGAGGAGTGGCTCGATTAGTTTCTCTGCATAAATTTAGCGAGGTTACCCATAGCCATTTTCGATACCTTTTTACGCAAAAACGGTGTCCAGCCGAGTAATAATCCAGGTAACCCCAAGGCTTGACGACTCCAGCTCCAGAAGTTAAAGCGATCTATGTGCTTTAGGATTTTACCGTCGAGAAATTCAAACTCAGCATCAATTATATTATGAACAAAATTGCCATTTTGGCTGAATGAGTACTTAGGCTCCCAGTGTGCGCTAATTTTTCCATCTTGCTCTGTGACCGTGAACTCCATTGTCATGTCTTTACCGCGCTCGCATAGCATGTGCCACATAGCACCGATTTCTTTGCCGGTTAACTCAAACGCTTCATCTTTAAAATACGCTTCTGGGTGATAGCAGCTGCCCATAGTCACGTAGTCTTTCTGTTTGAAGGCCGTGTAGAGTGTCTCGATTAGAGCTTTATTCTTTGTATCCGAGCTATTCATTGATTCTAGACCTCAGGTTTGTTCGTTAAGGTGTTTAATTATGATGTTAAGTTATTGTATTTGATTAGTGTAGGGTGAATGGAGTTTGTTCGCGAGTGGCGTATGTGCCAACATGGGTGTGTTATTTGGACATTGTCGGAGTTCCAATGAAGTGCGCCTTATTGATGCTGGACCGAAGCCCTATTACTTCGATCACAGGTCCTATGGAAATATTATCGTTAGCCAATAGTCTTGTTGACCCTGATGAACGGTTATCCCTTGAGCTTGTTAGTACCACAGGGGAGCCTGTGACTTGCTTAGGTGGGTTAAAGCTATCTGTGCATGGTCATTACCGTCAGATTGAAGGTTTGGACATCATTATTATCGGTGCGATTGGTCACCCAGCTCATAGGGAGGGGGGCTTTGATGACGATGTGTTGCAATGGCTAAGGCAGCAGCATGTAATGGGTACGAAAATCGTCAGTATTTGTACGGGAGCCTTTGTATTGGCTGCGACGGGGTTGTTGGATGGCAAGCAGGCTACAACGCATTGGCAATGTGCTTCGTTATTCAGAGAGTCTTATCCCTTAGTTACATTGCGCAGTGAGAAAATGATTACTCAGCAAGGCAATTTGTATTGTTCTGGGGGTGCCAGTGCCTATCAAGATATGAGTTTGTACTTGGTTAGAGAGTTTTTTGGAGATTCGATTGCTCAGTACTGTGCCAAGGCTATTTTGATTGATTCCGATCGTTATAGTCAGGCGCATTACGCGAGGTATCAACCTTCTCGTCATCATAATGATGAGCTAGTTCATAAGACACAAGATTGGTTGCGAGACAATTTGACTGGAAACCTAACGGATGGCTTTAGTATTGTTGATTTAGCCGCGATGGTGCACCTTAGTGAGCGGCAATTTAAGCGACGATTTAAGCAGGCGACGAATGAATCCCCTTTGGCCTATATTCAGGCATTACGGGTTGAAATGGCTAAGCATCTGCTAGAAACGACGGGGAAGGGGATTGAAACGGTTGGTCGTGCTGTCGGTTATGAGGATGTGCGTTTTTTTAGACAGTTATTTAAGCGTATTACGGGTCTGTCGCCCAGTGATTATCGACAAAAATTTGCATTGACGGCCTTGCTTTAGCGACCGGGTTTAGTATTCTGCTGGGCGAAAATATCAAATAATTATACTTGGCTACTAATCAATCAATACAGATTTCTAATCTAGATTTTAGCGCCATTTTTTAGCCGCAGGTTTTTATGATGAATAGAATTAGATTTATATTAGTTTTTTGTCTGGGGATAAGCCAGGCGGTATTCGCAGCATCTAATTCTTCGATACCTAGCTTCTCTACAATTAAGCAAAGTGCCCTCTTATCAGCGGCTTCTTATATTGAGGTACCTGAGCAAGGCATAGCGGGAACGGATTTTAAACTTGTGGAGCAAGTAGTATTAGAGGGGTCTGCGGTGAGTTACTTTCTGGCTCGTAATCGTAATACTCAAGCTCTGTCTTTTCGTGGTACTGCAAACCTAGAGAATGTGCTGGTGGATTTAGATGTTTCTTTAGCGTTGGATGCTCATAGTGAAATATTGTTGCATCAAGGGTTTGCTGAGGCGGCCTGGGCGGTTTATCAGAGGGTGAAACCAAGGCTAGATATCTCTCAGCCTGTTATCACCACGGGGCATAGTCTAGGGGGGGCAATCGCAGTTATTGTCGCTATGTATTTACAGAAAGATGGCTTTGATGTGTCTAGGGTGATTACTTTTGGCCAGCCTAAGGTAACGAATGTTGCGGGTGCCAGCGCTTATTCGGCACTGCCTTTAATGCGTATTGTTACCCCTAAGGATATCGTTCCTTTAGTTCCACCCTTAAGCCCTTTGCAATTGCAAAACCTGGATATTTATTGGCATATGGGTCAGGAACTTATTTTATTAGCAAAGCATAAGTTTGCTCTGACTCAGGGCCTAAAAAGTATGATGCGAGCGACTAAATTTGTTTCTAGTGTGCCAGATGAAACGAATTTACAGGCCCATCAAATGGCTACTTATTTACAGTTAATTGATAGTAATCTTCAGTTTGCGGAACAGGTCCCGTATAAAATGGAGATTAACTTATTTGGCTTTAGTTTGAATTAAAGCTCTGTATCGCATCAATAAAGGCTGGGCCATATTGGTCCAGTTTCTTTTGTCCCACTCCAGAAATTGTCGAGAATTCATGCAGGTTAGTGGGTTTCAATTGCAGCATGGACTTCAGTGTTGAGTCATGAAAAATCATGTATGGAGCAATGCCTTGTTCTCTCGCGAGCTGCGTCCTGCAGTCGCGTAACCCTTGCCATAAAGCCTGCTCGTGCTGGGGAATTTCGATATTCTTCTGCTTGGTTTTGTTGGTGTTTGAGTTCTTTTCCTTTTCAAAGGTATCCAATCTTAGCGTTAGCTGGTCATTACCCTTTAAAATACTGCGACTGGATTCATCTAGCGAAAGCTGTCCATAGTCGTGATTCACTTTGAGGTAACCGTGAGCGACAAGTTGGCGAAATACCGAACGCCATTGTCCTTCGCTAAGATCACTGCCAATACCAAAGGTTGAAACGTTCTGGTGGTTGAACTGTTTGATTTTATCGGTGCTTTTTCCTCGTAATACGTTGATTACGTGGACTGCGCCAAAGCGCTGTTGAGTACGGAAAACACAGCTAAGGGCTTTGCGGGCAGCTTCGGTAGCATCCCAAGTTTGTACTGGGGTTAAGCAGTTGTCACAATTACCACAATGTTTGGAATCAGGGTAGTGGTTGCCCAGTTCGTCGCCAAAATAATTAATAAGCATACGTCGGCGGCAGTTTGTTAATTCTGCCAATCCCAGCATGTTGTTGAGTTTTTGTTGCTCGATGCGTTTAAATTGTTCGTCACCGTCGCTGCCAGCCATCATCTGTTTCAATTTAATGACGTCTTCTAGGCCGTAGGCCATCCAAGCATTTGCGGCCTGACCATCACGTCCAGCTCGTCCTGTTTCTTGATAATAGGCCTCGATGCTTTTTGGCAGGTCAAGGTGGGCCACGAAGCGTACGTCGGGTTTATCGATGCCCATACCAAAGGCGATCGTTGCAACCATAACGATGGCATCTTCACGCAAGAATCTTTGTTGATTTTGTTGCCGTACGGCCTTATCCAATCCCGCGTGGTAAGGTAAAGCGTTAATGCCTTGAGTCGATAGCCATAGCGCTGTGCTTTCAACTTTCTTGCGCGATAAGCAATAAACGACACCGGCTTGGTGCTGATGCTCTGATTGTATAAAGTGCAGTAGTTGAGCTTTGGGGTTATTTTTTTGTGTTATACGGTATTGAATATTGGGTCTATCAAAGCCAGAAACAAAAACCTTGGCGTTTTGTAGGCCAAGGCGAAATATGATTTCTTCTCTTGTTTTAGTATCCGCGGTGGCTGTTAAAGCAATTCTTGGGATGTTAGGGAAGTATTGCTGCAGTAAGCTGAGCTGTAAATAATCATTGCGGAAGTCGTGTCCCCATTGGGAAACGCAGTGTGCTTCGTCGATGGCAAATAATGACAGTTGGCATTGGTTCAGCCATTCTAAAGTACGCGCTAAGGTAAGTCGCTCAGGGGCGAGATAAATTATATCCAGCTGGCCCTGCAGTGCCAGCTGCTCAACCTGTTGATTATGGGCGCTGGGCATGGACGAATTCATGCAGGCGGCGCGAACTCCTGCTTGGGTTAGCGCATCAACTTGATCTTGCATTAGAGCGATCAGTGGCGAGATAACGATGCCTATGCCATTACGCACTAAAGCTGGTATTTGATAGCAGAGAGACTTACCACCGCCGGTCGGCATTAAAACAAAGGCATCTTCGCTATTCAGTAGGGCTTGGATTACTTCATCTTGAGGCGCTCGAAACTGATCGTATCCAAAGGTATTCTTCAGTACCTGGTATGCTTGCTCCATCATGCTTATTTTGCTTCCTTGTCAGCATAAACGAACGAGATGTTTTTCCTGAAATCTCGAAATTTAATTCCTTGTTGTAAAAAGCATTGCTGAAATTTCTTAATAAGCAAAGTCTGTTGATCGACATTTAGCGCTAAAGTATTGGCTTGATCGGCCGAAAGGTGACATTCGAGCTTCAAGCTATTGGGCTTCATTAATAACCTTATTCTTTATTGAATGCCTGATGGAATCCCAGGTAAAGATAACGAGTGCTAACCAGATGCAGCCAAACGTTATTAATTCTTTTAAACCTAATGTTTCGCCGTAAAACTGCACGGCCAGAATAAACATCAGGCTGGGTCCTATGTATTGAATAAAACCGATGGTGGTATATTGCAGTCGCTTTGTGGCGGCCGTAAAGCATAGCAAGGGAAGAGTAGTGACTATGCCTGCACTGATTAATAGTAGGTTGGTGTTTGCTGTATTGTGCGTCAGGTTTGAGGTCACTGAACTGTCCATAAAATACCAATAAGCGATAGCGAAAGGTAATAAAACAAGGGCTTCGATTAATAGTCCAGGTATAGATTCTACGTGGGTCTTTTTATGGATTAAGCCATAACATGCGAAAGATACGGCTAGAATCAGGGCTATGTAGGGGACTGAACCAAAGCTAATCAATTGTATAAGGACGCCACTGAGTGCAAGTGCGACCGCAATCCCTTGGCGTTTGCGTAACCTTTCAGATAAAAACAAGTAGCCCATTAATACGTTGATCAAGGGGTTTATGTAATAACCTAAGCTGGCATCGAGCATGTGATTATTATTAACTGACCAGATGAATAGCCCCCAATTTAGACCTAATAAACACGCGCTTAACGACAGCAGGGCGAGCTGTTTGGGTTGTTTAAATACAGCGATAAATTTTGGTAGTTGGCCACTAATTGCACTAATTGCAATTAGAAATATGACTGACCAGACAACCCGGTGGGACAATATTTCTTTAGCATCAATATGAATGAGCTGCTTGAAATATATCGGTGCGAGTCCCCACATAATAAATGCGGCGAGGGCAAATATGAGCCCTGATTTTTGTTGCTGAGCTGGCATGAGTTTTTCGGATGGTTATGTATTGAAATAGTTATGTCCTGATGATGGGTGTAATATTAACATTTATTCATCGGTCTGTGGTGCTTAGGGTGTCTCTATTGCGAATTCCGTCGTTCAAGCTGCGCTTTATTTGGTTGCTAATTTTATTGTTTACTTCTGGCTGTGCTTTTTATCCGACAACCGCTGAGCAGCAAGCCCATGCTGATGATTGCCGAATGCATACTCGAGCTCTCGGATTGGATTATGCTGAGATGCCAATAAGCCAGTGTAATGGTGGTAAGGAGGGGGCTGCTTTATGTTTGGCGGCGTTGGGAGTTGTTGTTCCTGTAGGGTCGTTTATTGCTTCGGGAAGTATTGTACTAGTTGGTAATACACTGCATTGGCTTGAGTATCACGGGACTTGTGATGAAGGTTTGCTTTGGTCTTATATTGAAGATGTTGAATGAAGCTATAAAATGAGTCTGATAAGTAGGCCTTTTTCCGTAGAGGTCGAGTTTTTATGCTATCTTCTGTTTTATAAATACAAATATGTTGAAAAAGTCGAAGTCCCTGTTTATGCAAAAAGATGTGGAGCAATCTAGGCGACAAGCAAAATTAGTTTGTCTTGGCGGTGGTCACGGTTTAGGTCGGTTACTGGTCTCGTTACGTGAGGCTGGGCCGCACTTGAGTGGTATCGTGGCAACAACAGATGAGGGTGGGTCCACGGGGCGACTTCGTGAGGAAGCTGATACGATTGCGTGGGGGGATTTACGTAATTGTTTATCTCAGTTATGCACATTGGACGGGATTGGTCAGTTATTATTTGAATACCGTTTTCAGACTCAGGGTGAGTTGGATGGCCATAATCTGGGTAACCTAGTGCTTTTTGCTTTAGATCAGATATCCGTTCGCCCAACGGATGCGATACGTATCATGCGAGATATGTTGAATATCGAAAGTCACTTGTTTCCTATGGCTGATGATCCGACAACCTTGATGGCCAAAGCCGTTGCTCTGACTAATGACGAAGCTAATGTTTTAGTGGGGGAATTGTCTATTGATGGTAGTGATGAAGAAATTGATTGTCTTTATTTAGAGCCGCCAGTGCTAGCGGGTACGGAAGTTATCTCTACGATTCAGCAAGCAGATGCAATAATTTTGAGTGCTGGCAGTTTTATGACCAGTATTATGCCTGCGTTGTTGGTAAAAAATATTGCTGAAACCATTAATCAAAGCACTGCGCCATTGATACTGGTCGTTAATATTAAAGAAGAGGTATTAGGTAATGATCTCGCATTAACCTTCCAAAAGCAGCTCGATCTATTAGAAAAAGCCGGTATACGTTCTTTGGATCATATTCTTTGGCCCTCAAATCGTGAATTGTCTGTACAGGATCTTGATAAATATCCTATTCAGCAAGTGGATATGAAACCCTGTGAAAGAGGCTTGCATGACGTGGATGTATTAAGGAAGGCTATCTTTAATTTGCTTTAGTCGCGTTAATTTTCGCCAAGTAAGCACTCTTCATACTCATCAAGCCAGAAGGGGAACTTAGCCATGGCTTTTGAATATAGTCGGCTTTGTAGGTGGCCCTCTAACCATGCTCGAAGATACGGGTAGGGTGCCTGGATAAACCAAGAGCGATTAACTTTAGAGAATTGGCGAACAAAAGGTAATAGGGCGTAGTCGATAAGGCCAGGCTTGCGACCTACGAAATTGCCGTTTTGAGAGAGTCTTAACTCTAATTCCGCTATAAATATTTCACACTTTTGACGCTCTTCAATTTCGGTGCCTGTGTGAAAGCGTTTCGACTTCTTATAAATCTCTAACTGTGGTTTGAACTCTTTATCGTTACGTTTAATCAGCTCAATCATGATGGCTAAGTCGCTGGGGCTGTCTGTGTGCAATAAATCTTCGGGATCATTTTGCTGTAGTGCCCAAATCATAATATCTAGGCTCTCATCGATCACAGTTGAATCAGGCAGTATTAATACCGGAACGGTACCTTTAGGCGACACCGCTAGCATTTCTTCAGGTTTGTTTTTCATAATGATGGCACGCAGCATAACTTGCTGCTGAGCCATCAATAACCCCATGCGTGCACGCATTGCGTAAGGGCAATGCTGCAGTGAGTATAATACGGGCAGCATTATTGCTCTATAAGCCTTGTCGATATTGAGCGTTGGTTGAAAGGGTCACCATTTCATGTAACTCAGCTACGGCTTCATCTTTGCCTTTACCCTGTAGAAGGTTTTCAAAGTGCTTAATAAGCTGCGACTTATCTTCTACCGCTGTTTCACCTGAGCCGATATTGGTGAGATCGATAAAAAACTCATCGAATAAATCTGGCAAATCATTAACGACATCTAAGTTTAAAAACTGTTCGTCGTTATAGATGCTTGGGTAACCCCCTTTTTGCTTATCGATAGAGTATTTAACTCCCCTAACACTTTTGATGGTCGTCGCTTTTTCACATTTCAGCATGCAGCCATCTTCAATACTCGGTTTCTTACAGCCTACGGTAGGTTGGAAGAAACACTGGCGGCTAGTCATCATTAGTATTGGGTGATATATGCTGTAATACAATTTGAAATTTTCAGGGCGCGCAATATTTCTTAACTGTAAGCGATTTATTTCATTGGACATAAATGCGCCAGCACAATTTAATTCTTCTTTTAGCGTTAATAGAGCATAAGAGTTGGTAGTATTTAGTAGTGGGCCAGCAATCCACTCAATACCCATTTCATAGGCTTTATAAGCAATACCAGTATTGTTCGTGACGATGCG
>Ga0105356_10001182_pt1 | contig 25868 bp, 22 predicted proteins | sample GOMGulsemesocosm_3_FD_83502 | JGI IMG/M metagenome (GOLD analysis project Ga0105356, IMG submission 83502) | Methane-oxidizing microbial communities from mesocosms in the Gulf of Mexico - GOM9D Gulf of Mexico | ecosystem: Environmental > Aquatic > Marine > Cold seeps | place: Gulf of Mexico... | reverse complement strand
TTTCTTATGGGCTTATAGCTTACGTATTAACTTACAGTCTCTGCAAATGGCGAGTATGGACAACCATGCTTTAGCGCCAAAAAACCTATTTTTTGTGATCAATAACGCTATTCAAGCAAAAGATGTTTTCAACTTCATATTAAGCCCTCTAGAGGCTTGTAGAGCAACAAAAATGGGTAAAATCAAACAAATGTTCATTGATAATAGGTTGTTAGTAGATATTGAGAAGAAGGACCTACCCAATGACAAATAAATCACAAGCAATTACCCCTTTATCAATTGAGCAGTTATTCAGTGATGCTCATTATGTTATTCCAAGGTATCAACGTAATTACGCGTGGGGCGCGGTTGAAATTAATCAGCTTATTCAAGATATTTGGGATCAATGTCAGCATAAGCCTAATAACAGTTATTACTTGGGATCTTTAGTTGTTTTTGAACGAACAAAGCATGATTCAGGCATTACCCAATATGAAACCATTGATGGGCAGCAACGCCATACTACGCTGTCTATATTGTTAGCTGTATTTAGAAATCGTTTTAAGTTAATACTTGAGTCAATAAGTAATGTTAATTTGAAGTTTGATTGCAGGCCAAGCTCTGAAAACACCTTACATGATCTATATGACGAAGGTATCAAAGAAAGTAAGTTTAAAGCTCCTGAAGTGTCAATGGTTGATGCTTACACTATTGCTGAAGACTATTTGTTAGGGCTGTTTAATGATGACAAAACCCGTGATATGAAAGTTAAACAATTGTGGGATTATTTTATTACTAAGGTTGTGATTCTTCGTTCACCCGTACCAAGCGATACTGACTTAAATCATTACTTTGAAATAATGAATAACCGTGGCGAGCAGCTTGAAAAGCATGAAGTGTTAAAAGCACGGCTGATGGAAAAAGTGGAAGGTGATAGTAGGCAATATGCGTTTGGTAAAATATGGGACGCTTGTGCTGATATGAACAGTTATGTTCAATATGGCTTTGACTCTAAGGTACGTAGCAAACTTTTTGGCAGTGAGCTAAACGATACTCAGGTTATTTTTAACAAAACTGATGGCTTTGAACAGATCGCTCACTTTTATGAAACAACAATAGCCGCCGAAAAAGATAAAAAAACTAAGATTAATAAACCAAATCCCGCTGAACTCTTGCCACTAAGCATAACGTCAATTTTTGCTGGCGCTAAAATTAAACATGCAGATAACAGCCGTAATGTTGACGGTGATGAGCGATTTGGCTCTATTATTAATTTTCCTAATTTTCTGTTGCAGACGTTAAAGGTGGTGCAAGCAGACAAAGGGAAAGTGCTTGTCGGTGATGAAGAACTTAATAACTTTGATAAACGCTTTCCACTTGATGACAAACGTTTGTTAAGTGCGTTTACTAAAGCTGCAGTACACGCTGAAACATTTATTATGGCATTACTCAAAGCACGTTATTTATTTGATAAATACATTATTAAGCGTGAGCGTGATAAAGATTGGAGCTTAAAACGAATGACTCACTATGCAAGTAGTGGTGTGAATTACATTAATACTTTTGCTAAAAATGCTGATGATTATAAAGAAACAGAAGGGGTGGTTACTAATGTAAACCATCGCATAAAAACACTTATTTCAATGTTACATGTTTCTTTTCCGCAAATGATTTATAAAAACTGGTTAAACGGCGTACTGAATTATTTATTTAATGCTAACGATAGTGCCAGTAGCCAAGAATATTTAACCTTTTTAGAGCAGTATAACGACCGTATTTTTTATGGCCTATTTGGCGAAGAAAAACAGCTTAGTTTTTATCAGATCAACTTCACTGAAACAGCCGCGGATAATAGCTTTAACCAAGGTGAGTTATCAAAAGCGACTCATATTCAAAACTATATTTTTAATCGCCTTGATTACGCACTATGGAAGCAATCGATAGTAAAAGATGTTGATATGACCATTGATAGTGATAGAAATATGCCACAAATTTGTCAACGCTTTTCATTCTCGTTAAGAAGTTCTGTTGAGCATTACTATCCTCAAACACCAATGGAAGGGCAACCTGAGCTTGATTCAAACGAGTTAAGTAATGGCGTTGATTCATTTGGTAACCTTTGTTTAATTAGTCGCTCAAAGAACTCTAAACTAAGCAACTTGTTGCCTAATGCTAAAAAAGATCACTATCCAGTGAAGGCAAAAAATGTTGAAAGCCTTAAGCAGCAATTAATGCTGTCTTATCCGCAATGGAACAGCGAGCATGCTTTGAATATCAAACAACATGAAGAAGCGATGGTTGAGCTTTTAATCAGTAAACATAGCAGCTAAAGCTGTTAGTTATTATTGGCAGGATTAATCATGGAAGATTTACTTAAAAAATCAGCAGCCTTAAAAACAGAAATTAACCATATTTTTGACTATGGGCCTTATGATAATAGCCCTAGAATACTGGCATCTTGGATCATGTGTTCTGTTTCATTAGAGCATAACGATAGTACAAGGCAGTTAATGGCACTTGGCAACCATACAACTGCAATTGGCGTTTTAAGGTTGCAGTTTGAATCACTGACACGTGCTGTTTGGTTATTTTATGCTGCGAGTGATGCAAAGATAGCAAATACTACTAAAAACTTGCGCGAGCTATCGCATAGTGCAGATCAAAAGCCCAATAATAGTGAAATGCTAAAGGCAATTGAAGGCAAAGCACCAGCTCAAGCAATTGCTATGTTAAATAATTTCAGAGATGTCTCCTGGAAAGAGCTAAACTCATTTGTGCACGGCGGTGTTCATGCCCATCAAAGACATGCTTTTGGTTATCCTGAAACTCTATTAAAACAACTTATAAAAACTTCAAACGGCTTGTTATCTATGATTGCAATGATGGCTGCTGTTTTAACGGGTAATGAAATAATAACAAAAGACATAGCAAAAATCAGCGCAGGCACCAAGCTTGTTTACCTGATTTACTGCACTAATCAAATATAGAAACACTCATATTAATTAAGGATTTTAATTATGGAACTGATTACAAATAAAGAGATTCAACAAGAGTTAGTGAAGCAAATTAATTCTGCTGATGAAATTTACATTTCTGTCGCATGGGCAACAATGTCACATGGTGTCTCTCAATTACTGCTAGCTAATAAATCAAAAATAGAAGGAGCGGTTATTGGTACTCACTTCTATCAGACAGACCCAGAGTTTATTAAATGTTTTAATCGAACTAAAAATGTTGGTTTTATAAAACAGACTAGCGGTGTTTTTCATCCTAAAGTATATTTATTTAAACATAAAGACTGTTGGCAATTAATTGTAGGCTCAGCGAATCTGACGTCAGCAGCCATGGGAAAAAACGACGAAATTAACCTAAAAGTAAGCGCTAGTTTAGATGATACCAATGTTATAAAGCCATATTTAAAAATATTGAAAAAATTTCAATCCGAAGCCTCTGATTTTACTGAAGGTGAATTAGCAGCATATACCAAATTATATAAAGTGAATCAGAGAAAAGTAAATAGTTTAGCTGGCGATTTTGGTGGGCAGAAAAAAAATAAACCTGAACTTGATTCATCAATTATAACAAGGTCTTGGAAAGAGCACGTAAGTTTAGTTAAAGATGATCTTCATGGCATTGAACAAAGAGTTGCACTCATTGAATTTATTCAAGAAGGGTTTAGAGAACATAATGACTTTTCTGATATGTCAGAGGGACTACGTAGAACTATTGCAGGTCTTCCAACAGATCATCATAAGCATTGGGGCTGGTTTGGTAGTATGAGAGGTGCAGGTCGTTACTTTAATAGAATTAATAATAATAATGAGCATATATCTTCGGCTTTATCTCATATTTCACTTGTTGGTGAAATTGAAGAAGCAGATTATTTTAAGTTTATAGAAGAATTTAAGCTCGCTTTTCCAGATGGTGGCGATGGTATTGCTGTAGCCAGTCGATTACTGTCGATGAAACGACCAGACATCTTTGTTTGCATAGATGCAAGGAATAAACGTGAGTTATGTATTGATTTTGGAATAGCTCAAAGTAGAGTTAATTACGATTCATACTGGTTTGAAGTAATAGGCAGAATTCAAGCTTCAGCATGGTGGCAATCAGATGAACCAACTAATGCCGAGGAGCTTGGTATATATAATGGCAGAGCGGCATTACTCGATTGTATTTTTTATGATGAATAAAGCTTCGATTTAATTAAATTTATCGCTCATATTCTATAGTGTATGAGCGATAAATTTAATTAATAAACCTCATGTTTTTAAGATTAGAAACTACCTCTTAATTTAGCCGTTAACTCATTAAATTTACTCAAAGAATGTCGCATGCTGTAAACTTTCCAACCTTGTTTATGTGCAAGTATTGCGCTTTGTTTATCTACTGCGATACCGGTCTTTTTAATTGGCCAAGCAAGTTCTAAATCAGCTATTTCACCCGTATGTGTATTGGTAATTTGATATGCGATATCTGGTAATGGTAAATATGATTTTCCGAGCATATCAATAATGCCATGCATAGCAGGATCTGAAAACTTATAAATATCTTGCCAATTATCTTTGACAACTAATCTTTGCTCTTGACGTAAATGATTAATAATTTTCGTATCTTTGTGACTTATAAACATATGCTGGTGGTTAGGTTGTTTGCGGTGACAATCAGCGCAGAGCGGAGTTAAGTTATGAGTACTGTTATCGTGTTTAACACCATTAATATGATGTGAGTGCAACAAGCGTTTATACTGGGATAAATTCAAGTTACATTGCTGGCATATATAATTATGGGTAAGTTTAATATTATTAGATACTTGAGCCCAATCTTTGCTGTAACCTTGTGATTTTGCGTCAGCAATTCCTGATGGCATAAATTTAAAATACGAACTATAAGTATCAAAAAAGTCCACAAGCTCAAATGACAATACAAATTTTTTGCGCTTTGCAGGATCTTTTATGTTTTTAAAGCCTTTATAGTTAAGGTGACCTAAACAAAATTGACATAACTTTAAGTCTGTAATTCCTTCTATTGTCTCAGTTGTGTATTTTTCATGGCCTGTAATTGAAAATTGACCATCTAATTTATTAGTTACAACGTATCGATCGTAACGTCCTTTAGCACGCATTTCTTCCAGTTTACTACAATCAGCTACATGATACTTATTACCTTTTGAGCCATCCGTTAAGGCGGTACTTACTCTAGTATTATGATCTTTTATATATAATAAAACTTGGCGACCTTGGTAACTTGCTAATCCAGTTTCAAAATTGATATCTTGTAAATCAACTTCTAAACCTTCACCTAACTGCGTGTCTATAGGATCTAAAGGTGTATTATCTTGCGAAATATCAAAGGTTATTTCTACAGCTCCCATTTTTGATACAGCTGAATGTAATAAAGAAAAATCTACATTTAATTTCATATTAAATCCGTTATATGCCTTCTAGTATTTTTCTTATTTGAATATCTGCATTAGTAATAACTCTGAATGATACACGTCTACTTAATTCTTTATTTTCAGAACCGTCTTCATTAAGCTTAAGGCGTGATGACGCTAACCCAACCGCCGCAAATGATGTTTTCATCCAGGCTTTTTGTTCTGCAGTAATATTGACTCTTAGATAAGCGAAATTTAAAACACTGCGTGTTCTATTTTGTGATAATGCCATGTTGAAAAAGTAAGCATCATCTATGCTTGTATCAGGCCCCCATTCAGAGGAGGTGTGACCTTCAATTCTTATCTCATCAATACTTGTTTTATATTTATCTAACACTGAAAAATATCGGGGAATAAAACTAGATAATATAACTTTAAACTCATCGTTAAGTTCACTTTCTCCTGTTGCAAAAAGAACTTCGGGTGAGTTAAATTGAAATGATAATGTTTCTTTATCTATAGATGCTTTCCATGATGCTAAATCTTTTTCAAATTCATCGTTTAGAGCATCAAATATGGCGACTTGATTTTCTTGATAAGCAACAGCAACATCTTTTATTTTGTCACGTTCAACAGATACATGACGCATAAATGCGATAGCAATAAATAAAAAGACCATCATAAGTCCGGCCATTAAATCTGAAACTGTTAACCAATGCTCGCCATCTTCGTTACTGCCTTGTTTGCCAAATATACTTTCTAAATTAGACATACGTTATACAGCCTGCTTAAGAACAGTGTCCATTTTGCTTACTAAGCGAGAATAATCATTTACAAATTGGTTTGATATTTGCCCTAATGCTTTACCCATTTCATTCATTGTTCTGTTTATTTCTTGCTGCATTGATTGATCGATCATACCTAATTGCTTCTCAACGACTTCTCCAGTTTTACTCACTTGCTCTTTTAGGCCAGCATCAATATTAGAGAATACTTTGTGCATGTGTTGTTGCTGCTCTTGCATTACATCGTCAAGAGATGACTCAAATCGTTGTTGCATTGTTTCAATATTTTTAACTACAGATGTTCGTACAGATTCAGTATCTTGTATTAAGTTTTTATTTGCATCAGTGAGCGTTGTGGACATCATTTTAGAGTCTGAAACTAAACCATTAATCATATCTCTTACATGTTGATTTAAATCATCAACAGTATCTTTTAAATGATTTTTAATGACTTCAGTTTGCTCTGTAAGATGAGTAGCCGAGTTTCGAAGAGTGCCATTTGTATTCTGTACAGAATCTCTGAATTCAGTAGCACCTTCGGTGATCACTCTTTCAACTTGCGTTGCACTATCTGTTAATTTTTTACCTATTCCATCTATTCCTTCAGATGTTTTTGATACGAAACTATCTAATAAATCATTTGAACTAGTTATATGGTTTTGAATATATTTATCTGATTCTTGTAAAAGTTTTGAATAATGTTCGCTAGCTACTAATACTGAATCTGAAATTGTTTTAACTGTTTCATCTACTTGCTTACGGATTTCAGGTACTGCTTCTACAGCTCTGTCTTTTATATCTTTGAAAGCGGAAAGATGTCGTTCTAATTCACTTAATTGATGTTGATTTACAGTCATTACTTGTTGTAAATCATTCATTGTTTTTGGTATGGCTTGTGATTCATTACTAATAGCAGTTACAGATGTTTCGGTTGCTGTGATTGCTACAACGCCTTGCTTGTATTGCTCAACCATATCTGCTATTTGTGTTTTATAGTTTTCTTGCCAAGTTACAAGCTCTTTAACTGATTCATTTAGTTGTTTAAAGTTTTCACCAAACTGTTCAGTCAGATTATTATTAAAATCTGTAATTACTTGCTTTAGCGCTTCAATTACTGTTTCTGTCGCTGATTTTGATAGTACATCAGCAAAGTCTTGCATTTTTTCCCATAGGGTATCGCTAAACTGTTTAAACTCGGTTTTTTGAGTATTAAGGCTTTCTACTATACGACTAATGTTTTCATCTGTATTTGAAGCATATTTACTAATTTGTTTTTGATTCTCAATTACATCATTTTTAAAAAGTTTAATTTGGCTTACGAGGGATGAGTCTGTATCACCCCCAATAGCATGTACTAATTTTTCTATAGAATCATTTTGTTTATTTATTGCATTAAAGATATCTTCAGGAGATGTAGTATTTGCAGTACCTGAATGTGAAATTTTGCTATTTAACCAGCCAAATGATTGAAATGTTTTGAATAATAATGAAAGTAAAATACCAAAAAGGCTGGTAACAAAAGCTGTTTTTAATCCTAAAAGTAAATCTTTAATACTTCCGTCAATATCATTTTGATCAAAATATAAAAGTCCAATTACAATACCGGTAAATGTTCCTAAAATACCTAAAGACGTTAATAATGTTGGGGTGTAGCTAACATAAGAAGGGAAAATAGCTCTTTTTGAACATACGATGCCTAAAATGAATACTAAAAAAATAGTAATACATACAACTTCGGCAACAAATGGGGCTGTAATACTGAGTAAAATGGATTCGATTGCACCTGATATCATGATTAGCCTTTATTAAATGACATTCAGGGATTTTAAAGAAGGAAGATAGTTCAGTGAGTATCAACAGTATTTCAAAATCCCTTTGAATTATTGCTCTAAATATTTTGAAGGAATTGATGATAGTATATTTAATCCAAAAATCTAAGATGTAATCTTTTGTATTTACTTTGTTTAATTATTTCCAGATTATGGTTTTGTGGGGGTAATTATTATCGTTTTAGTCTTGTTTTTCTTGAATCCTATGCAAACAATTTTTTAATAACAGGTTTTGTATGTAATCAACAGTGATTATATTTCTTGGATTCAACTATTAAACTTTTTTAATTAAATTGACGTAATCATTTAGATAAAATTCAATTTTAATATGATTTTGACCTTTAAGAATAACTAATTGTTGTTATATGTTAAAGGGCACTGAATATGTAAATGTCAGTGCCCTAAATAGGTAGCTCAAATGTATTATTTATCCTTATCATCAAAAAGAGCTGTTTCAACTGTATTTACTACCGGTATTGTTCTAACGTATGTCCTAGTTTGTTCATTCGTTGTGTGACCAGCGGCTTCTCTTTTCTCTTCTAAAGAACCACGAAAATCTGATATTCCTTTTGCTTTGATATCGTGAAAAGTAAAGTCCATTTTTAAATTTGTTGCACATCTTGCTTTTTCTTTAGCATCTAAGAATCGGCTACGGAAACCAGATTTAGAATATCGATTTCCATCTTGTTGAAATATAATAAATAGAGAATGAATGCTTGGGTTCATTTTTTTTGCTTCCTTGATTGCTAATCGTAACATTGGACCCCAAGCCTTAATTTGTTTTAAATTTGTTTTTCCTTGCTTAATGTAGAGACCTTGTTCTTGTATTGCTGATATACGTAATGCCAAAATATCGCCAATACGGGCCATGCATAAATATGCTATTTGAACTGCAGCGTAAACGACGGGGCAAGAGTACTTAAGAAGGGCCTGATACTCTGGTTCAGTAATGTATCGTTCTCTAGGCTTTTCTTTGGTTTTTTCCACAGCGGAACAAGGATTGTGATTTACCTTGCTGAATCCACAACCCCAAGAGTATATAGCTTTTAGTGCTGATAAATGTCTGTTTGCTTGTACAATTCCTGATTTTTTCAATTTTACATCTTTGAATTCGCGTACATCTTTAGTTGTAACACTGTTTGCATCCATTTTTCCAAAAGCACTTAGTAAATCCTTAGAATATGAATAATAGTCTTTTTGAGTTCTTGGCTGATACTGTTTAAATTGAGTTGAATTAAAAAACGCATCGAATAGTTTTTTTACTGAATACATATGTTGTAGGTTAAAGTTTTCTTCTTCAAAACGTTTTAATACAACAGATTTTGAAGCGTCTAATGCACACAGCCTGATCTTACCTCCCGATATTGGTTGTAACTCATATGCACAATGCCCACGGTATACTCTACGAGGCATCCACTGATCTTCCTTTTTTAATCTTTTTCTACCCATTTTTTTAACCTCCTAAAAATCAAGATTCAGCTGTGACTTTGGCTTAGCTTGATCTTGAGCAGCATTATCTAACCAGTTTCTAGTTGTCGTTATCTGACCATTCTTTCCTTCCATATAAAAAATATTGTGTGCGCGTAAACATTTTGCTTGTTTGGATGGAAGGTCATAACCAGTTAATATTTTGAGTAATTCATAACCCACTATGAAATCTGAAGATGAGTTTATATTTGCAATATTATCTTTCATAACGACCTCCCGCATTGATTGGGTTTAACTTCATTTGATTGGTATGACTTTGTTGTAAAATAAGTTTTAGTTTTATTGAACATTGTCCTGAAATAAAATGATTGAGAGACTTTGAGTAAAAGCGTGCATACTTAATACTATTGCTCAATTTATATATTTCGAGCATAGACCTATGCTGGAACGTGATAAGTTTTATAATTAATTTGTACATTTAATGCTCCTTAATAATGTACTTATAGTTTTAACACGCCGGTTTTTTGAAGCAACCATTAAAAAAAATAACTGTGAGATTTGTCACACTTCTGTACGAAAATTGACTGTTTTTAATTATGTTTAATTTATTATAAATATATGCGGACCTGCGAATACGTCAAGAAATACATCTAACTTTTTGTTAAATAAAGATATTATAGCGTTTATTATATTAATGCAGGGTATAATCATACTTTAAAGAAAATGAGTGTTATTTAATTGCTTAAATAAAACTCATTTAGCCTCTATTTTTTACTTATACCTTTTCTATATTCTGTTTTTATTTATTGGATAAACTTTTCAAATTAATTGAATCAGAGTGTTAGTTGATTATGGATAGTCACTTTAATCATCGGCTTGTTGCTAATCTCTATTAACTTAAAGTATCTGAATTATAAACTACTAAATTTATTGCTATTAATTCAGAGGCTGTTGTTTATTTTGTTTGATTTTTATAAATTTAAAACTCATTAATGCAGGTTTATATTTATAGTATTGATATACATAGAATATATTGGATATAATGGTTGTTTTACAAGGAGTCGTAAGTTGTCATTTTCTCAAGTAGTCGTTGTTGGTAGTGCGCGAGTTAGATCCCCTTTAGTACAGGATTTGGCAGAATCAGTAGGACTTATTATTAATGAATTAGGGTTTCATCTAGTTTGTGGTGGTTTAGGCGGCGTTATGGAAGCCAGTTGCTTAGGGCATAAATCCGGAAATAACCCTTGTCAGACGATCGGAATTTTACCCTCAGTAAAAGCCAATACAGCCAATAAGTACACAGATATTGTTATTCCATCTGGATTAGATATTGGTCGTAACCAATTAGTGGTAGCTAGTGGCTTTGCCGTTATAGTGTTGGGCGGCGGTGCTGGTACATTAAGTGAAATAGCATTAGCATCACAAATAAACAAACCAATACTATTGATGAAAGGCTCAGGAGGCTGGGCTGATAAGTTAACTGATGAATATCTTGACGAGCGACGTAATTCGAAACTTTACCATATAAATACTTTTGAAGAATTACGTCAAACCCTCACGAATCTATCTAAGCTTGAATCGAAAAGTGGCTGTATTGATAGTGGCCACAACCGGTGAAGTTACTGATCCCAATTAGTTCTTTTTTTGGTACCCCTAAAAGTGAGTTATGGCAGTTAGATACAGAAACTAAAGAACAACGATTACTAAGCACTTTACCTAGTTATGGGCAAGAGGTTGTTGGAAAAGGATTTACTAGCCTCGCATGGGTTAATAACAGGCAATTAGTAGGGTGTGACTTTAATCGCATATTTATACTCGATCGTGCTTTATGTGAGCTAGTAAACATAAGGCAAGATGAACAATATAATGACCTACACCATGTAAGTGTTAAAGGGGGGAATATTTACCTTGCTAACACCGGCCGTGATTGCATAGAAATATTAGATCAACAACTGAGACCAATTGAACGATTAGACTTTCTCTCCGATATAGAAGTCTCCGCGCGAATAAAAGGGCACTACAGTACCGAAGGAGATTATTACGATAATGAAACTTCTACAGTTGATTTCTATTGTCGTAAGGTACCAGATAAATTGCATCTTAATCATGTTATTAAATCTGTTGCAGAATTAGATAATAAGATCATTGCAACCTGTTTTAAGAAAAAATGTTTGATAGATGCTATCTCGCAACAGCCAATAAGCAATGAGCTGCCAAATCAGCCTCATGATGGTTTTATACATGATAAATTTATTTGGATAACTACAGTATCTGGTCAGATCTACCGTTCTGTTTTATCGTTACCAATGCGCTTCGAGTTATTTTATGACCTTTTTTTGAATTCTCGCTATGAAGGCTGGTGTCGAGGTCTATTAGTTACAGAACATGACCTCTATGTAGGTATTACTGCAATCCATAAAGAAAGCAGACGTACAAGTTGGCTGAAAGGTTCAATAGAGAACACCCGAACAGGGGTTTATCGTATCGATCTCAGAACATTATCAATTGAAAGCTTTTACGATTTCAATGATCTCTGCGGCAATCGTATCTTCTCAATTATTAGTGATCATTAGTATGCAAAAAAAACCAAAAATTTATATGCTGCACCGTATTTTAGAACAGTTTGACGCTAAAAATTATTACTTTCAAAGAGAGACTGCAATTAGTTGGCAAAGGTTCGTTGCATTGCTCGAACTTATTGAACATAAAGGGTGGACAACTAAGCCCGCGTCGGCTCTAGCTAATGGTTACACTGATAACGATGTTTTTATTACTTTCGATGATGGATATACCGATAACAACAAAGCGCTAGATGAATTAATTAGACGTGGCATGACAGCAACCATTTATCCAGTGATGGAATTTGCTTTAACTTCGTTCTCTCCAATTGATGACATGGCTCACCATTTAATGTATCAACAAGAAGTAACCCCAGTTCTACGTACTGCACTGCTTGATGGACGCCTTAAGAAGTTACTACGGAATATTACCGCGACTAGATATCGGTATTTACGCAAGCATTGGTTCGACATCGATTTTGACGCCGTTACCGGAGAGTTATTTATGGGGGAACAGCAATTAAGCCATTATTATCGTCAGGGCATTGAGATCGGGATCCATGGTCGCAGCCATCGTGCTTTTAATCATCTTTCAGCTACGAGTCTAGAGGCTGAATTATCAGAAAGCCTGCTTTGGTTGCAGTCGCTTGGGATTACTAAACCTATTTCGACTTGTTTCCCTCATGGTAAGCATAATGAGCGAGTGATTGCTCAATGTTTGCCTATTAGCCAAACCTTGCTCGGGGTTGATTGTGAGATGGGGTTTTCACAAGTATTGAGGCGTATACATGTGAAGGAACAATACTATGAATAAATTGGATTGTGAATTAAGGGCATTGATTACTAGTCAATTAGAGAGCTTTCCATTTCATAACCTAGCGCAGTTGCTTGGTAAAGATATTCGCAATGGTGGTACTTGCTTTGACCATGCACTAAAACTCCAGAGTGCATTAGTCTATAAAGGTTTTGATGCAACTTTACATGAAGCGAAGGTTTGTTTAACGGGGAGTAAATCTCATCGTTTAGTCAGAGTTGAGTTTGAGGGTAAAGTATATTTTCTCGACTCGGGTAGTGGATGGCCAACTATATATGTGGCCCAATCCGAAGGTGAAGTACAAGAATATGTCACAGCAGGCATACGTTTTCAGCTCATTACAGAATTGGATAACCTCCTTATCAAAAGACATGATGGACTGAAATGGCGCGATATGAATCGTATTTCGTTGGCACCACAAAATCAGCGTGACATATTAGATAAATACTCTACTCGCTACAATCAGTCACTGCCTTATAGCAATGAGCTTCGATTTTGCTGGTTACACAATAATAGGTTTCACCGCATCGCAGGCTTCAATTTATCCTTGTTTGAATCAGGAAAACAGCTTCAGGAAAGTACTCTTACTTTGACTGAATTATCAGATTACGTATATGGTTATTTTCCTGAATTAATCCCTGATTTAAATTTGTATTTAAAGAGTATTAATTAATGTGTGGTTTTGTAGTAAGCGCGACAAATAATACGTTTGATCTAAAAAATAAAATAGGACGAGATACCTTATCACGAGGTTTAGATAGTTATATATCTGAAGATTTTAACTATGATGGTATAAAATTACATTTTGAGTTTTCCCACCTTTTTATTAGTAACCCCGAAGTCAGTCAGCCATTACACAATAAATCTCAAATAATGGTACTCAATGGTGAGATCTACAACTATCAGGAACTTGCAGACAGGTTACAAATTGATTCGACACAACTGAATGATGTTAGTATTTTCTTTAAGCACATTGAGCGTTACGGACTGCATGATACCGTAAAACTGACTAACGGTATGTATTCTGGTTTTATTTTTAACAAAATAAACGGTCAATGTGAGGTGTTCACTGATCATATAGGAAAGAAGCCATTATTAATTTGGAATAGCGCAACCAGTTGGCATGTTGGTACCGGAGTCGATTTAAACCATATTGATCACGACACGACCAATATTCAGGTGCTAACACCAGGAGTATCGAGGTTTGATATAAAAACTGGGGTTGTATCTAAAGAGTATTGTCATCAACCAATCATCAACGATAAATTAAGCCTTCTCGAAACTATAACAGATGCCATTTCACTTCGGACACCAAAGAAACTTTCATTTGCTATCGCGCTAAGTGGAGGATTAGATAGTTCCATTATTGCATATATTGTAGAAACCCAATTATGCAAACGAGCACGTTATTACGTTGTCGGCGAAAGCTATCCAGATTCAGTAGTGGAATTACTTAATCATTTGGATATTTGCCTTAGCCGTGTTGTGTTGATTAAGCCTCCTTCGCAAACAGATCTGCTTAGCTTAATAACCGAAACTTGTAGGATCACAAAAAGTTTTAACCCTTCTATTATATCTAATGGCTTGGCAACATTGCTCTTAACTCAAGCGGTGCACCGCGATGGCATACGAGTGATGATTTCTGGCGAAGGAGCCGATGAATTTTTCTGTGGTTATCAAGGAATGTACAACGGATGTAACAATCCCACCCTAATGAGAGAGCAATTAATAGAAGATTTACACTTTACTGAACAGAGACGCTTAGATTTAATAAGTGCAAATTTTAGTATTGAAGCGCGTTGTCCATTTTTAGATCACCGTGTAACACAAATAGCTTTAATGCACGATGTTAAAAACCTCTATGATATTCCTATGAATCTTGGTAAAGCAATACTAAGAGATACATTCAAAGATCTACTGCCCAAGTCAATTATTAATGCGCCTAAAGAACCTTTTGATATAACATCAGGTTTGCAAAAATTAGTTATCGATGAATTAAACAAAATATCAAAGTCAGAGCGTGCAGCATTAAAGGTCATTTTCGATAAAGTATTTGGTAAACATACCGCCTTTAACCATAGATACTTTTCCCATTATCCAGCGTTCGACAAAATGATTGATCGACGAGAGCTAAAATATAAACACATGGAGGTTTCATGAGTGGGCCCGTAGTTGCTGTAGTCGGTTTAGGCTATGTAGGATATCCACTTGCCGTGGCATTTGGACAGCACGTTGAAACAATAGGTTTTGACATAAATGAGACTCGTGTAGGGGAGCTTAATCGACAGTTTGACCAAACTAACGAAATAGATATTGAGTTGGTTCGAAGCGCTATACAATTAACATTATCAAGTGATTCAGAAGCTATTCGCAAGGCTAATATCTATATTGTCACAACAGCAACTCCAGTAGATGATTCGCAGCAACCTGATTTAACCGCAGTACTTAACGCCGCCACAATAATTGGCTTAGTAATTACTACAGGTGATATCGTAATTCTTGAATCTACTGTTTTTCCGGGAGTTACTGAGGGTGCTTTTGCTGTAGCAATTGAACAAGCTAGCGGATTGACGGCAGGTGTTAATTTTCAACTTGGATATAGTCCTGAACGTATTAATCCAGGTGATGATTTGCATCGATTACAACATATAGTCAAAGTTGTTTCTGCAACTAACAGTTCTACATTGAATACGATTTATCAGTTATATAAACGCATTATTCCTGCGGGGGTAGTTAAAGCCGCGTCGATACAGACGGCCGAACTCTCTAAATTAATTGAGAATACCCAACGTGATATTAATATCGCATTCATAAATGAAATGTACCAGCTCTCCGATAAGTTGGGATTGAAATTTGATCAGGTATTGGAATGTGCTAGTAGTAAATGGAATTTTCTTAACTTCAAACCTGGATTGGTTGGTGGGCATTGTGTAGCCGTTGACCCTTATTATTTAGTCCATAGCCAGAATCTTAAAGGCCTTACTCCACGCATGACAACAGCTGCTCGCCAAACGAATGAAGATATGGTTGATTATGTCGCTAATGCATTTATAAAAAAACTGACTAAATCAGGTTTGTCATTACCCTCAGCAGAGGTACTAATCATAGGTATTAGTTTTAAACCTAATTGTCCTGATGTCAGAAACTCAAAACACCTTGCAGTGATTAAGGAGCTAGTAGACTTCGGGCTGAAACCAGTCGTTTATGATCCTATTGCCAGTATTAGTACTAAAAACTTGCCTTATCAACTGCATAGCGAGCTTCCAGATAGTTCTTTTGACGCAATATTATTATTGGTTCCTCATGATGAAGTAATTAAAGAATTGCAAACAATCAGTACAACCTTAATACGAAAAGACAGCATTTTTCACTCTCTTGATTCAAAATATAGTGATTTATTCATATGATTTTAAACTTCCCAATGTATAAAGAATTTATAGCGATGCCTTCGATCGTTGATAATATTCAAGGAAATATACAAGCAATAGCGTTTGTAACCAATTTTTTAGAAAGTATAGGATTTGATATTCGTATGGTTGCCGTAGGTGATACAGAGCAGCCAACAATTATTGCGCATTATCCTGGGCGATCAAGTGACAATAAGATTGTACTTTACGGCCATTATGATGTCGCACCTATCAATATACAACAGAGTTGGGTCAGTGAGGATCCCTTTATATTAGAAAATATTGACGGACGCCTTTATGGGCGAGGGATTGCTGATAATAAAGGACCTTTGTTGTCCCGAATGTTAGCATTGCAAGCGTTAATATTATCTGATGAGCCAATGCCTGAAATCATGTGGTTAATCCAAGGGGAGGAAGAGATAACACAAGGAGATCAAGTTGCGCACTCTATTTTTGAGACTGAAATCCCGGCGTTCGGTGCTAAAGTATATATAGAAGAAACTGGGTTTAATGATTTAGACACAAATACCCAAATTGCATTTTTATGGTCGCCAAATCTAACAGAATCACAATTAACCCCTTGGCATGAATTACTTGAATCTAGTTTAGACTCACCTCTAATAGAATATAGGCACCTGAATAAATTAAATGGTACAGAAGACTGCCCATTGTTAGCAAATTTACCTGAAGGTTCTGTCTATATGGGGTTTGGTCCCAATGACCGACTTCATTTTATCCATCGTGATAATGAATCATTAGATGAGGATAGATTAGAACTGCATAAACATCAATTTGAAATTTTCCTCATTAATTATGCGTTGTATAATCATGATGTATAGGCAAAATATTCATATTGCATTGGCAACGGCAGAACCTGATGTAGCTAATCGTTTGCTAAAAAGTATGAAAAGTAAGTTACCAAGCTTTAGAATTCAAGCCTCTATACTTCTATTTGGCAGTACAAATCCGCCAAAATTTTATAAGTTCTGTATACCTGTAGATATAATCGATATTGTCAGATTCTACCCACCGATTGTAGACACTCGAAACATTTGTCAGCGGCATCTTCAGGGAAAAATGGAACAAGAGGAGGGTATTGGTTTTATACTTGATGATGATTTACGGTGGACCATGGATGAACATATTTTTATCACATTGATTGATCAATTGCGAGCCAATAGATGCGACATGGCATTCAGTTCATTATCTGGAGATTCACCAATTCCAAAGGAATATACAAGAACTAGTCCATTATTAGATGTTTTGATAGCCATTAGTGAGATAGATCCAACTGATTTAGAAATACAACAATATATAGACAACATAGATATATCACATAGTAGCTCTGTTGAAAGTAACGCACATCATGACTTTTATTCATTTAATCAATATAACTTTTGTAGACATAGTGTTGATATTTCTTCAATAAGATGGTTTGAATTTATTGAACTATTAGTTAAGGGAAAAAGCACAACTCGTCAGGTCATGATGCCTAAAATGATTACTCTAGCAAATGGTAGAGAACGTGGTGGCGCAACAATTATTTTCAATTCTACAGTATTGTCATTTAAAAATGATGCTATGCGAAGTGAAGGATTAATTAGTCGACGGAGTGATATGATTATGGGGACTGATGCATCACATAGTAATTTCAAGTTATTTAATACACCTCCAATGCTTGAACATTGTAGAGACGAGTCGTTTGATACTCACGGCAGTAAAAAATTAATTGGTGATATTCTTGGTTATGCTTTGGTGGAATCAAGAAACGGGGAGGGATTTTGTAAAAATAAATTCACGGAAAACCTAGCTCAACGAATAGATCAAACAAAGATACTTCTTAGACAATCATCAGTAATGCTTAAGCTGCTAGAGCGATGGTTAAATAATCATGGCCATATTGGAATTGAAGAAAGCAAGTTGTTGGAATCTATGATTTCTGAGAACGAATTAACCATTTCATCTCTAATATCATTGGATTTTCAAGCGATATTAGAATCTTTCAATTCGTTTGCAAGGTTGCGTGCCAAGAGTGATGGCTTGTGTGAGGTAATATAAAATGTTTACTATTTTAATAGTTAACAGTTGTTTTTTCGAAGATAAAGCCGTTTTTGATTTAACAAAAATTGAAGTGTGTAAAATTTAGCTGAAAATAATTAAGCAAAACCACCTTGTTCAATATTTTCTAGGTATTGTTTTACCGCTTCAAAGTCACGATCATCTACAGCTTGTTGTGATGTTTTGTTTAGCGAAGGAATAACTTCTGATTCATACCACTTTAGCGCTGATTTTTTTGAACCCGTCCAATCTTTAACGACGTTAATAATAAATTCTTTTTGCTCTTGTTTGGTCATTATCCCTCACCATTATAAGATCTACTAATTTTCCGCATACCAACCATTTTCTCTTTATTATAGGCATTAATTAGAGGATTGTAGGATCTCGTTATGGTTTAATTACTTGTACGTTTTCACGGCAAAGTGGTTGTTCTGTTTCTTTGTGGTGGTAAGTATTTGACAAAATGCTGGTAAAATATGAGAGGGATATAAATATATTTATACTAAAAAGACTTAATAGTTATTAAGCCTTTTAGTTTAGAGAAAGTTGATCTGATTTAGTCTAATCAACTTTTAATTTTGAATATTGTTCTTTTTTAACTTTGATATTATTTTCTTGCATATTATGCCTGTAACATAAGTACAAATATAAATTATCAAATGCTATCTTTGCATTTAAATATAGTGTTGATTGAAGTACTGATACTTCATCAATAAAGCAGTCTTCATTTACAGCTCCATGCTCCTCCAAAAGTTCAACTCCATGAATAGATAACTGTTGTAACTGATTTATCTTTTCTTTAAGTTCTAATTCAAAGTTAATTAGGTGGGAAGGGCATTGCGTGTCCTCAAAGAAAATATCTTCATTTGAGGCCTCGGAGGTTTTTATGTTTTGTACTTTTAACATAGCTACATACCTTATAGTTTAGTGTTTAAATCGAAACTAGGTGCTCAATTAAAAGTGATGGAGTATACGTTTTTATTTTGTTTTTATTATGCGTATTAAGCATAAATTAAATGTAGTTCTAGAAGATCTTACTGTCAAATGTATTTTCGATTTTTTTATTCATGCGTATAATGATTTAATAGATGTCACAAGGAAACAACAAATATGGATATTAATTTAATAAACTGGATATACGACGAATTGGATAAAAATGGATGGACTCAAAAAAAGTTGACGCAAGTTTCAGGGATCAATAAGTCCACATTAACACGGATTTTAAAAAATAATATTAAGACACCTCAAGTCCATACAATTAGACAGTTAGAGAAATCATTTGGAAGTCAGTTTTTAAGTACTGATAGTCAACGAGTTGATGGGGCTATGAATGAATCATTGCTTAAACAAAGTGTCTTGGTCGAGCAATCTTATATCTGTATTGATTGCAGTAAAAAAATAAAACTAAATCAAAGTACCTTGATTAAAGTCCCTGAAACAGTGAATGAATATTTGGTTGTTTGTTCAAATTGTGAAAGTTTAGAGTCTGCAGAATTTGGTTTAGGACATAAAGAAGCATTAAAATATTTGCTTTCAAAATATTCTCAAACCCAAATTGCAAAAAAAATAGGTGTTAAAGATTCGACGGTCTATAGAGTTAAATCTAATACAGAGGCTAATTTTTCAGACAAGGCCATTAAGAATTTACATGTGATATATAGACGAGAGTTAACTTCATTAACTTATAAAGTTAGGCGTCAATTGGATATCATAAACGAGTGGGGTGGTTGTGCAGTAACTGGCCTTGAAAATAAAAACCTAATCGATGTTGTATATGTAAGGTGTGAAGTTGAAAGTAAAAATGAAAACATCCTAACCATAAATAACTCATTGCCATTGAGTGCTTTGATTTATAGGTTGTTTGATCATGGTCTTATTAGTTTTAACACTGATGGATATTTAATTATATCAAAGGAGTTGAATCAGTCTGACAGAAAAGCAATTAATATCAATACTGAAATGAAACTAAGTAAACCTCTATCAATAGATTTAAAGTCTCGATTACTTTGGCATAAAGAAAATATCTTTAAACCTTAGAGATATTTAATATAGAGTTAATGTCCGTTGCTTAGTGTTTAACCATAGTTGCATATTTTTAACTTTAAATTAGTAACATATTTTTATTATTAAACAAGAGTTTAGTGTTTAATGATTGTGAATTATTAAATTGTCAAGCATATTCTCTAATATTACACTGTTTTTTTTGAATTTTCTTCCAGTTATTAGAAATCCGTGTTATAACTATTATAACTATTATAACTATTATAAATTTATAACTAAAAATAATGTAAAAGTTAAAAAAAATTGACTTGAAAATTGTATACAAAAATATAGTTTTTTTTTATCTGCCCAGGAAGTCCACTTAACTGTACTTCCATGGCTCGTTAAGTGTACTTCCTTGGACACTTTAAACTAATCCTTTCTATCTTTTAAAAGCAACTTAAACGCTTAGTGTTCAATCTACAATCACAAACTAATAACAGAACATCAACCAAAAGTCATTATTCTGGAAATAAAAATACTCATTGCTGAATTCCATCAACCGGTGTTTTTCAAGACATATAATTCAATTTCTTTTGATATAATTCTGAGAGCAAACTAATTATTGATGGCTTACTTTTGTGGCATGAAGACTTGATTTGTTAGGTTAAACTAGAAATTATTTGTATTTTATTACTGAGATGAGTTAAAACTAATAAATTTTTCTAATCGAGATTAAGTCCAGAGTTTTGATGTCAGTTATTTTATTATCTAGAACTTAAACTAGACTTAAATGAGATGTGTTTTTCATGTGAGATTTAATTGTTTAAAATAATATATAAACAGCTTGCATTATCCATTATAACTTTGATCAATTTATCTATTTCTTATGCTTCCCCTATAAGCTTTCAACATATAACTATAGAGGATGGTTTACCTCAAAACTCGGTCACCACTATGTTGCAAGATAATACTGGGTTTTTGTGGTTCGGGACGTTTGACGGGTTAGTTAGGTATGATGGCTATGACTTCAAAATATTTAAAAAAAAATCTAATGATATAAGTTCAATTCCAGATAATTTCATAAAAATAATTATTGAAAATAGTAAAGGTAATTTTTGGATTGGAACACAAGGTGGAGGTATTAGTCACTTTAATACAAAAAATGAGAAGTTCATTCATTACAATCATCAGCCAAATAACGTTAACAGTTTAAGTCATAACGATGTCAGTAGTATTATAGAAGATAGACTAGGAAACCTTTGGATAGGGTTACGTGGGGATGGTTTTAATTATTATAATACGAAAACTCAGCAGTTTACTCATTATCGCCATAAAGTAAATGAATCGAATAGTTTAAACAATAATGATGTAAGCAATATAATAGAAAATAGCAAGGGTAATCTTTGGATTGCAACTATTGGAGGCGGTCTAAATCATTTCAATATAAAAACTAATCAGTATACCCATTATACACATCAACCAAGTAATCCAAATAGCATAAGTGATGACATTGTTAGGAGTCTTTTTGAAGATACTTCTGGCAACCTTTGGGTTGGAACCCGCAGGGGGCTAAATTATTTTAACACAAAAACAAAGTTATTTACTCATTATCATCACAAGATTAATGATGTTAATAGCTTAAGTAGTGATGATATTAGGAGTGTTATAGAAGATAACCAAGGTAATATTTGGGTTGGTACACAGGATGGAGGTTTAAATAAGTTTAATAAAAAAAGTAAACACTTCACTCAATATAGGCATCATAATGCTGATCAAAATAGTTTGAGTAATGACTTCGTTTTGAGCATTTTAGAAGATCGCCAAGGAAATTTTTGGATTGGAACTCATGGCGGAGGTGTAAATTACTACAATGCAAACAATGAGCACTTTTACCATTACAATCATTTATCCAAGACATCAAATAGTTTAAGTAATAATTCGATATTTAGTATTATTCAAGATAATCAAGGTAACCTATGGACAGGAACAAATAATGGACTAAATTTTTTAAATACAAGAGATAAGCAGTTTGTTCATTACCAACATCAAGCAACCGATTCGAATAGTTTAAGTCATGGCACTGTTTGGAGCATTATGGAGGACTGGAAAGGAAACCTTTGGATTGGAACCTATGGAGGTGGTTTAAATCATCTAAGTACAAAGAATAAAATTTTCACTTATTATAGACATAAAGAAAATGATCTTAACAGTTTAAGTGACGATACAGTATTGAGCATTGATGAGGATACTCTTGGCAACCTTTGGGTAGGAACCTTCGGCGGTCTTAATTATATAAATACAAAAACCGATCTATTCACTCATTATCGCCACAAGACTGGTATTCAGAATAGTTTAAGTAGTGACATAGTTTGGAGCCTTTTTGAAAACCGTAAAGGTAACCTTTGGATTGGAACTATTGGTGGGGGTCTTAATCATTTAAATACAAAAACTAAGCAGTTTACTCATTATAGATATCAAGCCAATAACCCAAACAGTCTAAGCCATGACACTGTTTATAGCATTATTGAAGATAGTCAAGATCAGCTTTGGATTGGAACACCTGCTGGGTTAAATCTTTTAAATAAAAAAACCGAAACATTTGAACGTTATACTATAAATGATGGATTACCTAATAATGTTATTTATCGTATTGAAGAAGACAACCAAGGATATCTATGGTTAAGCACTAATCGTGGATTATCGCGTATGGATCCGAAAACTAAAACGTTTAAAAATTATGATATGGGTGATGGTCTGCAAAGTAATGAGTTCAACGGAGCCTCATTTAAAAGTAAAAGTGGTGAACTATTTTTTGGTGGTATTAATGGTTTCAACCGTTTTTATCCAGAAGACATAATAGATGATATACAAGCTCCAAAAGTAGTCATAACCGATATGTTGTTGCTAAATGAATCAGTACCGATAATACCAGTTGATAATATAAAGGGTAAAAATAAATTCTTTAAAAGTTTTTCATTCAATAATAAAGTTAGTTTTAGTTTAGCGCAGGTGATTCATGAAACTAAAGCGATATCATTAACGTATCAAGATAATATAGTAGCTTTTGAATTTTCAGCATTAAACTTTTCGAACCCTAAAAAGAATCAATTTTCCTATCAATTAGTGGGTTGGGATACTGACTGGGTAAACACCAATTATAAAAACCGCAGGGCAACTTATACAAACCTTCCTTTTGGCGATTATACATTTAGAGTAAAAGCTAGTAATGCAGATGGATATTGGAATGAAGAGGGGACTTCCTTAAAACTTACAGTCTTTCCGCCTCCTTGGAAAACTTGGTGGGCGTATACAGTTTATGTTTTATTACTAGCCAGCTTTGTTGTTAATTATGCAAGGTCACAACGAAAGAAAATACATTATGAACGCTCGCTTAGTATAGAGCTTGAGCTAAAGGTTATAGAACGAACAGCTGAGCTAGAGAGGCAAAAACTTAACACTTGTGATGCCTTAGATAAAGTAGCAACTATGCTTGATAGTGTCGGGGAAGGCTTTATGATTTTCAAGTCCGATCTTATTGTTGAATCAGAATTTAGCCAAGCTTGTTTATCCATATTAAACGTAAAGTACATAGCCGGATTAAACATTTCAGAATTACTATTTCCTGACTCAAATGATCAAAAAGAAACATTTATTAAAGGTGTGAACTTGCTCTTTGAAACAAAAGATAAACTTAAACAAGAGTTTGTGATTGATCTGTTACCAAAAAATCACTTCCTTAATAACCGCTCACTTGAACTAAATTACAGTCGAAAAACAGAAAAAATAATAATAAGGATTTCAGATGTTACAGACAATAAAAAACTTCAATCTAAATTAGAGGTGGAACAACACAATCATAAGAAGATTGTCTACGCTATTAAACATCAAAATGATATATTATCGATTCTAAATGATTTTAACAAACTTGGCCTAGATACTTATTTAGACGTTGATAAAAGCACTGTTACAAAGCAAAATATAGAGTCTCTCTATCGGAAGATTCATACATTTAAGAGTCTTTTTTTACAAATATACTTCAATGAAATTGCTGAGTTTTTACATCAACTTGAATCATGCTTAAGCAAATATTTAGAAACAGGAGACATTCAATTTAAAGTTAAGACATTAGATGATTTAAAATCATCGAAAATAAACGCTTTGTTGAAGAAAGAAAAAGGCGTTTTATTGATTGTTCTTGGTGAATCTTTTTTTACAAAAATAAAAAAATTTGAATTAAGCAAAACACAATGCGAATTTTTAGCTGAATTTCTTGAACAATCCCCAATTTCTTCAGATTTAATAAAAGCCCAATATATTATTCAAAGCATACAAAAAAAACCTATAAGCACATGGTTAAATAAGCATGCAATGAATGCTATTGAACAAGCACAATATCTTGGTAAATCATTAACGTCATTTGAATTTACTGGCGATGATATTCTACTAATCCCTGAAAAATACAACGACTTTATGCAATCGTTGGTGCATGTATTTCGAAATGCAGTTACACATGGTTTTGAGTCATACGCACAAAGGGAAGAGTTTGGTAAAGAGCATGGTGGTAAAATTCGTATTCATGTAGTGGTAAAACCTGACATTTTCACCCTTGAGATAATTGATGATGGTGGAGGCATAGACCTTGAAAAATTGCGTAAGAATTTCACAAATAAAAATTTAAATGATGATGAATTACTAGAGTCGATTTTTGATGTTGGTATTACTACTACTTCTAACGTAACAATAAATTCAGGTAGAGGTGTTGGATTACCGGAAGTTATGAGCCAATTGAATATTTTGAAAGGAAAGGTTGAGGTATCATCTGTTTTAGGAGAAGGAACAACCTTTATGTTTGTTATTCCCTATGGTTAAACAAATTTAAATATGTAAATGACTGCACCACTAAAATCTTAAATATAGACAAGTGTGTAACAGGTTTACTAGATATGAAATTAAAATAGGTATCAGTTTTTAGAATATACCAATAGTAGTTATGTATCAGTGATTATTAAAATGAAAAACTATCAATAGAGTATTGTCTAACGATAAAAAAATTAATGACAATAACTTTTATCAAAACCCCATTGGCTAAATACCAAATGATAGTTTATCTTTAAACTATCATAAATTATATCTATTGATAGTTGGTATTATGAAAGTACGTATGTATTTAAGAGCATCAACTAAAGAGCAAGATGCTAGTCGAGCTGAAGAACAACTTTTAAGCTTTGCTAAAGATAATGAATTAGAGGTAATTCAGAGTTACATGGAAAATGCCTCTGGTACTAAACTAAATCGCCCACAATTATTAAAACTACTTGATGATGCTAAACCAGACGAAATCTTGCTGGTGGAATCTGTTGATAGATTATCTCGATTAAATATGGATGATTGGCAAAAACTCAAAGAAACAATAACCAGTAAAGGTTTGTATCTGGTGATTTGTGATTTGCCTACTTCTCATTATGTTCTACAACAAAACAGTAAAAATCAGCAAGGAACAGATTTAGCAAAGGAAGTACTAAAAGCAGTCAACGGTATGTTAATCGATTTAATGGCAACAATGGCAAGGTTAGATCAAGAAAAACGTGTACAGAGGATTCGTGAAGGTCAAAAAAATGCTGTTAAACGTGCCAAAGCAGAAGGTAAAGAG
>Ga0105356_10001178_pt1 | contig 25900 bp, 28 predicted proteins | sample GOMGulsemesocosm_3_FD_83502 | JGI IMG/M metagenome (GOLD analysis project Ga0105356, IMG submission 83502) | Methane-oxidizing microbial communities from mesocosms in the Gulf of Mexico - GOM9D Gulf of Mexico | ecosystem: Environmental > Aquatic > Marine > Cold seeps | place: Gulf of Mexico... | reverse complement strand
TGATGCAATATTATCAGTTTGCATTTTCATAATGCTTTTGCCATTTTTTAAAGGTGTTAGTGGTTTTGGAAATGGATTTCCCAACCTAGAACCTATTCCTGCGGCAAGAATTATAATTTTCATATGACAAGATTTTGTAGGGATCAAATTTATGGTAAATCGTCAACTAAAAAAACAATTTATTGATATTAAAAATTGGGATTTGACATCGTCGTTAATTTTTGTAAATTTAGGAAGTAATTTCTCTTCATTTAATCTGCACAAAACCATGAAAGAACTTGATATTGATAGCTTATCATTAAAATATAAAAATTGGAATTTAAAGCTTGTAAAATCCAAAGAATATATTCTAATTATCAACGGTGTTTCTAATGGAAATGAAGATGAGTTATTTGATTTATTGAAAGAAATAAGTGCATGTAATACTCATAATGTTTCAATTAAATTAAGTAAAACAAATGCTATTAATGTTGTTGTGAAAAAAAGAAGTGTTGGTTCTAAATACCATAAAATGTATACTTCTGGATGTTTTGACATTTTTCATTATGGACATTTAAATATTTTGCAAAAAACGAAAGAACTTTGTGATTATTTGGTTGTAGGAGTTTCCACTGATGAGTTAATAGAAAAAGAAAAAGGAAAACGACCAGTTATTCCTTTTGAAGAACGGATCAAATTAGTTAAAGCAATTAAATATGTTGATGAGGTAATCCCTCAGGTTGATAAAGACAAGCAACGTATTGTTGATGATCATAATATTGACGCTATTTCTGTAGGTGATGATTGGCGTGGAAGGTTTCCAAAAACATCCTGTCCTGTAGAATATTTCACATATACTGCGAGTGTAAGTAGTACAATCTTGAAGGACACTTTACAATTACAAAAAAAAGTCTAAGCAATTGCCTTATCATCTGTATGTGTATTCCAATCTTTTATTGGTGTTTGCCAATCTCCGTATCTATAGGTTAAATAATCATCGGTTAATTCTGGAATAGCGTATTCATGACTTTTAAAACGGATTTTTTTAAAGGATTTATAAAATTTGCTTGGCACGAATTTGGTTTTATTTGCAATTTTCCAATAACTGTTATCTTTTTGTGGATATTTTATAAAGATATCTAAACAAACAGACCCTTTTATTGAACCAAAAAAACGACGCTCTCTAATTTTTATCATTCTTAGATCTCCTTTTTTAAAATAAGGAGAGTCTATTTTGAAAAACCGTGTTCTGACACGATATCCCGATTTTTTTAGTAAATCATAAAATGCATCAAGTTTTGGATATTGATCAACCATCAAGGATAGATCAACATCATTGTCCCAAGGTAATAGTCGCCCTTCTCGCCTTATTCCTAGAAGTGTCCCTCCTTCAAGCCAATATTGAATATCACAAGACTCTAGATGTTTAGCAATTTGAATTAGCATGCGTTCAGCAATGATCAAATTTTTACCTTCTAGTGTAATATCATATGCCATTAGTTAAAGTTTTTGATCTAAAAATTGTTTTAAATTTTTAAGTGAGCTTCCCTGTTGAAACCAAAGAGTATCAATAGATAAGGATCTAGCCGATTTTACAGCCTCCTCATGGTGTTCAAAATAAACAACATCTTTTGAAGTTAGCGAAAGTTCATTGAGCATTTTTTTGTAATACTCCGGATTTGTTTTATTTGGTTTGTGTGCCAGACTGAAAATGGGATAGGGCATATCCACAATCCCAAACGAAATCAATTCTTCTGCACTGGCATTTGTCAAGATTATTTTCGGATTAATATAACCGTCTAAAAGTTGTTGCATGTCTTTATTAATGCCATCATTCGTGACAAAAGTATTCCAAGCATCAACCAATAATGTTTTCATATTAAACAATTAAATTATACGGCAACATCATGCTCACGTAGAGCATTATTAAGGGATGTTTTTTTATTGGTACTCTCTTTTCTTTTACCAATAATTAATGCACAAGGTACGTTATAATTTCCTGCAGGGAATGTTTTAGTATAACTTCCCGGTATTACTACAGAACGGGCTGGTACTCTGCCTTTCATTTCTAAAGGTTCATCTCCGGTGATATCAATTATTTTAGTAGAAGCCGTTAAAACAACGTTAGCACCAAGAACAGCTTCAGTTTCTACATGAACACCTTCAACAACAATACATCGAGAACCTATAAAAGCATTATCTTCAATAATTACCGGTGCTGCTTGTAGAGGTTCTAATACGCCTCCAATACCTACACCACCTGAAAGATGCACATTTTTACCTATTTGGGCACAACTACCAACAGTAGCCCAAGTATCTACCATAGTACCTTCATCAACATAAGCTCCAATATTAACATAACTTGGCATTAAAATAGTGCCTTTGGAAAGATAGGCTCCATGACGAGCAACAGCATGTGGAACTACACGGATACCTTTTTCAGCATACCCAGTTTTTAATGGTATTTTATCATGAAATTCTAACGGGCCAGCTTCAATAGTCTCCATTTTTTGAATAGGGAAATAAAGTACCACAGCTTTTTTAATCCATTCATTTACTTGCCATCCATTAGATGTTGGTTCTGCTACCCGTAGCTCTCCTTTATCCAGTAAATTTATAACTTCTCTAATTGTAGAAATAGTCTCTTCTTGTTTAAGAAGTTCACGATTTTCCCAAGCCTTTTCTATAATTTCTCTAATCTCGTTCATGATAATTTTAATTTCGTTACAAATATAAAGTTATAATTTCTATATAATGCGTTATGTATCCCTATACATTATAAGATTTATGACTTTTATATTAGTTCTGTGTTAAATAATTAGTATTACCAAGTACTACCCCAGAAAATTAAGAATTGCACATGTATTGATGTTCCAACAGTTAGCTAATAAATGGTGGAGTTACCTAGGAAGGCCTTCGTTTTAATCTTTCTGATTATTTGGAGAGTCTTATTAAAAAAAAATGTGACCTAGTAAAAAGATTGGTGTCTTAAAATAAAGATCGCAAGACATTAACCTTAATTAATTTATTACGGACTTTGGATTGGTTAAAAATTATATTGATTAATAGCTAAGATATAATTACTTAACCGTTCTTAAAAAACTCTCTATCATTAGAGGGTTTTTTTTATTTTTGTTAAAAATTTTAAAATGGGAAGAATCTTAGCTATTGATTATGGAGGAAAACGAACTGGATTAGCTGTTACTGATGAACTTCAAATTATTGCATCAGGGCTTACTACTGTACCTACTAAAGAATTGTTAGTATTTTTGAAAAATTATATAGCAAAAGAACAAGTAGAATTAATTTTAATAGGTGAACCTAAGCAAATGGATTATTCTGCTTCTGAAAGTGAAGCTCTAATCAAACCATTTATTATTAAACTGAATAAGCAGCATCCAGAGATTCAAATTAAAAGAGTTGACGAACGATTTACTTCAAAAATGGCTTTTCAAACAATGATTGATAGTGGATTAAATAAAAAACAAAGAAAAAATAAAGCTTTAGTAGACGAAATAAGCGCCACCTTAATATTACAAAGTTACCTGTATTCTAAATAGAATTTATTAAAATTTAAGTATCTAAAAAAACACCTTGTTAATTATGGTGTTTTTTTATGCATAAATACAATCAAAAAAATATAAGTGTTGTATTTTTGCGATAATTATTAAAAAACAGAAATGATATTACCTATTATAGCTTTTGGAGATCCGGTATTAAGAAAAGTATGTACGGATATTTCTCAAGAGTATCCAAATTTTGATGCGCTTATTGATAATATGTGGGAGACGATGTATAATGCATATGGTGTTGGTTTAGCTGCCCCACAAATTGGGTTACCAGTTCGTGTTTTTTTGGTAGATACGGCCCCTTTCGCAGAGGATGATTCTTTAAGCCCAGATGAACAAAACCAATTAAAAGATTTTAAACGTACTTTTATTAATGCAAAAATCATTGAAGAAACAGGTGAAGAATGGGCATTTAACGAAGGCTGTTTAAGTATTCCAAATATTAGAGAAGATGTATTTAGGCAACCAGAAATAAAGGTTCAATATCAAGATGAGAATTTTGAAACTCATGTCGAATCCTTTAATGGATTATTGGCTCGAGTTATACAACATGAATACGATCATATTGAAGGGGTTTTGTTTACAGATAAAATTTCTAATTTTAAAAAACGTTTAATAAAAGGTAAGCTTGTAAATATTTCCAAAGGAAAAATCAATATAGATTATAAAATGCGTTTTCCAGATGCAAAAAAGAAACGATAATATTTTGATAATAAAGGCAAACGAATGATATTTGCCGCTTTTAAAAATTAAACCTATACTATGAGTTTAGAAAGTATTTTATCAATTGCTCAAAAACCAGGATTATTTAAGTTAGTGACTCAAACGAGAGGCGGTTTTATTGCCGAATCATTGTTAGACGGCAAACGTATTTCTGTGAATTTAAGAAGTAATGTAAGTTTACTAAGTGAAATTGCTATTTATACCTTAACAGAAGAAGTCCCTTTAAGAGATGTACTTAATAAAATTAAGGACAAAGAAAATGGTGCTAAAACTAGTGTAAGTCATAAAGACAGTAAAGATGCTTTGGAAGAATATTTCTTTGATGTTTTACCTGATTATGATGAAGACAGGGTTTATCCAAGTGATATTAAAAAAGTAGTGCGATGGTATAACTTATTGCATGAACATGAGATGTTAGATTTGCTCAATGAAGAGCAATCAAATGAAGAAGAAGAATAAATAAAAAAAAGCCGCTATTAGCGGCTTTTTTTTATTTACACTATTCTCTTTTTAAATTTAATAGTTTGAATTGTTAAATTAAAGGAATAAAAAAAGGGGAACACGTTCCCCTTTTTATTGTTTTGAAATCTTTTAACACAAGTATCTTTAAATCCCTCTAAAATATATAGCTAAAAGTCTCTAACTTATCATCAAGGTACAATTTAATACCTAAATATTAAAAAAATACTACGAGTATATATAAGTTATTTTAGGTAAAAGTATGGTATTTAAAGCTTTCCAAATAAAATTAATAATACTACTTATTAACATTATTAATAAATTTTGAACTTGCTCGTAATTTTATGATCAAAATTAGAAATTTCAAAAGCATAAGTTACCTTTGTTGTTCTTTAAAAATAAAAATGTGCTATCAGCTTATACTAAGGAATTTAAATATAATTTAAAATTAGCAACACCGGTAATGCTAGGTATGCTAGGCCATACTTTTGTTAGTTTGGTAGATAATATAATGGTTGGGCAATTAGGTTCGGCCGAACTCGCTGCAGTATCCTTAGGAAATAGTTTTATTTTCATTGCTATGTCATTAGGTATTGGGTTTTCCACCGCAATTACCCCTTTAATAGCTGAAGCAGATTCAGAGAATGATTTTAAAAAGGGAAAGTCTTCATTTAAACACGGACTATTTTTGTGTTCAATTTTAAGTTTGTTATTGTTTGGAGCTATACTATTAGCTAAGCCATTAATGCATTTAATGAAGCAGCCTCAAGAAGTGGTTGTTTTGGCAATCCCATATTTGGATTTGGTTGCTTTTTCTTTAGTTCCATTGATAATTTTTCAGGCATTTAAACAGTTTAGTGATGGATTGTCAATGACAAAATACCCAATGTATGCGACAATTTTAGCAAATATTATTAATGTGGTTCTTAACTATGTATTAATTTTTGGAAAGTTAGGATTTCCTCAAATGGGAATTGTAGGCGCAGCAGTAGGAACATTAGTTTCCAGAATTGTGATGCTCTTTTTTATGTGGTGGTTACTGGCTTCCAAAGAAAAGTCTAAAGCTTATGTTCGAAATATAAAATTATTCGTATTGGAAAGTACAATGATTAAGAAAATTGTAAATCTGGGCTTTCCAAGTGCCATGCAAATGTTTTTTGAAGTTGCAATTTTTACAGGAGCAATTTGGCTTAGTGGTTTGCTAGGTAAAAATCCCCAAGCAGCCAATCAAATAGCTCTTAATTTATCTTCGATGACCTTTATGGTTGCTATGGGTTTAAGTGTTACAGCTATGATTAGAGTCGGAAATCAAAAAGGACTTAAAAACTTTAAAGAATTGAGGCGTATAGCCTTTTCAATATTTTTATTAGGGTTAGGATTAGCCTTTGTTTTTGCGCTTTTATTTCTGGCTTTTAATGAAGCTTTACCAAGGATATATGTAGATTTAAATGATGCTGAAAATTTAGCAGATAATACCGAAGTAATTGCAATTGCCGCGAAGTTATTGATAGCTGCTGCAATATTTCAACTGAGTGATAGTATTCAAGTTACGGTGTTAGGCGCCTTGCGAGGCCTTCAAGATGTTAAAATACCGACGCTAATTACTTTTGTTTCCTATTGGGTAATTGGTTTTCCTATTAGTTATTTCCTTGGAAAAGAAGATGCTTATGCTAGTTTTGGGGTTTGGTTAGGCCTTTTGGTTGGACTTACTTCTGCTGCAATTTTATTGTATATTAGGTTTAATTATTTAACAAAACGATTAATTAAAGAAAAATCTGTAAAGAACATTGTTGAAGATTCTGTTTAATCAATAATAAAGTTTACTAAATAGCCTTAAATACTTAAAGTATAATATGACTAATAAAGAGTTTGCAAAAAATTAGAAAAGAGAACTGTTAAGTTTGCCATTGAAGTGATTAATTTATCTTCAAGTTTAGCTAATACACCTGAAGCGTTAGTTTTAAGAAACCAAATCACTAAATCTGCTACAAGTATTGGTGCAAATTATAGAGAGGCAAACAGATCTAGAAGTAAGAAAGATTTTAAAAATAAAATAAAAATTAGTCAAGGAGAGGCAAGTAAAACCGATTATTGGCTAGAAATAATTGAAGAATTGAATTGGATTAAAATTAAAAATTTTAGTTCGATTAGAGCAGAAGCTAAGGAACTCTTAGCTATTTTTACAACCATAGCTCAAAAACTGTAAAGAGTTAAGAGCGTTATGACAATAATAACTTAAGTACACTTAATATTTTAGACACTTTAAACACTTAACACACATGGAGCTTCCAAAATTTATACTTGGTGATAATACCGATTTACCAAATGCCATTTTTGTAATACATACTGAATTCCCAAGATTTATTATCAATCTAGAAGATGATGAGGTAGAATGGTTAGAAGATTTTGATCAACATGATGAAAAGGAATTACTAGGTGAAACGGAAAATTTAATAGAAGAAGCATCGAAGTTTTATGATCGAGAGGTTTCTCGCTATGATAATTAACAAAATATAGGCTATGTTAGACCAATTACTACAGTACGATAAGGAACTATTTTTGTTTTTGAATAATTTAGGATCTTCCACTTGGGATGGATTTTGGTTAGTAGTTACAAATAAACTTACATTCATTCCTTTGTATGTTTTATTGTTGTTTTTAGTATATAAGAAATTAGGAATAAAATCCATGTTGCTTTTAATTCTTGTAATTGCAGCAATGATAACATTTACAGATCAAATCACGAATTTATTTAAATATGTTATTGCTAAGAGACCACGACCATGTAGAGAGGAAGACTTACAAAATTTAATGCGTTATGTAGCACCGAGATGTGGTAGATATGGCTTCTTTTCTGGGCATGCTGCAAATTCTATGGCTGCAGCTGTTTTTGCTGGTTTATTGTTGAAGCCGTACTATAAAAAACTGATATTTATTCTATTATTATGGAGTGCGTTTGTTGCTTACAGTAGAATTTATGTTGGAGTACATTATCCCCTAGATATTATTTGTGGAATGATCTTTGGCGCAATTTCAGGATTTGGATTTTATAAATTGCAAGGCTATTTGAGAAGACGTTTTATTTCTTAGTCAAAATGTAAAAATGACTAATAAGCCTGTTTTTATAAGCTCGTGTATCAGGAGCGCTTCTATTTAAGTTATAAACGTCGCGTTTCTCAATACTATAGTTGTCTTCTAATTTTAATAAATATTCATTATTAAGTTCTTCTGAAAGTATTCCAAATCTTCCTTCCTTAGGTAAATTATTTGAAGAATTATTAATTTGTATTGGTGGAATTTTGTCGCCATATTGCCATATCATTTCTGGCGAAACATAATTAAGAGCATATACCCTTATTTCTTCTTTTTCTGCTTCAAACTTAAGGTTTGAGATTGGATTATAGCTAGAGTGTGATTGGGTTTTAGATAATGGTAAAACAGTTACAAATGCTCCAACCATAAATACTATGCATAAATAAAATACGTTCTTAAGCTGCTTTCTTTTAAGATTGATAAAAATTAGTATTCCAATGGATATCAATACAATTGAAGCTAAGATATACAGAACAAGAATGTGTCCAGTTAAAAATGGTCCCAGGCCAAATCCTATAAGCGGAAATATAATTCCTATTACAGCAATTAACCCAAAGTTAAAATAAACAGGAATGGATTCTTTCTTGTTTTTTACATCCTTAAACATTCTAATTAAATATTCAATATAGAACCCCGTATTGATGGCTAATGGAATTAATACAGGCATTAAATAGCGTGATTTTTTTTCTGGAATTATAGATAATAAAATGACTGCAAAAATAGTCCAGAAAAAACTCAGTCTATAAGCTTTTAAATTACTTACTCGAGATTTCATAAATGGATAAAGTAAGCTTATAAACGCTGGGATTGTCCATAAGCCACTTTGTGTGAAGAAACTCCAATAATAATAGAATGGTCGTACATTATAGCTTCCCCAGTTCCCTGTTTCTTTACTCGTTGTTTTTATAAATGTTTCAGGGTCTTCAAGTCGAACATATAAAAACCACCAACCGCCAACGAGTAAGGCAATAATTGTAAATGAGAATACTGAAAAAAGTTTAGGTCTAAATTGTTTGTATTTATAGGAAACTCCATAAGCAATTAAAAAGGGCAGAAGTAGCACATAAAGAGATACAGGACCTTTACATAAAATTGATAGGCCAAAAAATACTCCCGCTAATAATGTGTGTTTCCAATAGTTGTTTTGTTTTTCAAAGAGTAAAAACAAATGTAATATGGCCACAAGCATAAAACCATGTGTGAAAATATCCCATGGTGCTTCAATAATAATACCGATAACATAAAAAGAAGTAATTGTAATAAGAGCATTTATAAAAGCATGAGAGCTGTTGTCAAGCATCTTTTTGCTTAACACAAAAGTGGCAACACCTGTAACAATTACCATCAAGATTCCTGGTAAACGAAGCGCAAGGATACTTTTTGCTCCAAATAACAATCCTGAAATTGCAGCTAACCATGTTGGTAATGGTGGCTTTTGATAGCGTGGTTCTCCATTCATTGTTGTTAAAATCCAATTGCCATCAGTTATCATTTCTCGAGCTGTAATGAAATTACGCGCTTCCATAATTGTAACATCAAGAACATCTATATTAATACACAGCATTATTAATACTACTGTAACGATGGTTAATATGGGATTGCTTTCAATTTTACGAAGCATCTTGTTTATGTAATAGGATTAAATTTCTTATGTAAATTACCGAACCTAAAAGATGACCTATAAAAAGTACAGGATCTTCTCTAAATATCGCATAGGCCAGAATTAAAATTGAACCAACTAAACTAAGTAACCAAAAGCCTAATGGTAATGATGAGGTTTTTTTGTATTCAGAATATAGCCATTGATATACAAAGCGTAGAGTGAACACGATTTGTGAAATAATACCTAGCCATAATAACCACATAGGAATGGCTTCATTTTTAAATAAAATATCTCGGTCTATAACATTATTATTGAAATAATACACCCCAATTAAAACTGGGAAACTATATAGTAGAAGTCGTATTGACCAATGTAATTTTTGCCATTGGTTTTGTAATTGTAAGTTTCTAATATAAATAAAGTAAGTTAAAGTTTGACCTAGCATTATTGCAAAATCATCACGTAAATACCCATATACAAACAATAAGAAAGAGGCAATTAAACTCAGAGACCAAAATAGGGTAGGAGTAATAACCTTACGCTGCTTTTCAGATGTAATCCATTGAATTACCAATCTGGACGAAAACAAAATCTGAGCGATAAAACCAATGGTGTATATAAGCCAGTTACTCATTAACTTTGTTTCTCTATAGTATAATTAATGTACTTTCTTTTCATCCATAAATAGGCAAAACAATCACTTAACGGACCCAATAACCTATTCCATACGCCAAATTTTGCCTGCCCTGCAATCCTTGGAAAATGTTGTACAGGAATTTGGATGATTTTTCCATTTTGTAACAAAATCATTGCCGGTAAAAACCGATGCAACCCTTTAAACATAGGAATGCGTTTTGCAAAGTCAGTTTTAATTACTTTTAAAGGGCACCCCGTGTCATCCATACCATCATGGGTAAATGAACGTCTAATGCCATTTGCAATAGTAGAAGACATGTTTTTAACGAAAGAATCTTTTCTATTGGCTCTAACACCAGTAACTAAATCATTATCACCAATATGATCCAATAATAAATTAAAATCTTCTGGAGCAGTTTGTAAATCGGAATCTATATAACCTACAAGTTCTGTATTTGTATGATCAAATCCAGCCTTAATAGCTGCGCTTAATCCTCTGTTTTCTAGAAAAGAGATGAAACTGAAGTTTGTATTTCTATTGCATATGTCTTCAATTAGTTCTTGACTTTTGTCTTTGGATCCATCATTTACAAATAAGATACAAGTTGATTCCTTAGCTATTTTTGTATATTCTAAAAGTTCATTTTCAACACGAATTAAATTGTCTTCTTCATTATAGACAGGTACAATAATTGTGAATTTATAATCCATTCAATATTAATTTTGGTGTTACAAAAATATTCTTTTTTAGATTAACTAGATAGAAACATGTTTTAAATATAAAAAAGATATTAAATTGCAGGTGCAAATTTAAATCAATGAAAATATTAATTACTGGAGCTGCGGGTTTTATAGGGTCTCATACTTCAGAGCGTCTTAAAAACATGGGGCACGAGGTTATTGGAGTAGATAATTTTAATGACTATTATAATGTAGCGTTAAAAGAATTAAATGCCAAAACGATAACAGACCAAGGCGTGAAAATTATAACTCATGATTTGAGAACGGATAATTTAAACGATGTTCTTATGACTGATTTTGATTATATTTTTCATTTTTCGGCACAACCTGGAATATCTACGACATCCACTTTTGAAGATTATTTTAGTAATAATATTGTTGCAACAAAAAACCTAATAGATTTTGCTCTATTATGTCCTAATTTGAAATTGTTTGTAAATATTGGTACCTCTTCAATATATGGGTTGGAGGCAACTTTTCCGGAAGATATTGCCCCAAAACCTGCTTCTCATTATGGTGTTACTAAATTGGCAGCAGAGCAATTGGTACTTCAAAAAAGTAGAGAAAAGCAGTTCAATGCCTGTTCTTTGAGATTGTATTCTGTAATTGGTCCCAGAGAGCGTCCTGAGAAAATGTATACAAAGTTAATTACCTGTGCTTTTAACGATGAAGCTTTCCCGTTGTTTGAAGGCAGTGACACGCATTTACGAAGTTTTACCTATGTAGGTGATATTGTAGATGGCATTGTTAGTGTAATTAATAAAGAAACGAAAGTAGATGGAGAGATTATTAATTTAGGAACAGAAGTCGAACATACTACTCAGCAAGGAATTGAGGCTGTTGAAGCCGTTTTAGGAAAAAAAATAAAAATTAATATTATTCCTAAAAGAGCGGGGGATCAACTGAGAACAAAAGCCAATATAGATAAGGCTAGGCGATTGTTGAATTATAATCCTCAAACGAGCTTACTTGAAGGTGTACGACAACAAGTTAATTGGTATAAAACATTTTTTTTATAATCTATTAAAAGTTGAGAAAAGGCAAATTTTAAAATTTGTACCTAAATCCTAATGAATAATTATTTTCTCCACCACTAAAGGCTAATTCAAAATGTTCCTTTTGGTAAGGGGTTGTAAATAAATAAGTACTTCCAACACCTATGGTCATTCCAGCTAATACATCCCAGATATCATGTCTTGGGTGATGTCCTTCTATTCTACTATAACCAACAAATCCTGCAACAACATATGCTGGTATCCCATATTTCCACCCATATCGGCGTTGAATGAATGAAGCACTTTGGAAAGATCCAGAGGTATGTCCAGAAGGGAAGGCTTTTCCACCATCTAAAAAATCTCCGGGTCTAGGTTTATTAATAGCAAACTTTAAGGCAAAAGTGGTAGCAATCATTACGCCATAAGATTTTGCAAATTGCCAGGAACCCTTTTTATCTTTGAGAACTAAAGTTGTTAATGCTGTTCCTATAGGGAATGCAACTTGTAATATATCTCCAGCATCTTGGAATGCTTTTTTTGTTTTATAATTTTGTGAAAACGACGTTGAGAAATAGATAAGGGCAATACAAACCATTAAAGGTTTTAAGCGTAGGTTAAATGTCATGTGTTTATTTTAATTTTAATAATATTTCTGCGGCTGAAAACGGCGTTGTTTCTTGGTTTTCAATACGTCGCATTTGATTTAGTAATTCAGATTTTATATGGTCCAGATTAAAAAAATCTGATTTTAATTGGGCTTCAATCGTTTGTAGCAACCAGTATTTATTTTGTTCTTTTCTATTGGTTTCAAAAAATTTATTGGCTTTAGTAAGTTTGGAATAGGCTAAAACCATTTCCCAGATAGCAAAAATACCTTCATTATGTAATGCACTGCATAGAGTTACCTTGGGTTGCCATTTAGAAGATTTCTCAGGGAATAAATGCAGGGCGCTATTAAACTCTACTTTGGCCAGTTTTGCTGGTTTAATATTATTGCCATCTGCTTTATTAATAACAATGGCGTCAGCCATTTCAATAATGCCACGTTTGATTCCCTGAAGCTCATCACCTGCACCAGAAAGTTTTAGTAATAAAAAGAAATCGACCATGCTATGCACTGTGGTTTCACTTTGTCCCACACCTACAGTTTCAATAAGAACGGTATCAAATCCGGCTGCTTCGCATAATATTATTGTTTCTCTTGTTTTTCTTGCTACCCCGCCTAATGCATTCCCAGATGCCGATGGACGAATAAACGCATTTTTGTTTTTTACTAATTCTTCCATTCGTGTTTTGTCGCCTAAAATACTTCCTTTAGTGATAGTGCTACTTGGGTCGACAGCAAGGACAGCTACTTTTTTGCCTAAGACGGTTAAATGCATGCCTAAGGCTTCGATAAAAGTACTTTTACCCACGCCTGGTACTCCAGTAATACCAACACGGATGGAATTATTTGCATGAGGTAAACAAGATTCAATAATAATATTGGCCTTTGCTAAGTGTTTAGGATTATTGCTTTCAATTAAAGTAATAGCTCGACTTAAGGAGGTTATGTTTCCTTTAAGAATTCCATCAATTAGCTGTTGGGTATTTGGTTGTTTTTTACGCTTACTTATTAGTTTTGAGACAGCCTTGGAGTCGGTGATATCAGGAGGGGAAATTCCTTTTTTTTCTTGTAATGCAGATATCTTTTTACTTTTTTTCGCCACTAATTACAATATTTTACCCATATATAGGGTCTTGAATGGTGCTAGCTTATTTCAAAGGGACCACAATTTTTACGGTATCCCAAGCCATGGTTAAAGATAAGTTATCTGTAGAATTATCAAAGGCAATTGTAAATTGTTCTACAATATTTTTAATATTTTCAACTGGAACCTCAATATTTATGACATCAAAATTTGGGTCTCGCATGACTTGCATAGCATCATTAACCCCCCAAGCGTATTGCTTTGAGTTAAAAATAACACGCCATGAATCCTTATTAGGAATAGTCCATAAGGTATATATACCAATAGGAAGAGAATCTTTACCAATCTTTAAGGCTTGATTGGTTTCAAAAGTAGTTGCCTCATTTGCTCCTGTTCGCCAGACTTTATTATAAGCAACCAAACCACCAAAAATATCACGATCACGTTTTGATGGTCTATTGTAAAAAATTTCAAACTCTAAATCATTGAGTTTAAATTCAACAGTGTCTTTAGGGCTTAATGCCTTTTTTAAAATATCACCATTGGTATATGCATAAAAAAATATGCATGTAGCTGTTATCAGCAGTAAAAAAATTAAGCCTTTTAAGAATTTGTTCATGAAATAATTTTTATAAGATCGTTAAATTAAGGTGATATTTACATTTATGAAAACGCAAAGGTATTGTACTTTGTTTTAAATTTTTGAAAAAATATTTATCTTTTTGCAACATCTTATTTTTTATGTCGTCTTTTAATTGAACTCGAAATAATAGAATTAATCCTTTTATATAGTTTAAATTGATTAGTTTAAATTTTGAGACATTAAGAAAGCCTTTAGGAAACATAAGGATTTCAAATAATACTAACCAAAACACCAATAGTGAATACGTTTACAATAGACATTATAGAAAAGTGTAAACAGAACAATCGCAAAGCGCAATTGCAGTTATATAATCAATACTGTGATGGCATGTATGTGATCGCAAAACGATTTGTAAAAGATACTCTTGAAGCTGAAGATATCGTACAGGAGTCCTTTATTAAAGCGTTTGCGAAATTACATCAATATAAAGCGGAGGTTACATTTGGTGCTTGGTTAAAACGTATCGTTATTAATAAAAGTATCGATTTACTTAAATCTAAAAAACAGCAAATGTTGGAATTAGATGAGGTGCACCTAAAAGTTATCGATTCAAATTATGAAGACGAATGGTTAGTTGATGATGCAATTACTTTAAATGAAGTAAAAAGCGCAATAAGGAAATTACCAGATAAGTACAGATATGTTGTGATGTTGTTTTTAGTTGAAGGCTACGACCACCAGGAAATAGCCGAAATATTAAATATTTCAGAAGTGGCATCACGAACACAATTATCACGAGGTAAAACTAAATTAAGAGACCTATTAACACTATCACAAAATGGCACAAGATATTAGAAAATTGTTTAAAAATGAGCCACAGGTATTTAAAGATAAAATGCCTAATGGTCATGAGATGAGGTTTTTAGAGAAGTTAGATGATCAACTTCCACAACAACCAAAGCAGACCCTATTTACATTTTTAAATATTGCTGCTAGTGTAGTTATTTTAATAGGACTAAGTTTTGGAGCTTATCAATTCATAGGAGCAGATCCAGCGGTTAAAATTCCACAGCAAACAGTTGCCTCTACATCGGCATTAGGAGGGTTGTCCCCTCAATTGAAAAAAGTTGAAGACTATTATTTGGCTAATATCAATTTGGAATTATCTAAAATGAAAGTTACACCAGATAGTAAGGAGCTTTTTGATGGGTATTTAGAACGCCTTGAGGAACTCAATAAGGAGTTTAGTGTTTTGGATAAGGAATTAACAGAATCTGGGCCTAATGAGCAAACCGTTAATGCATTAATTGACAATTTAAAAATACGTTTAAATCTATTATATCGCTTAAAAGAGAAGTTAAGTGAGCTAAATGAATCTAATAATACATATGAAAAGGTTCAATCATAAACCTTCATATATAACAATTAAAAAATGAAACAGTTTAAATTTATAACATTAGCAGTAGTTTTTTTATGTGCGTTTAATGTAAATGCACAACAAAAACTAGAAAAGATTTCAAAATCGGTAAAAGCTAATAAGGATGTTACCTTGAATTTGAATACGAGTTATACCAATATTGAAATTGATACTTGGGATAAAAATGAAGTTCAAGTAGAAGCTTATATTGAAAGCAAGGAATTGACAAAAGAAGAACTACAAAAATTCTTAGAAAATTGGGATGTTGAATTCGAAGGATCTGGGAGTAATGTGACCATAGCGACCCATGGTGGATCTGGATCAAACTGGGATTTTAATTTTAATTTTGACGGAGAGGCTTTAGAAGCCTTAGAAGATTTACAATTTGTAATTGCAGATATTCCAGAAATACCTGAGATGCCTGAAATGCCAGAGATTAATATTGTAATTCCTGAAATGCCTGAGATGCCAGAAATGGATTTTGAAATGCCTGAAATGCCTGAGATGCCAGAGTTACCAGAATTACCAGAAGGTGTTCATAACGTAAATTTTGATTTTGAAGCTTATAAAAAAGATGGCGAAAAGTATCTTGAAAAGTGGGGCGAAGAATACGAGAGAAAATATGGAAAAGAGTATAAAGATAAAATGAAAGCATGGGCTAAGGAATTTTCAAAGACTGATTTTGACCAATATTCTAAGGATATGGAAATTTGGGGAGAAAAATTCGGAAAAGATTATGAGGCTAAAATGGAGGTTTGGAGCAAAAATTTCGAAAAGAATTTTGGGCCAGAGTGGGAAGCAAAAATGGAAGACTGGGGTAAAAAAATCGAGAAAAATTTTGATGGCAAATGGGCCAAAGACATGGAAGAATGGGGAGAGAAATTTGGTGAGAAATTTGGAAAGGAATGGGAAGAGAAAATGGAAGAGCAAGGTCACCGTTTAGAAGAACGTATGGAGAGTTTTGAAGGAAAGTTTGAAAATTTTGGAAGAGATTCTAAAAACAATAAAGTAATTAAAACGATAAAAATTAGAATGCCAAAGGATACTAAGCTAAAGATTAATGTACGCCATGGTGAACTTAAATTTACATCGGTTAACAATCTTAAAGCAGAATTATCACATTCAACATTATTAGCAGAGCACATTAATGGAAGTCAAACTTCCATTAATGCCTCTTATACGCCAGTTAAGGTTACTAACTGGAATGCTGGTGAATTAAAATTAAATTATGTTGATAACGCACATTTAAAGAATGTAAAGGCGTTAATTCTTAGATCTAATTCTTCGAATATAAAGATTGATAATCTATCAGGTAATTCCATGATTGATGGAAGTTTTGGAGATTTAACAATTAATAATATCCTTAGCTCATTTAATAACTTGAATGTTGTGTTGGAAAATAGTGATGCCTTAATTAAATTGCCTAAAACTGAGTTTAATTTACAGTATCAAGGTAAACGTACCCGATTCCAGCACCCAGATAAAACATTAAATGGAAGTGAGTTTACATTTTCAACTGGAATTTTATCAAGTAATAAAACCATTGTAATAAATGCTAAATATAGTAATGTAGTAATGCAGTAATGTTTTGCCTCATTCAACAATCCCCAATACCCATAACCTAAATTCCAATTCCCAAATTCTGGATTCTTTTATCTATTTTTTAATATCTATCCTGACCCCTCAAATCCCAAATTCTATTCTTTATTCTTTGTGCTCTATTTTATAGCATCTAGCAGCTAGTTTTAATCCTTTATCCTTAAGTCACTAGCATCTTGTTTCTGTCTCCATCTTCAAACCAATAGGTTTAATATATCGACTTTCAAATTTTAGTTTTCTACTTTGTTTTTTTCTGTTTTATTTTGAGATTAGCGTCGCCTAATACTCAAAAGTTCTTAAATATCACCTCGAATTTAATGTTTATAGATAGCCATATTATGATTAATAGATGGAAAATAAACACCTTATAAAACAAGAAATATAACCTTCAAAAATTATTCTCTCATATATGATTTTTGTCATCAAATCAGTTTTAATATCAATGTAATTTTGTTGTATTAATAATTGAAAAGAGAGCATATCATGAAGAATACGATGAAATTATTACCCGTTTTTTTACTTTTTATTACACTAAGTTTTGGTCAGAATAATGGTCCTTTGGAAATATCTTCAGCCTCAGAGAATCTTAAAATTAATTTGCAAAAAAGTTCAATTAAAATCATGGGGACATCAACCTTGCATGACTGGACAAGTCTTGCAGAACAAACAGAAGCCAATATTATCTTCAATAATTATAATGATGTTGAAATTGAAAAATTAGTCCTCATAGTTTTGGTAGAGAGTATTAAAAACACAAAAGGACATCGCTTAATGGACAAACTTACCCGAAAAGCTTTAAAGTCTGATGATTTTCCAAAAATAAACTATGTTTTTATTAAAGCTGAAACTATTGGTAATCAAGAAAATGAGCTTAAAGTAAAGTTAATAGGGAATTTAACCATAGCAGGTAAAACCAATAAAATAACAGTATTCACAACAATTAATAAATCAAGTACCAATGTAGTACTCAAAGGTACACACAAACTTAAAATGACAGATTATGGAGTAGACCCACCAAAAGCACTATTAGGAACTGTAAAAACAGGTGATGAAATCACAATAGATTTCTCAATTAAATTTTAATAAAATAAAAGAATTATTCACAATTAAATACAATCAAAATGAAATCAATATTTAAAAATGCAATATTATTAGGGGTCATATTAACTGGATTCAGTTTTTATGCTCAAAACAGAACCTTAGACAATTTTAGACAACCAGACCAAAGAAGTCTGAATGTATTTGAAAGCCCAAAAGACTCGGTATCAACCTTTGACAAAGTAAAGGTTAGAGTAGGAGGCGCCTCTACCCTTCAATTTCAAGCTTTGGATAATGAAAATTCTGGAGCTGTTCCTTTGGTAGGGATAGGAAGTAACTTTAACTTAGCTACAGCCAATTTAGATTTAGATGTAGCTTTATACGATGGTGTAAGAATGCACTTAAGAACGTATTTATCTTCAAGACACCACCATGAAACTTATGTTAAAGGAGGGTATTTCCAGATTGATAAACTAGATTTTATTAGTGAGGGATTTGCCAAAGATTTTATGAAACATGCGACTATTAAAGTAGGGCATATGGAGAACAACTATGGTGATGCACATTTTAGAAGAAGTGATAATGCCGAAACGATTTTTAATCCATTTGTTGGTAATTTAATTATGGATTCATTTACAACAGAAGTTGGAGTTGAATTGTACTATCAATGTGATAGCGGATTTTTGGGAATGGTTGGATTTTCTAATGGTAAATTAAACCAAAACGTAAAAGAATCTAAAGGGACAACTGGGGGAGCTGCGTTCTTAGCAAAATTAGGTTATGATAAGCAAATCACAGATGATTTTAGATTTAGATTAACAGGATCTTTATATAATACCGGGTATGCACAAAGTGTTTATTTATATACTGCAGATAGATCTGGTTCTAGATATTATGATATTATGCAAGATGCAGCATCAACTAGAGATAATTTTAGATCTGGCCGTTTTGATCCAGGATTCAAAAATAAGATTACAGCTGTTATGATTAACCCATTTATAAAATATGGTGGATTGGAAGTTTTTGGAACGATTGAGTTAACTTCTGGACGAAGCTTAAGTGAAACTGATAGAAGAAAAACACAACAATACTCTGGAGAGATTATTTATAGATTTGGTAAAACAGAAAACATGTACTTAGGGACTCGATATAATACTGTAAGTGCTGAATTGGCAAGTGGGGATGACGTTAATATCAATAGGTTCCAATTGGGTGCTGGTTGGTTTATGACCAAAAACATCTTAATGAAAGCGGAGTACGTAATTCAAAATTACAAGGATTACCCAACAGGAAATCTTCTTGAAGATGGTAAGTTTAATGGACTTACGCTAGAAGCAGCGATAAGTTTCTAACAAAATCATTAAGTTGTTTCATTTTAATATTTGAAAGTCTCATTGAAACGAAAAAAGTGCGCATTTTTTTAAATGCGCACTTTTTTATTTATATATAAGTTTCATGAGGGAATTCTCTGAAATTGAAAAGCGTAGATCAATTGTTATAGACGTATAATTATTCATCTAGAATACATTCATTGTTGCTAAACGCAAATTTTAGTAAGTTGATTATCAAATAGATATTAATAAAAATGTATTTTTATAGATGAATAATTATACTAAAAAACTATAATATGACTTTTTTAAAACAATTTTTACTCGTATGTTTTATTTCAGCATACTTTTTTTCATGTGAAAAAGAGGGTAAAATAACAGATGTAAATGTATATGCGGAGTTTGTAAGTGAAATGCAAAACCGTGGAATTGTCACCGGAAATATATTAGTTTATAAAAAAGGAAAAATAGTTTATCAAAATTCCAATGGTTTAAGAACTATAAACCCAAAAGATTCTTTATCATTGAAATCACAATTCCGAATGGCATCCGTAAGTAAACAATTTACAGGCATGTCTATAATGAAATTAAAAGAAGCCGGAAAATTAGATTATGATCAAAAAGTTAATGAAATTCTTCCAGACTTTCCTTATGATAATATAACTGTAAGACATCTATTAAATCATATATCTGGTTTGGCAGATTATGAACGTCTCATAGACGAGTATTGGAAACCAGAGGATTCAACAAAAATATATATTTTAGGAAACGATGAAATTATTAAAGAATTTCACAAAGTAAGCCCTGCACTTAATTTTCAACCAGGAGAGAAATGGGAGTATAGTAATACTGGCTATTTGTATTTGGCATCAATTGTAGAGAAAATTTCGGGACAACATTTCAGGGAGTTCTTAAAAGAGAACATTTTTGACCCATTAGATATGAATAATACAGTGTTGTATAAGTATCAAATAGATTCGGACCCTAATATGCCAAATCGTGTATTTGGTTACCGACTAGCTTTAAATCAAGTAGATTTAGTGGCTAATGATTATAATATTGTAAACGATGTTAGGGGAGATGGTGGTATTTATTCTACATTGGAGGATTTATATAAATGGAATCAGGCACTCGTAAAACAGACTATAATATCTAAGGACTATTTAGAAGAAGCTTGGACACCAGCAAAACTGAATAATGGTGAATTAACTAATTATGGTTTTGGATGGGGTATAGCTTCAAAAGAAAACGAACCAAAAGTAGTTCGTCACTCAGGAGGATGGGTTGGTTTTGTGACTTTTTTACATAATGAGGTAGATGCCAATAGTGGGTTTGTTTTGCTAAGCAATAATTCTTCAAATAATATTCGGTACATATTAGAAGGATTTTATAATATTTCTAAAGGGAAGCCTTACGACAAGCCAAAACAACAATTGTCTAATGGTATGGCTAAAATAATATTCTCTAAAAATATTGAGGAAGGAATAGCGTATTACCAAGAGTTTAAATTAGATACCGTTAATTATGATGCATCTGAGGCAAGTATTAATGTTTTGGGTTATCAATTAATGGGAGAAGATCGTTTAAATGATGCTCTTCGTGTTTTTAAGTTAAACCTTGATGAACATCCCAATTCAGCAAACCCTTATGATAGCTATGGGGATGCATTACTTATTAAAGGAGATTCAATCAATGCACTTGAGAATTTTAAACGCTGTTTTAAAATGGATAGTACTTTAACTTATGCTAATGATAAAGCAATTGAGTTAGAAGCTGCTTTAAAATTGAAGTAGCAACTTGGTTATAAATTCAATAAATAAAAAAACCAGAAGGTTCACTTCTGGTTTTTTTATTTTATAATTTCAAAATTAGTCTTCAGTCAACACCCAGTCACCTTTAGCAATTAAAGGTTCTGCTTGTTTATATTTAAGTGTCTTGTTTTCACCGCTCATCACGTGCTTAATCGTCACACGGTCATTACGTCCAATTTTTGGTTTATCACGTACAATAGTTTCAACAACTTCTTGACGCTGAGTATTACCTGCCGCTCTGTTTTGAGCAGAACGTTCATCCAGGTTTTGAATTTCTTCTTTGCTAGTTTGCGTATGCTCTTTACGACGTGTTTTTGCCTCTTGAATAGTATCAGCTGTTTCCTGTGGAATCTCACCTTTGAATAAGAATGAAATAACATCTTTATTAACTTGATCGATCATTTGCTTGAATAATTCAAACGATTCAAATTTATAAATTAATAATGGATCTTTTTGTTCATGAACCGCTAATTGAACTGATTGCTTTAACTCATCCATTTTACGTAGATGTGTTTTCCAAGCGTCATCAATAATGGCTAATGAGATATTCTTCTCAAAATCGGTAATTAACTGTTTTCCATTAGTCTCATACGCTTTTTCAAGATCTGTTACTACTTGAAGACTCTTAACTCCATCAGTAAAAGGCACAACAATGCGTTTGAATTTATCGCGCTGTGTTTGGTATACATTTTTAATTACAGGAAAGGCAAGGTCGGCGTTTCGAGACATTTTGTCTTTGTAGTGATCGAAAGCTGATCTGTAAATCTTTCCAGAAATTTCTTGGGTTGATAGTTTTTCGAATTCTTCTTGAGTTATTGGAGCACTCATTGAGAAATAACGAATTAATTCAAACTCAAAGTTTTTGTAATCGTTAGCATCTTTGTTTGTTTCAGCGATGATTTCAGAAGTATCAAAAATCATATTTGCTAAATCTACACGCAGGCGCTCACCAAATAATGCATTGTAACGACGTTTGTAAACTACCTCTCTTTGGGCGTTCATGACATCATCATATTCTAATAATCGCTTACGAACACCAAAGTTATTTTCTTCTACTTTTTTCTGAGCACGTTCTATAGATTTTGAAATCATAGAATGTTGAATAACTTCACCCTCCTTTAATCCCATTCTATCCATCATTTTAGCAATACGTTCACTACCAAAAAGACGCATTAAATTATCTTCTAAAGACACATAAAACGATGAGCTTCCCGGATCTCCTTGACGTCCAGCACGACCTCTCAACTGTCTGTCAACACGTCGAGAATCATGACGCTCTGTACCTACAATGGCTAATCCACCAGCAGCCTTAACTTCGTCAGACAACTTAATATCGGTACCACGACCCGCCATATTTGTTGCAATTGTTACCTGTCCTGGTTGACCAGCTTTGGCAACAATATCGGCTTCTTTTTTATGGAGTTTCGCATTTAATACATCATGTGGTACTTTACGAATGCTTAACATTTTTCCTAATAACTCACTAATTTCAACATTGGTTGTTCCAATAAGTACTGGGCGACCAGCATTAGAAAGTTGAGTGACTTCATCTATAACCGCGTTGTACTTTTCGCGTTTAGTTTTATAAACTAAATCTTCTCTATCATCACGAGCAATAGGGCGGTTGGTTGGAATTTCAACAACATCCAATTTATAGATTTCCCAAAGTTCTCCTGCCTCAGTTACTGCTGTACCTGTCATACCAGACAGTTTGCGATACATCCTAAAATAATTCTGTAATGTAACGGTTGCAAAGGTTTGGGTAGCTGCTTCAATTTTTACGTTTTCTTTGGCTTCAATCGCTTGGTGTAAACCATCGCTATAACGACGACCATCCATAATACGACCTGTTTGCTCATCAACAATCATAACCTTATTATCCATAACAACATATTGGTTGTCTTTTTCAAACAAAGCATATGCTTTTAGTAATTGACTTAGTGTATGAATGCGTTCCGATTTTATGCCATATTCACGAAATAAATCTTCTTTTAGTGCTGCTTCTTTTTCTGAAGAAAGTCCTTGTGTTTCAATTTTGGAAATTTCTATTCCAATTTCAGGCATGACAAAAAAGTTTGGATCATCTTTTCCTGAAAGGTAATCAACACCCTTATCACTTAATTCAATTTGGTTGTTTTTTTCGTCAATAACATAGTACAACTCAGCATCTACCTTAGGCATTTCTCTGTTGTTGTCTTGCATATAGAAGTTTTCCGTTTTTTGAAGTAGCATTTTTACGCCCTCTTCACTCAAAAACTTGATTAAAGCTTTGTTTTTAGGGATACCTCTGAAAACACGCAATAATTGAAAACCACCTTCTTTGGTGTCACCATCTGCAATTAACTTTTTTGCTTCTGCCAAAACACCGGTTAAATATTTGCGTTGTACATTTACAATATCGTCAATCTTAGGCTTTAATGCGTCAAACTCATGGATATCTCCTTTGGGAATAGGACCAGAAATAATTAAAGGGGTTCTGGCATCATCAACCAATACAGAATCTACCTCATCTACAATAGCGAAATGGTGTGGACGTTGCACGAGATCATCGGGCGAATGTGCCATATTATCACGTAAATAATCAAAACCAAATTCATTGTTGGTACCATAGGTCACATCTGCATTATATGCTTTTTTACGAGCTGCAGAATTTGGTTGATGATAATCAATACAATCAACACTCATACCATGAAACTCAAAAATAGGAGCCATCCAAGCACTATCACGTTTTGCTAAGTAATCATTTACCGTTACAAGGTGTACACCTTTCTCAGTAAGTGCATTTAAATATACGGGAAGGGTTGCTACTAAGGTTTTACCCTCACCCGTTTGCATTTCTGCAATTTTACCTTGATGCATTGCAATACCACCAATAAGTTGCACATCATAGTGAACCATATCCCAAGTAATAGGTTTTCCCGCTGCATCCCAAGAATTAGCCCAAGTTGCATTATCGCCATCTAATGTTACATAATCTTTTTCTCCTGAAACTTCACGATCAAAAGTGGTCGCTTTAACAGTAATATTTGTATTATTTACAAAACGTTTAGCTGTTTCTTTTACAACAGAAAATGCCTCTGGTAAAATAGCGTTTAGTGTTTCTTCAGTGGCTTCATATGATAGATCTTTTAATTTATCTATTTCTAAATAAATATCTTCTTTTCTATCAATATCTTCACTCGTTTCAGCCTCTTCTAAAAGTTTAGAGATTTGATCTTCAAAATCTTTTCTAGCATCTGCAATTTTAGATTTGAATTCTAAAGTTTTAGCACGAAGTTCATCATGAGATAAGCTTTCGATTTGAGATTCAAAAGATTTAATTTTTTCTACAATAGGCATGATAGCCTTTACGTCTTGTTTGGATTTATCTCCAACAAATACTTTAAGTACAGAATTTAAAAAATTCATTTATATCGGTTTATTTTAAGTCTTAAATCACTCGGGATTCAAAGATACTGTTTGTTGTTTTGTTAATCGAAAATAATGCGCAAAAAAAAAGCCTCAAATGAGACTTTTAACTATTATTTATGGTTTGCTTTAATATTCATCCTCATTCCAAAGATAATCTTCATCGGTAGGATAATCAGGCCATATTTCTTGTATAGAATCATATGAGTCCCCTTCGTCTTCAATAGATTGTAAATTTTCTACGACTTCAAGTGGAGCTCCAGTTCTAATAGAGTAATCAATTAGCTCATCTTTTGTAGCTGGCCAAGGTGCATCACTTAAATAAGATGCTAATTCTAATGTCCAATACATTTTTTTAATTGTTTAATTTTTGCAAAAATAAATTTTTAACTGAATAAATCAAGCAAAAAATCAATTAATTATCATAATTTTTAAGAACGTTAACTTTTAACTGAAAAATATAGTTGCTGCTTTATTATACTTTAGCTTTTAAAGTTTAAGAATTTTTTTTAGGAATCCATTTTACTTCATCGGCTTGTAAATCTTTGGACAATTTCCGTGCCAACACAAAAAGATAGTCAGATAGACGGTTCAAATATGTTAATACTTCTGCTTGGAAAGGTTCTATGTCGTTAAGGGCAGACGCTAAACGTTCCGCTCTGCGGCAAACACAGCGTGCAATGTGACAGAATGACACCGTTTGATGTCCTCCAGGTAACACAAAGTGGGTCATTGGAGAGAGTTGGATATTCATATCATCCATTTCTTGTTCTAATAGTGTAATATCTTCTTTAGAAATTTTAGGAATGTTCAAGCGTTCTTTGCCACTCTTAAGAATGGCTTTTTCAGGGTCGGTTGCCAATACGGCACCTAGTGTAAATAATTTATCCTGAATAGTTATTAAAATAGTCTTTGCATGTGTATCAATATCTTGATCACGAATTAACCCTAAATGTGAATTTAATTCGTCTACAGTGCCATAGCTTTCAATACGAATATGGTGTTTGGGTACCCGAGTGCCTCCAAATAATGCGGTACTGCCTTTGTCTCCTGTTTTGGTGTAGATTTTCATAGATGCAAGTTAGAAAAATATAGATTTATAACCGAATGGTAAAATGCTCTTTTTGCTGTTCTGTTCTAAAAAAAACAAATCCCCAATGATAGGTGTCTATACTAACACTTACTTTAGGATGTTGTTTGATGACCTCCCATGCTTCGGTTTTAGAT
>Ga0105356_10001177_pt1 | contig 25903 bp, 18 predicted proteins | sample GOMGulsemesocosm_3_FD_83502 | JGI IMG/M metagenome (GOLD analysis project Ga0105356, IMG submission 83502) | Methane-oxidizing microbial communities from mesocosms in the Gulf of Mexico - GOM9D Gulf of Mexico | ecosystem: Environmental > Aquatic > Marine > Cold seeps | place: Gulf of Mexico... | reverse complement strand
TTAATGGAGAATTTAGATGTCATAAAATTTGATTTTGATATTATTTTAATGCTGTGAAAATAAAAAATCAAACGTCGAAACTTGTTTATTTTTAGTCAGTGAAAGAATTTAAACACTTTGAATGGATCAATTAAAGCTTTTTTTAGTCTCAATTTATTTTACAACTATACGGCAGTTAAATGTTTTTGACGATACTCTAAAGGCGTGCATTTTTCGTGCTTTTTAAAAACGGTAGAAAAATATTGACTCGTAGAAAAGCCACAGCTAAAAGCGACTTCAGCGACACTTAAATCTTCTTTACCTATTAATATCTCCTTAGACATCTCTAATCGTTTCATCATCAAGTAGCGCATTGGTGTTAAATTAGTTAACTGTTTACAATGATGTGTAAATCGCGTTAGACCCACGCCTGCAGATTGTGCCATATCCTCAATTGTCCATGCCTCAGAAAGATTTTTATCAAGTTCTTTAAGAAATAATTTTACAGACCTTGAACTATCACACAATTGTTCATCCAATTCTACTTCTTCCGAATCCAACAAATCTAAAAGCAAAATCAATAAATAATTTATTAACAACCTGACCCTAGACGCATTACTTCCATTCTCATCAGTATCCACAGCTCTTCCAATACGTTGAAAACAATCACGTATCCTTTTATCTGTTTTCCAAAGCACTTTCTCATTCTGCCTTAATATAGTAGTCAACCTTAATAAGTCTTTAGGTGCTAACATGATCCAATCTGGCCATACCCAGTTTTGATGTGGCCTTCGTACGCCAAGATCCAGAATAACCCAATAAAATTTACCCATACCTATATGAGGGTTCCCTACTTTATGAGCTTCCCAAGGTCGAGTAATTGTTAAATAATTAGGAAGTAATTCCATTTCCATATTACCTTGAGCGTAAGGCATTGTCCCTGATTCAAGAAAATGAATTTCTATCCCTTCATTTCTATGCCAGTCCAAACCCCAGTCCTGAGGCTCATTTGCATCCCAATAACCAACACTGTTCAAGCCTTGTGTATCCTCGTTTAAGCGATCGCCAGGATAGGTATATCTAGCTAAGGCTTTAAACTTTAATTTTTTCCGATCTACCGCATCTACAAGAGGCAAACAAGTGTCTGCATGATAAACCATACCATCCACTTCAAAGGGGGCTATTTTTTGTATATTTATCTTCACTGAAAAAAATCGAACATTATTAAGGTGCAAATTAATTAATTTGGGCAAGAAATGAAGTCATAATTGAGAATTATTTATTCATTTTAACACTAATCTTAACAAAATATTGAAATGAGTAATCTAAATTCAAATGAAGTAGAATATGACGCAATAGTCATTGGAACTGGAATTTCCGGGGGCTGGGCTGCTAAAGAACTTTGCGAGAACGGGTTAAACACCTTAGTTCTTGAAAGGGGAAGAATGGTAAAGCATATTGAAGACTACCCAACGATGCACAAAGACCCTTGGGACTTTAAACACCGTGGGCAAGTAACTCCTGAAGACAAAAAAAGACAAGAAAAGCAAGCCAGAACTGGATACACTACAGGTGAAGCCAGTAAACATTGGTTTGTAGATGACTTGAAACACCCATATAGTGAAACCAAACGTTTTGATTGGATTAGAGGATATCATGTTGGAGGGAAATCGTTAATGTGGGCACGGATGTCCTTTAGATGGAGTGAAATGGATTTTGAAGCCAATAAGAAAGATGGTCATGGCGTCGATTGGCCAATTAGATATAATGACTTGAAACCTTGGTACGAAAAAGTAGAACGATTTGTTGGCATTAGTGGTCAAGAAGAAAACTTACCTCAACTCCCTGATAGTATTTTTACACCGCCGGTTGAATTAAACTGTGTAGAGAAAGAATTTCAAAAAGGTGTAGCTGAAAATTATGAAGATCGTCAAATCATACACGGTAGAAGCGCCAATTTAACAGGTGACATCCTTCACGAAGGGCGTTCTAAATGTCAATTTAGGAATCGCTGTATTAGAGGTTGTCCTTTTGGAGGCTATTTTAGCAGTAACTCTTGTACGCTCCCAGCAGCAGAACGTGCAGGTGGCATGACGCTTAGACCAAACTCAATCGTCCATGAAATTATTTATGACGATGAGAAAAAAATAGCAACTGGAGTTCGTGTTATTGATGCTGAAACGAATGAGAAAATGGAGTTTTATGCAAAAGTAATATTTTGTTGTGCTGCAACAGTAGCAACTACAAGTATTTTATTACAATCTAAATCAGAACGATTCCCTAATGGATTAGGAAATGATTCTGGTGAACTTGGACATAATTTAATGGATCACCACTTTAAAGTAGGTGCGTCTGCAAGTTATGAAGGTCATGAAGAAGATTATTTTAAAGGTAGAAAACCAAATGGTTTCTTTGTGCCTCGATTTAGAAACCTAGGAGACAAGGCTTCCAAAATGAACTATGTGAGAGGTTACGGAATGCAAGGTGGTGCGAGTAGAACAAACTGGTCAAGAGCCGTAGGAGAAATGAGTTATGGAGAGCAATTGAAAGAAGAATTGATTACACCTGGCAAATGGCGTATAGGTGTGAACTGTTTTGGTGAATGTTTACCATATCATGAAAATAAAATGGAACTTAATTATGACAAATTAGATGAATGGGGACTCCCTACAGTAGATTTTGATTGTGAATACAAAGCTAATGAGGAAGCCATGCGTGTCGATGCAGAAGCTGAAGCTGTTGCAATGTTAAAAGCAGCAGGATTTAAAGATGTACGTGGTTATAACAACCCTTGTTTCCCTGGGAATGGTATTCATGAAATGGGAACCGCCAGAATGGGTCACGATCCAAAAACATCTGTGGTTAATAAACACAACCAAATTCATACGGTTCCTAATGTATATGTTACAGATGGTTCATGTATGTCATCATCAGCATCTCAAAACCCTTCATTAACCTACATGGCAATTACTGCAAGAGCAGCAGATCATGCCGCTAAAGAATTAAAAAACAAGAAAAATGGATAGACGGTCAGCACTTAAAAATTTAACATTGAGTATTGGTTATGCAGTAGCTGCACCTACTATATTTAACATGTTATCTTCATGTACAACAGATGTTGCTACATGGAGACCTGTATTTCTTTCTGAAAGTGAAAAACATTTAGTAACACATTTAGTAGATATCATTTTACCAACATCAACAGCACTACCTGGTGCTTTAGATGTAAATGTTCCTCAATTTATTGACATCATGTATAAGGACATTGAAACAGCACCTAAGCAGAAATTATTTCAAAATGGTGCCACAGCATTTGCCGCACATTTTGAGAAAAACTTCAAAAAGGAAGCTTTAAAAGGAAGTAAAGCAGAAATTCAAGAACTATTTGGAAATTATTTTGATTTACCTAAAGATGAAATACAAACCGTATTGCAAGAACAAAGAGTTTCAGAAAAAAAGGTAAATGCCGACAAAAAAGACCGATATTTAGCATATAAATTTCTGTTTTCAGTAAGATATTATGCCCTATATGGCTATTTTACTTCTGAAAAAGTTGGAGAAGAAGTACTAGCCTATGATCCAATACCTGGAGTATATGAAAGCTGTGCTCCTTTAGAAGAAACAACTGGTGGTAGAGCATGGTCATTATAATGACTATATAACTCCCAATTAAATAGAATAATTTTTAACAAGAAATCGTTTTAGAATTACAAAAAGCGATTTGATAATGACACTATAACACTTATAACTAATGAATTTACAAGAAGAATACGATGCTATTGTAGTTGGTACTGGAATTTCCGGAGGATGGGCAGCAAAAGAATTATGTGAAAACGGATTAAAAACGCTAGTTCTTGAACGTGGTAGAATGATAAAACACGTTGAAGACTATCATACTGCACATATGGATCCTTGGGATTTACCCAATGCTGGTCAAGCCACAAGGGAAACTAGAGAACGTAAAGCTAAACAACACCGAACAGGCTATGTTACTGCAGAAGCGCATCAGCATTTTTTTGTAGATGATATCAAACACCCTTATAATGAAGACAGACGCTTCGACTGGATTAGAGGTTATCATGTTGGTGGTCGCTCACTAATGTGGGGACGTCATAGCTACAGATTAAGTGATATGGATTTCAAGGCTAATAAAGAAGATGGTATTGCTGTTGACTGGCCTATACGTTATAATGACATCGCGCCTTGGTACAGTAAGGTTGAAGAATATATTGGTGTATGTGGAGAGAAATTAGGTCTAGATCAATTGCCTGACGGTGAGTTTTTAAAGCCAATGGAAATGAACTGTGTTGAAGAAGTTCTTAAAGAAAAGGTTGCTGAAAAATTAGATGGACGTGTGATTACAACCGGAAGGGTTGCACATATTACTGAAGGCACAAAACCTGGATTAGGACGAAGTACTTGTCAATATAGAAATAGATGTATGCGTGGCTGTCCTTATGGTGCCTACTTTAGCAGTAACTCCTCTACACTTCCTGCAGCTGAAGACACAGGAAACATGACTCTAAGACCACATTCGGTAGTTCATGAAGTTATTTATGATGAAAAATCAGGAAAAGCTACGGGTGTAAAAGTAATTGATGCTGAAACCAAAGAAACACATGTTTTCAATGCAAAAATAATTTTCTTATGTGCCTCTGCTGTTGCATCAACTTCTATTTTGATGCAATCAAAATCAGAAAGATTCCCTAATGGCTTAGGAAACGATAGTGGTGAATTAGGACATAACCTTATGGATCACCATTTCCATGTTGGTGCCAGAGCGCAAATAGATGGATTTGAAGATAAGTACACCAAAGGACGACGTCCAGGTGGATTATACATTCCACGTTTCAAAAACTTAGGAGGTGATTCGGATTCTAAAAACTATATCAGAGGATTTGGATATCAAGGTGGTGCAGGACGAGGTACAGGTACCGAGTTGGTTGCTGAACTGAAATACGGACCTGAATTAAAAGAAGAAATTTTAAAACCTGGTACATGGGGTGTTGGTTTAACTGCATTTGGTGAAACCTTACCTGACCATAGCAATCGCATGTATTTAAATTATGAAAAAACAGACGAATGGGGACTTCCTACCGTGACTTTTGATGCTGATTTTGGCCCGAATGAATTAGCCATGCGTGTAGACATGCAAGCTGAAGCAGTTAAGATGTTAGAGGCCGCAGGATTTAAAAACGTTCAAGGTCATGATAATATTCACGGAAGAGCAATGGGGAATGGTATTCATGAAATGGGAACCGCCAGAATGGGCCGTGATCCAAAAACGTCGGTACTTAACAAGTACAATCAAGTCCATGCTTGTACAAATGTGTATGTAACCGATGGTTCTTTTATGACATCTGCCGGGTGTCAAAATCCATCATTAACATATATGGCTTTTACAGCAAGAGCAGCCAATCATGCTGCCGAAGAATTTAAAAAATCGAACTCTTAAATAATTTATAATGAAAAGAAGAGAAGCATTAAAAAATATAGGTCTTTCAGCTGGAGCTGTTTTAGCCACCCCTTCACTATTTAGCATTTTACAAAGTTGCACAAGTGATGTAGCGACTTGGACTCCCGATTTTCTTACTAATGACCAAGGTGTTGTTTTAAAAGGAATAATCGATGTTATTTTACCAAAAACAGATACGCCTTCAGGGAACGAAGTAAATGTCGCTCAGTTTATTGATAAATATGCTAACGAAGTAACAGGCACAGAAGAGCAAGCAAAATTAAAAGCTGCTTATGAAAATTTGGTAAGTCTTATTAAAAGAGACTATAATGAAAACCTAAACAAGCTAACTACCGAAAATTACAAAGCACTTTTAGACACGCACATGAAATTATCTAGTGAAGAACAGCCAGAATCAGACCCAGATAAAATGAACGCATCACAGCTTTTAAACAGCATCAAAGGGCGTTCTATTTGGGCTTATCGTGTAAGTGAAACCGTTGGTGAAACGGTGTTAGCATACGATCCAATTCCCGGCGCAGCATATTGTGGCGATTTGCAGGAATTAACTGGTGGGAAAGCTTGGTCTCTATAGTTTATTATAATTAGTTTTATTCGATGAAGTATATATTAAAATTATTGATAATCTGTATATGTGCAGTATCGTTTACTAACTGTAAGGACAAAAAATCTATTGAAACTCCTATAGAAGAATGGATACAACTCTTTAATGGTGAAAACTTAGAGGATTGGATTGTGAAAATTAAAGGATATCCTCTTAATGAAAATATCCACAATACGTTTCGGGTTGAAAACGGAGTTCTAAAAGTCTCTTATGATGGCTATGACAAATTTAACGCATCTTACGGGCATATTTTTTACAAGAACCCTTTTTCAAGTTATAAATTAAGGTTGCAATACCGATTTATTGGAGAACAGTTAAGCGATGGAGCAGGGTGGGCAACTAGAAATAGTGGTGTCATGGTGCATTCTCAAACCCCTGAAAGTATGAATTTGGATCAGGATTTTCCAGTTTCAGTAGAAGTACAATTATTAGGCGGATTAAAAGAAGGCGAACCTCGACCTACAGCCAACCTTTGCACACCAGGAACACATGTTTTATTGAATAATGAATTATTTACGCCACACTGCACAAGTTCATCTTCTGAGACCTATTACGGAGATCAATGGGTGAATTTAGAGGTTACCGTAATTAAAGATTCTATAATTACACATAAGGTAAATGGCACTGAAGTACTATCGTATTCAAAACCAATTATTGGCGGTGAATATAACACATTACTTGACCGCAAAGGAGAATTATTAAAATCAGGATACATTTCATTACAAAGTGAAAGTCACCCTGTAGAATTTAAAAATATTGAACTATTAGAATTAGATTATAAATAACATCAAACCACATGGAAAGAAGATCATTTGTAAAAAAATCAGTATTAGCAAGTTCACTTGCTTTAACAAGTTCTACCATGTTTTCCTCATCAGTTTTAAAAAAAGAAACTGCTCATAAATTCAATCTAAAATATGCACCACATGCTGGCATGTTTAAACACCATGCTGGTGGTGATGTTTTAGATCAAATTCAATTTATGGCCGATCAGGGTTTTATTGCATTTGAAGATAATGAAATGCGCAATCGTCCAATTAAAATACAAGAAGCCATTGCAAAACTTATGCATAACAACCATATGGAAATGGGTGTTTTTGTAGCGCATAAAATTTATTGGAAGGATGCGAATTTAGCCTCTGGGGACAAAAACTTCCTCAATGAGTTCTTAAAAGATATTAAAAACTCGGTTGAGGTAGCAAAACGAACCAATGCCAAATGGATGACGGTTGTACCAGGGCATGTAGACTTAAGACTTGATGACGCTTACCAAACGGCTAATGTTATTGAAGCACTTAAACAAGCGTCTGAGATTTTAGAACCTTACGATATTACCATGGTACTAGAACCCTTGAACTTCAGAAATCATCCAGGCATGTATTTAAACGAATCGCCACAGGCTTATCAAATTTGCAAAGCAGTTGATTCGCCATCCTGTAAAATTCTTTTTGACATTTATCATCAGCAAATTCAGGAAGGGAATTTAATTCCGAATATTGACGCCTGTTGGGATGAAATAGCTTATTTCCAAATTGGTGATAATCCTGGAAGAAATGAACCTACCACTGGCGAAATTAATTATAAAAATATATTTAAGCATATCCACAGTAAGGGCTATACAGGTATTTTAGGTATGGAACATGGGAATTCAGTTTCTGGCAAATCTGGTGAGACCGCGGTTATTGAAGCTTATAAACAAACAGATGAATTCTAAAAACTAACCATATGAAAAACAAAAACACAACAAACAGAAGAGGCTTTATAAAAAAAACAGCCCTAACCGTTGCCGGAATTTCAATTATTCCAAGACACGTTATGGGCAATGGGTTTATTGCTCCTAGTGACAAACTGAATGTTGCTGTTATTGGCGGCGGTGGCAAAGGCTACAGTGATGCTGTAAATGTTTGGAATAATGGCGCATCAAACATTGCTGCCATTTGTGATGTGGATTGGAATCAAGCGTCTCGAGCATTTGAAAAGTTTCCGAAAGCTCAAAAATTTAGGGATTACAGAAAATTATTAGACAATATGAAGGATATTGATGCGGTAACAGTATCAACTCCCGATCATACTCATGCTGTTATTTCACTTGCTGCCATGCAAATGAACAAACATGTTTATGTACAGAAACCTTTAACTCATAGTATCCATGAAGCTCGAGTACTAACTCAAGCTGCTAACAAATACAAAGTGGTAACCCAAATGGGTAATCAAGGTGCCTCTGGTCAAGATGTACAAACCATGATTGATTGGTTTGATAGTGGAATGATAGGCAATGTAAGCGAAGTACATGTTTGGACCAATAGACCGGTTTGGCCCCAAGGCATAAAAACACCCACCTCAAAACCGGAAATGTTAAGTGGTTTGGATTGGGATAATTGGGTAGGTCCAGCACAATGGGTAGATTACCATCCATTATACCATCCGTTTAAATGGAGAGGTTGGTGGAATTTTGGAACAGGAGCTTTAGGCGATATGGGATGTCATTTAATTGATCCCCCATATAGAGTTTTAGGACTTGGTTACCCACTGGAAGTTGAAAGTAGTGTCGGTGCCATATTTTCGAAAGACTGGACACCAGACTACCTGCCAGAATCTTGTCCACCATCTTCAAGAACTCAGTTAAAATTTGCAGCGAGTGCTAAAAATCCTGTGGAAATAAAAATGAATTGGACCGATGGCGGTTTACGTCCTTTTCATCCAGAATTAATTCCTGCAGATCACCCTATAGGTGATGAAAACAGCGCTAATGGTGTTATGATGATTGGAGAAAAAGGAATTATGACTTGCGGGACTTATGCAGCCAATCCAAAAATATATCTCAATTCTGGTGAAATAATTAAGCCACCAAAAGCAAAATCCTCTAGTTCATTACCAGAAAATGGACATCAAGCTAAGTGGGTAGCTGCTTGTAAAGATGGTTATAAAAGTAAAAACCATGATGCTTTAACCTCATCATTCGATTTTGCCGGACCATTAACCGAATCGATTCTAATGGGGAATTTAGCAATTCGAAGTTATAACCTAAGAGAAAAACAAGGTAACAGCTTTGAATATCCTGGACGTAAAAAATTACTTTGGGATGGTACCAACATGAGAGTAACGAATTTTGAAGCAGCGAATCAATTCGTTAAAAGAGATTATAGAAAAGGATGGAGTTTAGAACTCTAATTTTCAACTAGAAAAATTTTATTTCTGCTAAGTATGAAAAAGGTCATTGCGTAAATTTCAATGACCTTTTTTTGTATTACAATATTTCTTTATTGACAATATCTTCAATAATACCTTATTTATTCTACTATAAACTTTCCACGCATCATTCCGTAATGTCCAGGAAAGCTACATAAAAACTCATAGGTTCCCGCTTCTGGTGCATCAAATTCAATAGAAGTGGTAGTTCCTCCTCCAATTAAATCGGTATGTGCAATAATATCCTGTGAATCTTTAGGGATATATTGATTATCGTTAGCTGTAGCTGCTATAGAAGCAAAAGCAACCAAATCAACACCTTGTTTAAGAATAATTACATTATGACCCATTATCTTAATGTTCATTTTACCTACATGACGCAAAGTTAGTTTTACTTTTTGCCCAGCTTTTACTTTTATTTCCTTCTTATTGAATTTCATAAAATCATCACCAGTAATTACAACATTGGCGATGTTATCATCAACTTTTTTCGTTTCTTTTTTGGCCCCAATTTTCACCTTCTTAGAATCGTCTGTTTTCTTTTCTTCACCCCCACAACCCGTTAGAATTGCCATAGTAAAAAAGGAAAATAAAAGGTATTTAAAATGTTTCATAGTTTTTTGTTTTAGTGTGCTGTAAATTTAATACTTAATCACTACAAAATGTAGTCTGTACTTATAAAATTCGATGTTTTCTCTCTTAATATTTCGTTCAAAATGGCATTGTTATAATCATTGTCCTTGGCCGCCACAAATGTTCGTATTGAAAATGATCTCAAAGCATCATGAACACTCAATGTACTAAATGCAGAATCCTTTCTTCCGGTGAACGGATATGTGTCTGGACCACGTTGACAAGAACTATTTAAATTCACCCTACAAACTAAATTCACCAGTGTATCTATTAATGGAGACAAGGTTTTAATATTACTCCCAAACAAGCTTACTTGTTGACCGTAGTTAGATTCAGCCATATCATCTAGCGGTTGCTCGATGTTTTTAAATGCAACAATTGGAATCACAGGTCCAAACTGTTCTTCTTGGAACACACGCATTTCTTTTGAAACAGGATACAGTACGGCTGGAAATATATAGTTATTTGTTGTTTCACCACCGTTATCATTTAAAATTGTAGCCCCTTTTTCTACAGCATCATCAATTAATTCTTGAATATAGGATGGTTTTGATGGCTCTGGAAGTGGCGTTAATTTGACACCATTTTCCCATGGATTCCCAAACTTCATTTGATCCACTCGCGCAGAAAATCTTGCATTAAACGTATCTACAATATCTTCATGAACATATAATACTTTTAAAGCAGTACATCTTTGACCATTAAAAGATAAGGTTCCCGCTAAGCATTCATCTATAGCCAAGTCTAAATCGGCATCTGGCAGAACAATTCCAGGATTTTTTGCTTCCAAACCTAAAACCATTCGCAAACGGTTTTTCTTTGGATGATTATTTTGAAGCGCATTGGCCGATGTGCTATTCCCGATTAATGCCAAAACATCAATTTTCCCTGATTCCATTATTGGTGTTGCCAAGGCACGACCTCTACCATAGACAATATTGACTACTCCTTTTGGAAAACTATTTTGAAAGGCTTCCAATAAAGGTGACAACAATAATACCCCAAGTTTTGCAGGCTTAAAAATGGTTGTATTTCCCATCATTAATGCCGGAATCAACAAACAAAAAGTTTCATTTAATGGATAATTATAAGGGCCTAAACATAATACAACTCCAAGCGGGCCACGTCTAATATGCGCATGAACACCACCGCTCTTTTCAAATTTCGCACTATCTCTGTCCATCTGCTTATAGTCTTCAATAGTATCATAAATATAATCTACGGTTCTATCAAATTCCTTTTCAGAGTCGGGAAGTGTTTTACCAATTTCCCACATCAATAATTTAACAACCTCTTCACGCTTAGTTTTCATTTGATTTACAAACTTTTCCATACAAGCAATACGGTCTACAACTTTCATTGTTGGCCATAATCCTTGTCCTTTATCATAGGCGCCACAAGCGGCATCTAAGGCTTCTAGCGCCTCTACTTTACCTAATTGCGGAATGGTCCCTAAAAAGGTAGGCTCATAGCTTTCAGTAGAAGAAATTGTGGAATATATTTCTGCTGTTTCACCTGACCAGGATTTCAATTCACCATTAACCAAATAGGTTTTTTGATGCACTTGAGAGGTGATTTCATAAGCTTGTGGTATTTTCAAATAGGGAGTTTTCATGTATCTAAATTTAGTGTTTGCAATAACTACATGATACCATCCATTTAATCAAATCGTTGCGGAATTAATTATTGGTTATGATGGTTTCATGCGTTTAAAATTTTGTTAAAAACCAATTGCTAAGATACCCATATTTCCTTTTAAATGTGCTTACAACCACATGATACTCCAAAGAAATATCATATTCTCATCAGTTTAAACTATTGTAAACAAAATACTTACGACTTAAACGTTTGCGTGAAATGGATTCTTCAATTATTGGTTTAGTCTAAAACTAAATTCCATAAAATTGAACTTAAATTTAGAATAATTACACCAAGAATTGGAATAAATCTGGTTTATCGTTAAGATAATCTCCATAGAAATTATGCAATTTCATTTTGGTGATTAGAGGTTTTAAATCGGAAGGGGATTTTAATTGCACACCAACAACAGCGACATCAGTTTCACGATTTGCTTTTTTTGTGTATTCAAAATGTGTGATATCATCATCGGCTCCAAGAATTTCAACTACAAATTCTCTTAAAGCTCCGGCCCGTTGCGGAAATTTTATGATAAAATAATGCTTTAAATTGGTGTATAATAAAGCACGCTCTTTTATTTCGGGAGTTCGGGTAATATCATTATTACTACCACTAATGAGGCAGACAACATTTTTTCCTTTAATCTCCTCGGTATATTTATCTAAGGCAGAAATACTTAATGCTCCGGCAGGTTCAACCACTATAGCATCCTTATTATATAGTTCTAATATGGTTTGACATACCTTACCTTCTGGAACGGTGATCATGCCGTCTAAGTTTTCCTTACATATTTCAAAAGTTTTATCTCCAACCCTTCTAACCGCTGCACCATCGACAAACTTTTCAATTTTTTTGAGCTCAACAACAGCTCCTTTTTGCATGGAAGACAACATTGATGGGGCTCCTTCTGGCTCTACTCCTATTATTTTAGTTTGGGGGGACAATTGTTTAAATATTGTTGACAAACCAGCTGCTAAACCACCTCCCCCAACTGGAATAAAAATATAATCAATAGGATTTTCACTCTGATTCAATATTTCCAGACCAACAGTAGCTTGTCCTTCAATAACTTTTTCATCATTAAAAGGATGGATAAAGCTCTTATTTAAACGTTCGCATTCCAGCATTGCAGCATGATACGAATCATCAAAGGTATCACCAACCAAAACAATATCAATAAAATTGGCTCCAAACATTTTTACCTGCTCCACCTTTTGATTAGGAGTTGGAGCAGGCATATAAATGGTTCCTTTTATTTTTAACAATTTACAAGACAAGGCCACTCCTTGGGCATGATTTCCTGCACTTGCACAAACAATTCCATTTTCAATTTCGCCCTCATTAAGGGAAGACATTTTATTGTAAGCTCCTCTAATTTTATAGGAACGTACTTGTTGCAAATCTTCTCTTTTGAACAAAACATTACATTCAAATTGATTTGAATATCTTATATTTTGACTTAAAGGTGTTCTTGTGACTACTTCTTTTAATTTTTCAGAAGCTTCTGTCACGGCTGCAACACTGGGAAAGTATGTGGTTGTAAATTGCATATTTTATTTTAGGCTAAAACTGGAGTTTCCTCTGTTTCAGTTTTTATCACTTTCATATCGGTCATTGCTGTACGAAGTACTTTTCCAGTAGCCTCGATAGGGTGCTGTCTAATAGCATCATTTACTGCAATTAACTCCGCATTATCTACATCATTAGATGTCGAGAATGGCTTACCAATAACATCTGTACTTACAGTTTTCATGAAGTCTACTAATAATGGTTTACAAGCATGATCAAATAAGTAACAACCGTACTCGGCAGTATCTGAAATAATACGATTCATTTCAAATAATTTCTTTCTTGATACGGTATTTGCAATTAATGGCAATTCGTGTAATGATTCGTAATATGCAGAGGCTTCAATAATCCCTGAAGCAACCATAGTTTCAAATGCTAATTCAACACCTGCTCTTACAAAGGCAACCATTAACACTCCATTATCAAAATATTCTTGTTCTGAAATAGCATCAGATGTTGCTGCTGTTTTTTCGAAAGCAGTTTCTCCTGTTGCAGCACGCCATTTTAATAAGTTAACATCATCATTTGCCCAATCTTCCATCATAGTTTGAGAGAAATGACCAGACATGATATCGTCCATATGCTTTTCAAACAACGGCTTCATAATTGTTTTTAGCTCTTCCGAAATTTGGTAAGCCTTTATTTTAGCAGGATTTGATAATCTATCCATCATGTTAGTAATACCACCGTGCTTTAATGCTTCAGTAATAGTTTCCCATCCATATTGAATTAATTTTGATGCGTAATTAGCATCAATTCCTTCTTCAATCATTTTATCAAATGATAAAATAGAAGCTGTTTGCAACACTCCACATAAAATGGTTTGCTCTCCCATTAAATCACTTTTTACCTCAGCAACAAATGATGATTCTAAAACACCAGCTTTATGTCCACCAGTAGCCGCAGCATATGCTTTAGCTTGTGCCCACCCTTTACCTTGAGGGTCATTTTCAGGATGTACAGCTGTTAATGTTGGCACACCAAATCCACGTTTGTATTCTTCTCTTACTTCCGATCCTGGGCATTTTGGAGCTACCATGATTACAGTAAGATCTTCACGTATTTGCTTGCCTTCTTCAACAATATTAAACCCATGAGAATATGATAAAGTTGCACCTTGTTTCATCATTGGCATAACCATATCTACAACATTAGAGTGTTGCTTATCTGGCGTTAAATTTAGCACCAAATCTGCTGTTGGTATTAACTCTTCATAAGTTCCTACAACGAAATTATTAGAACTTGCATTTTTAAATGACTGACGTTCTTCTTTAATTGCTTGCTCACGTAGTGCATAAGAAATGTCCAATCCTGAATCTCTCATGTTTAAGCCTTGGTTAAGACCTTGAGCTCCACATCCAACGATTACAATCTTTTTGCCTTTTAAAGCCTCTACTCCTCCTTCAAATTCTGAAGACTCCATAAATCTACACTTTGACAACTGATCCAGTTTTTGTCCTAATGATAGGGTATTAAAATAATTTGCCATTTTTCTTATTATTAATTATTAAATGCGGCTAGCATTTCAGTTATTTTCATTTCATTTTTAGTCACAGCAATCCGTCCCGAACGAACAAATTGCATAATTCCGAACACGCTTAATTCTCTATGTAACAATTCTATTTCGTGACGTCTTCCAGATTTCTCAAGCACAAAAAAGTCTTTATTTACGGTCACAATAATTGAGTTACTGTCTTTAATTATATTCTGAATTTGAGGTGTTTCAAATAATAGTTCAGACTTTATTTTAAACATACAGGATTCCTGGTAAATGGTCTCTTCATCTGTGTGATAATAGGCCTTAATCACCTCAATTTGCTTTTCAATTTGTCCTACAATTTTTTTGACCTGCACTTCAGTCATATTCACCACAATTGTAAAACGTGATACGCCTTCAATTTCAGAAACTGAAATATTCAAACTTTCAATGTTAATACGTCTACGTTGAAATATTGCCGAAATACGATTCAATAATCCGATATTATTTTCGGTATAAATCGAAATGGTATATGTGTTTATATTACTCTCCATTTAGTGGATTTTAAATGCCTTACAGGCTTAACTTAATCTTATTTCTGAAACCGATGCTCCTGAAGGAACCATTGGAAACACGTTATTTTCTTTCTCTACACAAACTTCAAGGAAATAGGCATCATCTGAAGCCATCATTTTGGCAACTGCATCTGCTAATTCTTCGCGTTTTGTTACACGGGTTGCATCAATGTGATATCCTTTGGCAATAGTGATAAAATCAGGATTTGTCATCTCGGTTGATGCATATCGCTTATCAAAAAATAGTTGTTGCCACTGTCTCACCATCCCTAAAAACTCATTATTAAGTACTACAATTTTTACTGGTACTTTGGTTTGAAAAATGGTTCCTAATTCCTGAATAGTCATCTGGTATCCACCATCTCCAATAATAGCTACAACATCTCTTTCTGGTGCTGCCATTTTTGCCCCTATAGCTGCAGGTAGTGCAAAGCCCATAGTCCCTAATCCACCAGAGGTAATGTTACTTTTAGTTTCATTAAACTCGGCATAACGACAGGCGATCATTTGGTGCTGACCAACATCTGAAACAATTGCTGCTTTTCCTTTACTTTTGGTATTAATTTCATTCAATACCTCTCCCATTGTCAAGCCTTCCTTGCTCGGTGTAATATCTTCACGAATCACTTGATCATACTCAATAGCATATAAATCTTTAAATTCCTGTAACCATTCTGCATGAGTGTTTTCATTTAACAGAGGCAATAGGTCGGCTAAACTCGTTTTTGCATCACCTAAGACGGCGACTTCTGTTTTTACATTCTTATCTACTTCGGCTGGATCAATTTCAAAATGAATCACCTTAGCTTGTTTGGCATATCTACTTAAATCGCCAGTAACACGATCGTCAAATCTCATTCCTATTGCAATAAGCACATCGCACTCATTGGTTAGTTTATTTGGCGCATAATTACCATGCATTCCAACCATACCAATATTTAATGGATGTGATGTTGGAATTGCAGAAGCGCCCATAATTGTCCAAGCCGAAGGAATTCCAGCTTTTTCAATAACGGCTTTAAATTGGTCTTCAGCTTCACCAAGAATGATCCCTTGCCCCCATATAATCATAGGTTTTTTTGCTGTATTTATCAATTCTGCGGCTGCTACAACTGTCGCTTGATCTGTTTTTGGCACTGGATTATAACTTCTGATGCCTTCACATTTTTTATATTCAAAATCGAATTCTTCAAATTGTGCATCTTTAGTTATATCAATTAATACAGGACCAGGTCTACCACTTTTAGCAATGTAAAACGCTTTTGCAATCACTTCAGGTATTTCAGCAGCGCTAGTCACTTGATGATTCCATTTTGTTACTGGTGTGGAAATTCCAACAATATCTGTTTCTTGAAAGGCATCGCTCCCTAGTAAATGTGAAGGTACTTGACCTGTAATACACACCATAGGTGTAGAATCTATTTGAGCATCAGCAATACCAGTAATTAAATTTGTTGCTCCAGGTCCAGAGGTTGCCATAGCAACACCTACACGTCCCGAAATCCTAGCGTAACCTTGAGCAGCATGTGTGGCACCTTGCTCATGACGTGTAAGTACGTGATGAATTTCATCTTGATACTTATATAATTCGTCATACACCGGCATAATAGCTCCTCCAGGGTAACCATACAGTATATCCACGCCTTCAGCTAATAAACTTCTCACGATTGCTTCGCTTCCTGAAATACGTTCCTTAGGTTGCTCTAAGTATTTAGTCTTTGTCTTTAATTTTGTCTTCATAATTCTCAATTTCCATTTTTGAGATTCCCGATTTTGTGGGAACTAAAATGCATCTGTAACACAACCTCTTGAGGCCGATGCAACTGTTTTAGCATATTTATATAATATTCCTTTTTTATGTTTTAATTCAGGAGCTCCCCAATTTGATTTTCTTTCTGCAATTTCTTCTTCAGAAAGTAATACATTAATTGAGTTATCTTCTGCACTAATTCTAATTTGATCTCCAGTTTTTAATAATGCAATAGTCCCTCCAGATTGTGCTTCTGGTGTAATATGCCCTACAACAAAACCATGAGTTCCTCCAGAAAAACGTCCATCTGTAATTAAAGCAACAGATTTCCCTAATCCAGCTCCCATAATTAGAGAGGTTGGTTTTAACATTTCTGGCATTCCGGGTCCACCTTTTGGTCCGACATAACGAATGACGACTACATCACCTCTTTCTACCTCGCCGTTTGAAATACCCGTATTTGCCGCTTGCTCACCATCATAAACAACTGCTTTTCCTTCAAACAATAATCCTTCATTACCAGATATTTTTGCAACAGCTCCTTCTAAAGCAAGATTGCCATACAAAATCTGAATATTTCCTGATGACTTCAAGGCTTTATTTTTAGGATAAATGACATCTTGGTCACCCTCAAAAGAAAGTGGCTCAATAGCTTCCAAATTTTCAGCTAAGGTTTTACCTGTAACTGTTAAACAATCTCCGTGTAAATATCCATTGTCTAATAAATATTTCATTACAGCAGGGGTTCCTCCAACACCATGAACATCTTCCATGAGGTATTTCCCGGAAGGTTTTAAATCCGCTATTAACGGTGTTCTATCGCTTACCTTTTGAAAATCTTCTAAAGTAAACTCAATATCAGCTGCATGTGCTATGGCTAAGAAATGTAATACCGCATTTGTAGATCCTCCTAAAGCATTTACAAGTGCAATAGCATTCTCAATAGATTTTTTAGAAATGATATCTAATGGTTTTAGATCTAATTCTAACAGGTTTTTAATAGCAATAGCAGTTCTTTCGCTTTCTGATAATTTGTTAGGATTCTCTGCAGGAATAGAAGAATTATAGGGCAAAGAAAAACCCATACACTCTATAGCAGAAGCCATAGTATTTGCAGTATACATCCCACCACAAGCACCTGCTCCTGGAATAGCTCTTTTTATAATTTCCCTATATTCATCATCATCAATTTCACCTGCAACTTTTTGTCCTAAAGCTTCAAATGCTGAAACAATATTTAATTTTCTTCCTTTGTAATTTCCAGAAGCTATAGTACCACCGTACATCATTATTGATGGACGATTTAATCGTAACATCGCTATTACAGCTCCTGGCATGTTTTTATCGCAACCAACCACAGAAATAAGAGCATCATAACTTTGAGCATTCATTACCGTTTCTATAGAATCTGCAATAATATCTCTAGAGGCTAAAGAATAATTCATCCCAGAAGTCCCCATAGAGATTCCATCACTAACCCCAATAGTATTAAATCCTAAACCAACTAACCCCGTTATTTTGCATTCAATTTTTACCTCAGCAGCCAAATTGTTTAAATGCATATTGCATGGATTTCCATCATATCCAGTACTAGCAATTCCCACTTGGGCTTTTTGCATATCTTCATCAGTTAATCCTACTGCATATAACATGGCTTGGGATGCCGGTTGGGACTCATCTTGAGTTAATCTACTACTATATTTATTAAGTGCTTTCATTATATTTTTTTAAGTAATCTCTAACTAAGCGGAGCTTAGAATCTTCGAAATTAAATTTTTACATATTTTATTCGCTTTAGCCATAGTGATTTGTGTTTAATTCATTTATTATTCAATTGTATTATTTATCTGATTTTCAATTGTTTATCTCGTGATTTTTATGATGTCCAATGTCTTAAAAAAATGCAATAAAAAAGCCTATATCGGTAGGATACAGGCTTGAGACATTTCAATAGCAATCTGTATCTACTCAAACCGAGTAAATAATGACACAAATAATTATGACGATGTTATTTTTAAAATTCATTTTCTATTGTTATAATACAAAAAAAGCCTTCCATTAAGGAAGGCTTTTTTGTATTTTGAAATTTTACAATACCCTCCCCTATCGATGTGAAATAATCACCACGACAATAATAGAGACAATATTTAGAATTTGTTTTTTCATTTAATACTTCAAAGGTTAGTAAAAATATTGTGATATCCAAATTATTTATTTACTGAAAAATATTCCGTATTAGCACGAACTATTTTTAAAAAACCGATTTTTTTTCGGTTTATCAAGAATTCTATATTATTCCGTTTTTTTGTTTGGTTTTAATCTTTACATTTGCAGTCAAATTGAGGAATAATTTGATCTGATTGCAACCTCGTTAAAAAATGCTAAAGCAGTAATTTAGACTTCTCTAGCACTACAAGCAATCTGACCAAATTATCCTGTTATTATTAGATTTAATACACTATAATTATGTCATATTTATTTACCTCAGAAAGTGTTTCTGAAGGTCACCCAGATAAAGTAGCTGATCAAATTAGTGATGCACTTATTGATAATTTTCTAGCCTTTGATAGCGATTCAAAAGTAGCTTGTGAGACCCTTGTAACCACTGGACAAGTCGTCCTTGCTGGTGAAGTGAAATCGACCACTTATTTAGACGTTCAAAAAATTGCCAGAGAAACCATTAACAATATTGGCTATACAAAGAGTGAGTATATGTTTGATGGTAATTCTTGTGGGGTGTTCTCTGCAATCCATGAGCAGTCAGACGATATTAACAGAGGGGTTGACCGAGAGAGCAAAGAGCAACAAGGCGCAGGAGACCAAGGAATGATGTTTGGTTATGCTACTAAAGAGACCAAAAATTTCATGCCTCTTGCTTTAGATTTATCACATCTTATCCTAAAAGAACTCGCTGCGTTACGTAGAGAGAATGAAGATATCACTTATTTAAGACCAGATTCTAAAAGTCAGGTAACTATTGAATATAGTGATGATAATGTGCCACAGCGTATTGATGCTATTGTGGTATCAACACAACATGATGACTTTGGCCCTGATGAGGAGATGCTGGCCAAAATTAGAAAAGATATCGTAGACATTTTAATTCCTAGAGTGGTTGCAAAACTTTCAGATGCAACGAAGGCTTTATTTACTGATGACATTAACTATCATATCAATCCAACCGGTAAATTTGTTATTGGTGGTCCTCATGGAGACACGGGACTTACTGGTCGTAAAATTATTGTAGACACTTATGGTGGAAAAGGTGCTCATGGTGGTGGTGCATTCTCAGGAAAAGATCCATCTAAGGTTGACCGAAGTGCTGCTTATGCAACACGTCATATAGCAAAAAATTTAGTCGCCGCTGGTATTTGCGATGAGATTTTAGTACAGGTTAGCTATGCAATTGGCGTGGTTGAACCTATGGGTATTTTTGTAGATACTTATGGCACTTGTCCTTTCAATATGACCGATGGCGAGATTGCAGAAAAATTAACTGGCATTTTTGATATGCGACCTGCAGCAATCGAAGAACGTCTAAAACTTCGTAGTCCTATTTATTTGGAAACTGCAGCCTACGGACATATGGGGCGTAAAAATGAAGTCGTTTCTAAAACATTTACACAGCCAAATGGAATTTCTAAAACTTTAGAGGTTGAATTATTTACTTGGGAAAAATTAGATTATGTTGATCATGTAAAAGCAGCATTTGGATTGTAAATATCACCAATTACAAGATAAAAAAAGCCTCATAACAAGTTTGTTATGAGGCTTTTTTTTACTCTTTACATACTTTAACATCGTAAGAAAACCCATTCAATAATGACTTTTCTTAAAATTAACCACAATTATAACAATTTCAATTACTTGTAATTCAGTTATTTACAATTTATTCTATTTGTTTTTAGATAATACTTTGCATAACACAGTACTATATCATATGTTTGCACTTCATCAAAATCAATCAAAAAATGAAAAAACAATTATTATCAGTAGTATTAATTACTACGCTACTATCTTCTTGTTCAGAAAAGAAAAACAAAGAAGTCGTTAATCAGAATACTATTACTCAGAAGACCATTGCTCAGGATGTGTATAATTTAAACACCTCCAAATTAGATAGCCTTTTTGAAGTGCTTGATAAGAGCGGTGAATTTATGGGTAGTATCGCTCTGTCTTATGACGGAACAATTATATATACTAATGCAATCGGTTTTGCTGATATCGAAACACAAACAAAAGCAACTACTAACACTAAATATAGAATTGGTTCAATTTCCAAAATGTTTACTGCTACATTAGTTCTTAAAGCGATAGAAGAAAACAAAATAAAACTGGAGCAAACTATTGAGAACTATTTTCCAACAGTTGAAAACGCTAACAAAATCACCATAGAAAATTTATTAAATCATAGGAGTGGGATCCATAGTTTTACAAACGACAAAGCATTTATAACCTATCTTACAGAATATAAAACACCAGAAGAAATGGTTCAAATCATTTCAAATTTCAAAAGTGATTTTGAACCTAATACTAAAGGTGATTATAGCAATTCAAATTATGTACTGCTCTCCATTATACTCGAAAAAGTGTATGATTCTAGTTTAAAAGATCTAATTACAGAAAAAATAGCTACTCCTCTTCATCTTAAAAACACCTATTATGGAGCTAAAATAAACATAGCGGATAATGAATCTAATTCTTATAGACTTTCAACAGAATGGACCAAAGGACCTGAGGTAGACATGTCTATACCTATGGGAGCAGGCGCAATAGTTTCTACTTCAAGTGATGTAACTTCTTTTATGGAAGCGCTCTTTTCTGAAAAAATTATCTCTGCACAAAGTATTGAAATAATGACCACAATTAAAGGAAATTATGGCATGGGTGTTTCTCGATTTTCTATTAATGACAGAGAAGGTTTTGGACATAGTGGTTCCTTAGGTGGTTTTAAGTCTTTGGCCATGTATTTCCCAAATGAAAAATTAGGAATTGCAGTAACTGCAAATGGAGATGCTAACAAAAAGCAGGAGATACTATCTGAAGCGTTAAGTTATTATTTTAATGATACACTTATGGAAGCATCAGAAGAAGATTTAAAAAAATATGCAGGTGCTTATACCTCTGTAGAGGACAAGACAGACAACTTTACATTTACACATGAAAAAAACGCTCTAATCCTGGGAGTAGGTGAAGGTATGATAGGTGATTTAATTTATAAAGGGAATCATAAATTCTTGTTCGAGCAAGTCTATGCAGAATCTTTTACTTTTGTTTTTTCACCAGATAAAGAAGAATTATGGGTAAAACAAGGGGACTACGAAGCCATATATAAGAAAGATTAACTGTATATAAAACTTCGTATAATCTCTAGTGGCGGAAAGATTTGTTTTTAGATATTCAATGCTTTTTCAGGAATTTTCAACCATACAGACTCCGGACATATAAAATTAATTCAACAAAAGTTTAAGTAAAAACTGTTAAGAATACTCTAGAAATTCACCTGACTAAAACATATTAAAGCCTCATAACAAGATTGTTATGAGGCTTATTGTTATGCCTGTATTTGATTTTGTACAAAAAAACAACTAACTTAGTTTAAACGTTGTTTCCCTTAACATTGTAACATATTCAAATTCTTTAACGCTGCCATTCCTCTAAACCTCTTTTAGAATGAAACTATTGCTGGAGGAGGTCCATAGTTAATTTTAGACATTTGAAAAATGACAATGAAGAAATAATAGTAAGGAAATGAAGAAAAATGCACATAAAAATAAATAAAACTTGAAAATATTTTTCACATTCATATTCACCATATTTATTTTAAGTCAAAGTTTGGCTCAGAAAAAAATAGACTCACTAAAAAGCCTTTGGCTTAACAAAAGTCTTCATGATTCGACTAGGCTAGAGTCTATGAAATCCTTAATAACAGATCACTATCTTTATTCAAAGACAGATAGCGCCCTTATTTTGGCTAATTCTATGCTTGACTATACTCACAATAAGAAATATTTAAAATGTGAAATTGACTTTCAGACAATAATTGGAGAAATCTACTTTGAACAAAATAAATTTGAGATTGGTATAGAAAGCTATACTAAAGGGTTAGACTTAGCCAAGACTGTGAACGATAGCACCATTTATTCAAAAAAACTATTTGAATTAGGAATACTTTATTATAATCATGAAGATTATGTAAATGCTTTCAAAACCTTACAGAAATCACGAGAAGTTAGCAGAATTGCAGGTGATAGTTTGAATGAAGGTTGGAGCATTGGATACCTAGGTCATCTTTTCAGAGACTTAGGTGACTATAAAAAGGCAGAGAAATACCATCTAGAACATTTACAATTAAGTACAATATATGGAATAAAGCGAAGTATCTCTGGAGCAAACGGTAATTTAGGTGGTGTTTATGATGACATGGGAAATACTCTCAAGTCCATAAAACATTGGAAAGAAGCAATAAAATTGGCTAAGGAATTAGATCTTGACGCCTATGCCTCCATCGGCACATTAAATCTTATTTCAATTTATATAAAAGAGAATCAGTTTTCAAATGCCCTAAAATATCTCGACGAATACATAGAAGTAACAAAAAAATTTGACGATCCTAGTTACAGTCAGAATATTAAAATTTTTCAATGTCAAATAGAATATGGGATGGGCAATTATGTTGCTGCTTTACAAAAATGTGAATCTTCCCTAAAAATGTTAGAGACTTCTAAAACTGAATATGTACAGAAAAAACTTTACAAGAGTCTCTATCAGATAAATAAAAAATTAAATCGTCAAAATGAAGCACTTGACTATTTCGAAAAATATCAAATATTAATAGATAATGAAAAAGAAGAGAAAGCTAGAACAGAAATTCAGAATATCGTTTTTAATAATCAAATAGCTGCAGATAGTATTGATCAGGCTCAAGAAAAAGGACTATTAAATGCAACTTTCGAGGCTAGTTTACAGAAAAAAAATCAAGAAAAGAATTTATTTTTAATAGTTGGTTTAATGGTCCTATTATTAGCTATAGCTTATTTTCAAGTTTCAAAAAAAATTGCGGCCACAGAGCGTAAAAGACTTAAAGAAGTAAACCAACTTAAAAATTCATTATTCACAAATATTACTCATGAATTTAGAACACCCCTTACCGTTATAAAGGGAATGACAGACACCATTAAATCAAACATAAAAAACAAAGAACTTGATACTATAGATACATCAATAGAAATGATCCAACGTAATAATGACGGACTGTTACATTTAGTAAATGAAATGTTGGATTTAGCTAAATTAGAGAATGGAAATATGGAATTGCAACTTGTACAAGCAGATGTTATTCCATTTCTAAAATATATAAGTGAAAGTTTTAATTCTTTGGCTGAAGAAAATAAAATAAATCTTATTGTTTATTCTGAAATAGACACCCTTATAATGGATTTTGACACTGATAAACTAACATCCATTATTTCCAATTTACTATCCAACGCCATAAAGTTCACTCCAGAACTTGGTAAAATAATAGTGCATATTAATCAAATTACCACTAAAGAGCAGCCCTTTTTGTTCATTAAAATAAAAGACAATGGCATTGGTATCTCCAGTAAAGAACTCCCCAATATTTATAACCGATTTTATCAAACGGATGCGTCAGCAATTCGAAAAAATGAAGGCACAGGAATTGGTCTAGCCCTAACAAAAGAGCTTATAGAACTGATGAAGGGGACTATAACAGCAAAAAGCACGCTTAACAAAGGGAGTGAATTTAGTTTAATGATCCCCGTTACTAACAGAGCCACAGTATCAGAAGATGTTCAAATTAACAATGAGCCTGCTACTTATTTATCCAATACATCAACAATTCATTCAGAGCAATCTTTAGAAACGAATTCGGAATTACCATTAGTTCTTATTATTGAAGATAATATGGATGTAGCACACTATTTAAAAACATGTTTGACAAATAAGTATGAAACAATACATGCCATAAATGGGGAAGTAGGTATTGAAATGGCGTTAGAAAAAATTCCAGATATTATTATCAGTGATGTAATGATGCCTGAAAAAGATGGTTTTGAAGTTTGTAAAACACTAAAAACTGATGAGCGAACAGACCACATCCCAATTATTATACTTACCGCCAAAGCATCTATTGAAGATAAACTAAAAGGCTTGTCACATGGCGCAGATGCATATTTAGCAAAACCTTTTATTAAGGAAGAATTATTTACGAGATTAGATCAACTTGTCGCACTTCGTAAAAAATTGATCACTAAAATTCAAAATGATGAATTTGGGAACTTATTAAAAAAACGCACCAAAAATCCGAAATTACAATTCTTACAAAAAATAGAAAAGCTCATAAATGAAGACATGAGTAACTCGAGTTTTGGATCGGCAGATCTCGCAAAAAAACTACTCATCAGTGAGTCTCAGTTATACAGAAAGCTTAAAGCCATAACTGGGAAATCAACGGCGGTATTTTTGCGTTCTATTCGTTTAAAACTTGCTAAAGAATTATTAGCTACTACAAATAAAACCGTTTCTGAAGTGGCCTATGAAACTGGCTTTAATGATCCTTCATGGTTTAGTCGTGCTTTTAAAGATGAGTTTGGATATTCTCCAAGTACAACAACAAAATAACTCATTATTCAACTTCCATTAAATACTAAATTTCGTGTTCTCAAAACACGATCGCTTTAATTTGACTTTTCACAAATACTCCTAGACTTTGCAAAAATAGTACATGTCGTCTCCTTGACAGAATACTAACTTCGATTTTGAAGAAGAAGTAGTATTAACTTTATTAAATTATCATGAAACGAATATTAATTTTGGGGATCTTTTTTTTATGCATAACCAGTGTTTTTTCACAAAGCAACAGCAACGGCAACAAAACATTAATAAAAAATGAAGTTGATAATATAACTGACTACCAAGGCATCAACTACAAAGCTTTAATAAAAGACGGGAACGGTAATGTGGTTGCCAATCAGGATATAGTAGTACAGTT
>Ga0105356_10001172_pt1 | contig 25944 bp, 18 predicted proteins | sample GOMGulsemesocosm_3_FD_83502 | JGI IMG/M metagenome (GOLD analysis project Ga0105356, IMG submission 83502) | Methane-oxidizing microbial communities from mesocosms in the Gulf of Mexico - GOM9D Gulf of Mexico | ecosystem: Environmental > Aquatic > Marine > Cold seeps | place: Gulf of Mexico... | reverse complement strand
ATGAAGTTAGTGCACAAAAAAACTCTTCCAGAGTTAGGAGTCAGTCATAATGAAGCTATAAAAAAAAAGGTGTTTCTTGAACGAGGAATCGTACCGCAATTGATGATGTTTGGTTCAGCAATTTTTAAACCTGGTCAATTAGTTGAAACTCACAAGCACGATACCATGTATGAAGTATTTTATATACAAAGTGGGAAAGTTGATTTTGTGGTAAACGATAAAAAAATAGTTTTAAGTGAAGGAGACTGTATTACCATAGAAGAAGGTGAGTACCATTCTCAATGCAATTCATATGAGGTAGACGTAGCTTGGATTTATTTTGGAATAGCAACTGATAAATAAATTTAATATTTCTGAAATGAGCTTATGAAATTGAGTTTTTAAGCAATGTGTTTTTTGTTTAAAAAAAAATGACTTTATAATAGTTGATACTTCCTTCTACCAAAACAATTTATTAGTTGAGTTTTCATATCTTCGTATACTCAAAGAGTAGGACTATTTATGAATGAAAATCTAAATCCAGAAAACAGTGATTTTTCAAATGAAGAATTAGATGTAGAAAAAAAATTACGCCCCTTATCTTTTGATGATTTTACAGGACAAGAGCAAGCTTTAGAGAATTTAAAAATTTTTGTTGAAGCAGCTAATAGAAGAGGAGAAGCTTTAGATCATACTTTATTTCATGGACCTCCAGGATTAGGGAAAACAACATTAGCCAATATCTTGGCCAATGAGTTAAATGTTGGAATAAAAGTAACTTCAGGTCCTGTTTTGGATAAACCAGGAGATTTGGCAGGTTTGTTAACCGGTTTGGATGAGCGGGATGTACTTTTTATTGACGAAATTCATCGATTGAGTCCAGTAGTTGAAGAATATTTGTATTCTGCAATGGAAGACTATAAGATAGATATTATGATTGAGTCTGGTCCAAATGCCAGAACAGTTCAATTAAATTTGGAACCATTTACATTAATTGGTGCTACTACAAGGTCTGGAATGTTGACTGCTCCCATGCGCGCACGTTTTGGAATTAGCAGTCGTTTGCAATATTACAAAACAGATTTATTAACGACGATAGTACAACGAAGTTCAGCCATTTTAAAAACACCCATTTCTATGGAAGCTGCAATTGAAATTGCAGGAAGAAGTAGAGGAACTCCACGTATAGCAAATGCTTTATTGAGAAGAGTTCGGGATTTTGCTGAAATTAAAGGAAATGGATCTATTACTATAGAAATTGCTAAGTTTGGATTGGGAGCATTGCATGTAGATGCGCATGGTCTTGACGAAATGGATAATAAAATTCTGACAACTATTATTGATAAGTTTAAAGGAGGACCTGTTGGACTTTCTACTTTGGCAACAGCAGTCAGTGAAAATTCTGAAACTATTGAAGAAGTATATGAGCCTTTTTTAATTCAACAAGGGTTTATTATGCGTACTCCTAGAGGAAGAGAAGTAACAGAATTGGCCTACAACCATTTGGGAAGAATCAAAGGAAAAACGCAAGGAGAATTGTTTTAAATGAAAAAATACATTCCCATATTACAATGGTTTCCGAAATACAATAGCAGTTTATTAAAAAAAGATGCGATTGCAGGAATTACGGTTGGTGTCGTTTTGATACCACAAGGAATAGCGTATGCTATGATTGCAGGACTTCCACCTATTTATGGATTGTATACCGCTTTGATACCTCAAATTGTATATGCTTTTTTAGGAACCTCTCCTAAAGTTGCTATTGGGCCTGTTGCAATGGATTCTTTATTGGTTGCTGCAGGAATTGCAACTTTAGCAGCTACGGGAACCGAGAATATAATTGCCATCGCGTTATTGTTGGCTTTTATGGTAGGTGTGATACAAGTTTTGTTGGGGGTATTGAAATTGGGTTTTGTAATCAATTTTTTATCCAGACCGGTAATAAGTGGTTTTACTTCTGCTGCGGCTATTATTATAGGAGTCAATCAGTTTAGAAATTTATTTGGAATACCAATTCCGAGGAGTACACAAATTCAAGAAATAGTTACTGATTTTGCTCTTTTAATTCCTGAGACGAACTTAAAAACTTTAGGGATAGGGACAGGAGCTATACTCTTAATTTTTATACTGAAAAAAATTCATAAGAGCATTCCAAGTCCACTGGTAGTTGTTGTTTTGGGAATTGTAGTTTTAAAAATATTCAACACAGCCTTTGACGGAGTTGCTATTATTAAAGAAATTCCATCTGGACTTCCTTCTTTTGGAGTTCCTGAAATAAGTTTTTCTCAAATATCAGAAATGTTACCTATTGCTTTGACAATTGCAATGATTGGTTTTTTAGAAACAGTTTCCATTGGAAAGTCGTTGGAAACAAATGAAGATTTGGTGCAAATAAAACCCAATCAAGAATTGATAGCCATTGGATTTGGTAATATATTAGGATCTTTTTTTAAGTCTTATCCAGCGACTGCAAGTTTTTCAAGGTCGGCTGTAAATCAAGATGCAGGTGTGAAAACAGGTTTTGCCGCTTTTTTCTCTGTAGCGGTTGTTGCTTCTGTATTGCTTTTTTTAACTCCAGTTTTTTATTATTTACCTAAGGCTGTTCTGGCAGCTATTATTATAGTTTCTGTATTGAAATTAATTGATTATAGAGAAATGGGACGGCTTTGGAGGATTAATAAAATTGATTTTTGGATGCTGTTGGTCACGTTTATTGGGACTTTGTTTTTTGGAATAAAAGAGGGAATTGGAGTAGGAGTAGGCCTGTCATTATTGATGGTTATTTTTAGAACTTCCAAGCCACATATTGCAATTTTGGGAAGAATTCCAAATACGCAGTTCTTTAGAAACATCAATCGTTTTGATGATGTGGAAGTACATAAAGAAGTATTGATTCTTCGCTTTGATTCACATTTGTACTTCGCCAATACCAATTATTTTAGAGAGCAATTGGATATACTTTCCAAGGAAAAAGGAACAGAATTGAAATTGATTATTATTGATGGAGAATGTATCAATGGATTGGACAGTACTGGAGCAGCTATGTGGAATGAGCGAATTGATTATTACGCCATTCAAGGAATTAAAATTTATTTCACCAATGTAAAAGGCCCTGTAAGAGATGCAATGACCAAAGCTGGTATTATTGAGAAAATTGGTATCGAAAATTGTTTTATGAGCAACCAAGGGGCTTTGACTTTTCATGAGACAGGGAATCGAGAAAATCATAATAAGTTATCTTCTTATATTCAACAATCTAATAGCTAGTTGAATATGTTTGGAAAATATTTTTGAATATAACAAACCAAAAAGTGAGTGGTTCTAATTGTTTATTTTTTCAAATTCAAATGATATTTTCATTTCACCACCAGAAACCGTTGCACTTATTTTATTTCCGTTCTTCCAATATCTTATTCTATTAGGAAAGTCAATGTCATTATTTTCACAAGTAAATTCGTTTTTTGTATAATGGACACCCTTAAATGTTATTGATTCAGCTTCTTCAGGAACTTTTACAACTAAATTCCATTTTTTATGTTTTTTTATTAATAGTATTTTTTCCTGTTTTATAGTATCTCCATTTTGCATTGTAAAACCAATTCCAGCATATTTTGTTTCCTTGATTTTTGTCCAGTTTTCAAAAGTTTCTTTGCCTTTTTCTTCGTTTAACCTTTTCCATTTACCCAATAACCAATCAAAATCTTCAGACTTCTCGATTAATGAGATTTTTTTAGTATCCGTTTTTTTTTGTTCCTTTTTATTTAAATTGCAGGACATACATAATATTCCAATAAACAATAGCACTATTTTTTTCATAATCACGGATCTTTAGTTCTGATTCATAAGACTATCAAATGTATCCTTTTTATTTAACAAAATCTTTGTATAATTTTTTGTAAGGAATTGTAATTTAGCCCAACTATTGGCAATTAATTTAATAAAACCTCATAAAAAATGAAAAAATCAATTTTTGCGATTGCAGTATTTGCAATCACCGTATTATTTACCAACGACCTTTCTGCACAAAAATTTAGAGGCTTAGATAAAAGCCCTTTAGATATTGCAGCATTTCCTAGCAGTTATAAAGTTTCAAAAAAAGACATAAAAGTTGTTTATAGCCGTCCTCAGTTAAAAGGGAGAACATTGGCGAAATTGGCGCCAGCGGATAAAGTCTGGAGAACAGGAGCAAACGAAGCTGCTGAGATTACATTTTATAAAAACGTTGTTTTTGGAGGTGAAAAAGTAAAAAAAGGAACTTATACGTTATTTACGATTCCAGGAGCGAATGAGTGGACAGTAATTTTGAACAAAGCAAGTAATGTTTGGGGTGCTTATTCTTATGATGAAAAACAAGATGTTGTTCGTGTAAAAGGAGCTGTATCTAAAAGTGATACTCCTATTGAAGCATTTTCTATTTCAATAGAAAAAGGAGATGGAGTTGCAAACTTATATTTAGGATGGGGAAACACGATTGTTACTGTACCTGTAAAGTAATATCCCATGATTAGAAGAAAGTTATTTTGAAATAAACTTTCATTTATAAAAAAACCGTTGTTTATACAACGGTTTTTTTGTGCGCTATATTTTCAGTTTTATTTAGGACTTATGTCTATTTAGTTTTAAAATGGTGTATTGATAATTTGAATTATTTATTGTTAAGATGAAATAGAAAATATTAGGATAGCCTAGTTATGGTTTTATTTTATATTGAAATAGGAATGAAAAAGAAACATGATTATATGCGATATTGTTATTAAATGTCTATCATTTGATAGCCGTCTTTTATGTCGTACAAATTTTCAGCTATCAAATAAGAACAGTACTTTTGCAACTTAACAAAAAACAAGACTTTTTAAAAGTCGAATTGAATACAGATGCAATACAATCATAAAGAGATAGAAGCCAAATGGCAAAAATATTGGGCAGACAATCAAACGTTTAAAGCCGAAGCCAAAAGTGAAAAACCAAAATACTATGTCTTAGATATGTTTCCTTATCCATCAGGAGCAGGTTTACATGTTGGTCATCCTTTAGGGTATATTGCCTCAGATATTTATGCACGTTACAAACGCCACCAAGGTTTTAATGTATTGCATCCACAAGGATATGATTCTTTTGGACTGCCAGCAGAACAATATGCCATTCAAACAGGACAACATCCTGCAAAAACTACGGAAGAAAATATTACAACTTATAGAAGACAGTTAGACCGTGTAGGTTTTTCTTTTGATTGGTCTCGAGAAGTGAGAACTTCAAATCCAGAATATTACAAATGGACACAATGGATTTTTATTCAATTGTTCGATTCTTGGTATAATAAAGACACAGATAAGGCAGAAGATGTGAAAACGTTGATTGCTGTATTTAAAAAATCAGGAAACGCAAGTGTAAAAGCTGTTGCTGATGAAGATATCAAAATTTTTTCTGCAGAAGAGTGGAAAGCATTTACCAAAGCAGAACAAGAGGCGGTTTTATTACAATACCGTTTGACATATTTGTCAGATACAGAAGTAAACTGGTGCCCAGCATTAGGAACTGTTTTAGCGAATGATGAAATTGTAAACGGCGTTTCAGAACGTGGTGGACATCCTGTTGTTCGAAAGAAAATGACACAGTGGTCTATGCGAATTTCTGCATATGCACAACGTTTGTTAGATGGGTTGGAAAAAATTGATTGGCCACAACCTTTAAAAGACTCTCAAACCAATTGGATAGGGAAATCTGTAGGTGCAAGTATTACTTTTGATGTTGCAGGCGATGTTTCTAAAAAGAACGAAGAAGTAAAATTATCGTTCAAAGAATTAGAAGCTTTGAAAGAAATGCGTTTGAATTTGTCAAAAGCAGAAGGACTACTTTGGGATGAATTAAAAAATAAAAAGGGAGCAGCAAAATTTAGAAAGAAATATACCATTGGTACATTTTTGGTAGATTATGTTTGTTTGGCAAAAAATACGGTAGTTGAGTTTTCTGGAAAAGAAGACGAAGCAGTAAGAACAGCATTTTTTGAAAAAGAAGGATTGAACGTTGTTCGTTTTACAAATGAAGAAGTGCTAGAAAATGTAGTAGGGGTTGTTTTTAAAATAAACAATGCACTGCAATTTTCTTCAGTTGTTAAGAAAGAAAAAGTGATAGAAGTAACGACCACTTCTAACCATAAAATAGATGTGTTTACAACGCGACCTGATACTGTTTTTGGAGTGTCATTTATGACTTTGGCTCCAGAACACGAATTGGTATCACAAATTGTGACAGGCAAGCAAAAAAAGGAAGTAAATGCTTATATAGAAGCAACAGCCAAACGTTCTGAGCGCGAAAGAATGGCAGATGTAAAAACCATTTCTGGTGCCTTTACAGGTGCCTATGCATTGCATCCGTTTACAGGAAAACAAATACCAATTTGGATTGGAGATTATGTATTGGCAAATTACGGTACAGGTGCTGTGATGGCAGTTCCTTGTGGAGACCAACGTGATTATGATTTTGCAAAACATTTTGGAATTGAAATTTTGAATATTTTTGAAAATATTGATATTTCTGAAGGGGCACATGCAGATAAGGACGGAACAAAAATTGCAAATTCTGATTTCTTAAATGGATTGTCGTATAAAAAGGCAATGAAATTGGCTATTTACGAATTGGAAAAACAAGGAATTGGAGAAGGAAAAATAAACTACCGTTTGCGTGATGCTGTTTTCAGCCGTCAACGTTATTGGGGAGAGCCTTTTCCAGTATATTATAAAGACGGAATGCCGCAAATGATTGATGCAAAACATTTGCCAATTGTATTGCCAGAAGTAGAAAAATATTTACCTACTGAAGACGGAAAACCACCTTTAGGAAATGCTACAGAATGGGCATGGGATTCTCGTGCTAAGAAAGTAGTCTCGAACGAAAAATTGAAAAACAAAACGGTATATCCATTAGAATTGAATACAATGCCAGGATGGGCAGGAAGTTCTTGGTATTTTAACCGTTATATGGATCCTACGAATGAAGGAGAATTCGTAAGCAAAGAAGCAGCTGATTATTGGCAAGATATCGATTTGTATATCGGTGGATCTGAACATGCAACAGGGCATTTATTGTACGCTCGTTTTTGGCAAAAATTCTTGTTTGATAAAGGGCATCTTCCTGTAGACGAATTTGCAAAAAAGCTGATCAACCAAGGAATGATTTTGGGGACTTCTGCTATTGTTTATAGAGTGTCAGGAACCAATAAATATGTTTCTAAAGGATTGATTGGCGATTATGACGTAGAGGAATTGAGGGTAGATGTTAATATTGTAAATGCTTCTGATGAAATAGATATGGAATCGCTTAGGGGGTGGCAACCACAATTTAAGGATGCTGAATTTGTATTGGAAGAAGGAAAATATATTGTTGGACGTGAGGTAGAAAAAATGTCGAAACGCTGGTTTAACGTTGTCAATCCAGACAATATCTGTGAAGAATACGGAGCAGACAGTTTGCGTTTGTTTGAAATGTTTTTAGGACCATTAGAACAAGCAAAACCATGGAAAACGTCAGGTATTTCGGGTGTGTCTTCTTTCTTAAAGAAATTATGGAAGTTGTATTTCAACGGAGAGGCATTTTCGGTTTCAGCTGAGGAAGCAACAAAAGACGAATTAAAAGTATTGCATAAAACAATCAAAAAAGTACAAGAAGATATAGAGAGTTTTTCTTTCAATACATCGGTTAGTACTTTTATGATTGCTGTAAACGAATTGTCTGCATTGAAATGCAATAAAAAAGCTATTTTAGAACCGTTACTAATTTTAGTATCTCCTTATGCACCACATATTGCAGAAGAATTGTGGAGTAAATTTGGAAACAAAACATCTATTTCAATAGCAGAATTTCCTGTTTTTGAAGCCAGTCATTTGGTAGAAAGTAGCAAAGTATATCCTGTGTCTTTTAACGGGAAAATGCGTTTTACTTTAGAGTTGTCATTAGATTTGTCTAAAGAAGAAATAGAAAAAGCAGTGTTAGCCAATGAAAAAACAATTGCACAATTGGACGGAAGAACTCCGAAGAAAATCATCATCGTTCCAGGTAAAATTGTAAATATTGTAGGCTAATCTTTGAAATAAAAAGTAGAGAACAAACTAAACTTAAAGAATATGAAAATTGTAAAATTCCTTTCTATAGCATTGTTTGCCACAGCAATGGTATCATGTAGTACACCAGATGAAAAAATGACCAAATACTTGACAGGTAATTGGGAAACTATTTATTTTAAAATAGAGCACCCAACCTGGCGTAAAAAAGATACATTGGTCATTCAGGATGTAGATTTCACCAATCCAGCAGACAATGTGTCTAACATAAAGAATGTCTACAAACACAAAGCAGACGGTACTTTTGAGAGTTGGCAAACAAGAAATAATATGCCTACAGGACCGAAGTCGAAAGGAACATGGAGAGTTGCTAAAGATTCTTTGTATTATGCCTTTAAGCAAGGGGAAAAAACAATAAGTGTTCCTTTTGGATTGGCGGTAATTGAAGATGGTTATACGATTACAGCTTTGCAAGATAGGGATAGAGATGGTGAAGTAGATGATACTTTTTACCTAGAGACAGTAAAGCTTCCAGACGACGTTGACGATGAAAAATAATGGAATCTATTCCTCTGTATATTGAAATTATTGGTCTGATTGCTGCTACACTTACAACGGCTTCATTTGTGCCGCAGGTTTATAAAATTTGGAAAACCAAATCAGCTGAAGGCGTTTCACTGACTATGTTTTTGATGTTTTTTACTGGAGTTGTTTTATGGCTTTTTTACGGTTTGTACCTTCAAAGTATTGCTATGACAATTGCCAATGTTGTGACAGGTTCGCTGTCTTTGATTATTATTTATTATAAATTGAAATTGAAGTAAGGTTTAGGACAATGTCATTAAGTTAAAGAAAGAATGCTGCCCTTAACTTAATGACATTGCGAGGAAATATGACGAAGCAATCTCACATTTGAGTGGGCAGAACGTTAAGTTAACTTGTTTGGAATTTCCACTTTGCCGAAATGATAATTAAATCGCTTAACTTAATAACATTAGGTTTAAGGGGCAAAGTATGAAAATTCCAGAGTGCCAAAGTTGCTGTTCCTTCTCAGGCACTTAGAAACTTTGCTACTAAGACACTTTCACAACTAGTTGCATTAAAACTAAAACCAAATAACTTTAACATTTTACTACAAAAAGTTGGTTTTGTCATTAAAATTCGAAACCTTGTAGCTCGTTTCTTATTTTGAACAAAGATTTTCTATGAATTTTAAAAAATTATCCCTTCGGATCCGTATATTTTTGTCAATGACACTTCTTATTTTGTTGACATATGTGTTGATTGCTGTCATGACAGTTTTTCAATACAAAGAACAAACGTATGAATACAATACAAGTAGGTTTGATAGAAAGGAAGATGCGATACGAATGGATATAGGTTATGTAATGTTTAACAGTACTTACTCCCTTGAAACCGCCAATATTAAAAATATTTTTGAGAAGAGAATATTTGAAATTAAAAGAGTGCACAAGGTAAATATAAAAATGTACGATTTACGGGGGAATTTGCTTATTAGCTCTGAGCCTGTATTTAAACACTCTGAGTCTGAAGAAGCAGTAAGTAAAGATGATTTAACGCAGTTAAAAGAAAAAAAATCTCATAGACTGACACAAGGAATTGATGAAGAAGGAAGCAGTCTACTGGCTTCTTATACTTATATCAATGACCAAGGAGAGAATCCTATTGGAATACTAAAATTACATTATGTACAAGACAACTCTGCGCAAGAAAAAGATTTGGGAGAGTTTTTATACCGTTTGGGTATTGTGTATGTTTTGATGTTTTTTATTGCTATTGTATTTGCATATTTTTTATCAAGTTATATTACCAGATCTTTAAAAACAATCATTGATAAAATGAGTGAAACAGGTTTGGATAGAAAAAATGAAAAAATTGTTTTAGGAAATGTATCCTTAGAAATCCGAAAACTGGTACAAGCCTATAATGTTATGGTTGACGAGTTGGAGGAAAGTGCAGTGAAATTGGCAAAAAGTGAAAGAGAGCAAGCATGGAGAGAAATGGCAAAACAAGTAGCTCATGAAATAAAAAATCCTTTGACACCAATGCGTTTGACGGTACAAAGTTTTGAACGAAGGTTTGATCCTACAGATCCTAAAATAAAAGAAAAATTAAAAGATTATAGTGAGACTTTGATTCAACAGATAGATGTAATGAGTTCTATTGCATCTGCATTTTCTGATTTTGCTCAAATGCCTACAAAAAGAAAAGAGAGCGTAGAAGTGGTTGGAGTTATAAAAATGGCATTGGATATTTTTAATAAAAATTATATCAATTACCATGTAAATGCAGATAAGATATTTGTTAATTTAGACAAGTCACAATTGGTAAGGGTAGTCACGAATATCATTCAAAATGCAATTCATGCCACAGAAGATGTAGGGACTCCAATCATAGAATTGACTTTGTTAGACAGCGAAGAAGCCATAGAAATATTGGTTTCTGACAATGGAAAAGGGATCAAAGAGGATTTGAAAACCAGAGTTTTTGAACCTCGGTTTACTACAAAAACGAGTGGTATGGGCTTAGGCTTGCCAATGATAAAAAAAATTATTGAAGGTTATGGAGGAAGTATTGAATTTTCTTCTAAAGAAAATGTAGGAACTATTTTTACAGTAAATATTCCAAAAGAATAAGGACGAGGTTCTTCTATGTTTGGTATAAATAATGATTTTTGAAAACATTTAAATTAGATTAGATATGGAATTTGAAAACATATTGGTGTCCTATGCTATAGAAAATATTGCTTTGGTTACTGTAGATAGACCTAAGAAATTAAATGCACTAAACAAAAAAACAATTTTAGAATTGCATCAAGCTTTTACTGAATTGGCATCAAATGAAACTGTTGGAGTTGTTGTTTTAACAGGGACAGGAGAGAAAGCATTTGTGGCTGGTGCAGATATTGCAGAATTTTCTGATTTTACAAAAGAAGAAGGGACACTGTTGGCAAAAGAAGGTCAAGATTTATTATTCGATTTTATAGAGAATTTTTCAAAACCTGTTATTGCAGCAATCAACGGGTTTGCTTTGGGAGGAGGTTTAGAATTGGCAATGGCTGCACATTTTAGATTGGCTTCAGAAAATGCAAAAATGGGCTTGCCTGAAGTTTCTTTGGGTTTGATTCCTGGTTATGGAGGGACACAACGCTTGCCTCAACTAATTGGAAAAGGAAGAGCTATGGAATTGATTATGACTGGAATCATGATTTCAGCAGAGAAAGCACATCAATATGGTTTGGTAAATGCTGTAGAAACACAAGAGAATTTAATTCCTGCATGTGTTCAAATAGCACAACGTATACTTCAAAATTCTCCCAATTCATTAGCAGCTGTAATCAAAGCTGTAAATGCTGGTTTTAGTGAAGGTGAAAATGGGTATGAAGCCGAAATTGAAGCTTTTGGATCTTGCTTTGGAACGGATGATTTTATTGAAGGAACTACTGCGTTTTTAAACAAACGAAAACCGAAATTTTAAATTTTGTAAAATATAGTTATAATCTTGTTTGTGCTAGTTTAAATTAATTTTCATGTGCATATCTTAAATATGTTTTTATTTCTATCTTTGTAATAAAAATTGCGTTTTTTATATGAAAAATTTAAAGATTAAACTTCACTTTATTATATTGTCATCTCTTCTTGTTTTAACTTTTTCTTGTAGTAAAGAGGAGCACATAGAGCCAATAGATAATGATGTATCGGGAATTCAGCCGGCCGATTTTTCATTAAAATTTAGTTCTTATAAAGGGGAAGGTATTGTTTTGAAAAAATTATTTATAAAAGTTGTAGATGAAACAGGTGTTCCACTCAGTGATGTACAAGTAGAGGCAGGAGGACTTTCTTACAATACAGATATTAAGGGGCTAGCGTTATTAAATAATGTTAACGCATTTGAGCGGTTTGTATTGGTGGAAATAAGGAAAGAAGATTATATCAGTACTGTTAAAACTTTTGTACCATCTAATGATGGGGCGCAAGTTGTAAATATGGTATTGTTAAAAGCAGATGTCACAAAAAAAACCTACTCTGGAGTTCCCTTTAGCGTAACAGGTCCATCGGGAGATATAGTTAGTTTTACTGGTGGTTATGTTGATGCTGAAGGAAATTCATATAACGGTATTGTAGATATAAAGACTAAATATCTGTCTCCAGAAGAAGAACTAACGTTTACTTCTATGCCCGGTTCTTTATTAGCAAAAGATAGTAAAGGAGAAATAAAGGTTTTAGAAACTTATGGTATGTTGGGGGTGAACTTAACAGGTGCTAGTGGAGAAGTTTTAAATGTAAATTCGGATAGTAAAGCTACAGTAACGTTTCCAATAGCCAACACACAACTTGCATTTGCACCAGAAACCATCCCCTTATGGTATTTTGATGAGGAGCTTGGTATTTGGATTGAAGAAGGTTATGCCACAAAAACAGGAAATATCTATGTTGGAGAGGTGAGTCATTTTTCATGGTGGAATGTAGATATTCCTATGAATTTGGTGAGTTTTTGTTTGGCCATTAAGGATAAAGAAGAGAATTCTTTAGGGGGGCTACAAGTTAAAATAACTAGAAATTCGACAGGACAAACAATTTTTATTGGAGATACGGATCAACAAGGTAATTTATGCGGTTCGATTCCTAAGAATGAAAAAATAACCATTACTGTCTTTAGTTATTTAAGTTGTTTGGGTAATAATGTATTGTTCGAGGATGTTTATGGTGAGTACAATAATGAAAACAATAATATAACTGTTCATGTCATCCCTAATACTGAAATAGTAGAGTACACAATCAATGGAAATATGTCTGATTGTAACGAAGAAGACGTAGCAAACGGAGTCTTAGAAATCGTACATCAAGGCAAAACACATACTGTATTTACAGAAAATGATGGTAGTTTTACATATAGCTTACAAGGTTGTAAAAATGATGAAATAGTTTTAACTGCTTACAATATCAAAAATAAAAAAGCAACTACACCCCAAATTCTTGTGTTTGTAGACAATGTGGCAAATTTACAAAATATAAAAACTTGTAATGATTATACAGAAAGAGTATACAAGGGTGATGTTGCTTTAAGGACTAAAATACAGGTAGAAAATTTTGGGGCTTTGGGCTATACAAGAATAGAAGGAAATCTAACTATTGCATATAGCAGTTTAACAAATTTAGTTGGCTTAGAAAAACTAACTTCTGTTGGAGGTTCTTTGGTAATAGAATATAATTCTAGTTTAACAAGTCTAGCAGGCTTAGAGTCTTTAACTTCTGTTGGAGGTTATTTGAGAATAGTAGAACCTAATTCTAGTTTAACAAGTTTAGCGGGTTTAGAGTCTTTAACTTCTGTTGGAGGTTATTTGCATGTTAGTAGTTATGTAATAACAAGTCTAGCGGGTTTAGAGTCTTTAACTTCTGTTGGAGGTTATTTGTATGTTCGGAATAATTCTAGTTTAACAAGTTTAGCGGGTTTAGAGTCCTTAACTTCTGTTGGAGGTTTTTTGGATGTTAGTTCGAATAAAAATTTAACAAGTCTAGCAGGCTTGGATAATTTAAGTTCTGTTGGGGGATTTTTGATTGTTAGTAAAAATAATAATTTAACAAGTTTAGCGGGTTTAGAGTCTTTAACTTCTGTTGGGGAAGATTTGCGTATTCTTAGTAATAAGAGTTTAAGAAGTTTAGTTGGCTTAGAGTCTTTAACTTCTGTTGGAGGTTATTTGGAAATTAGGGATAACAGTAGTTTGACAAGTTTAGCAGGCTTGGATAATTTAAGTTCTGTTGGGGAATATTTGTTTGTTAGTAGAAATAATAATTTAACAAGTTTAGTTGGCTTAGAAAAACTTACTTCTGTTGGAGGTTTGATGAAAATAGTATATAATTCTAGTTTAACAAGTTTAGCGGGTTTAGAGTCTTTAACTTCTGTTGGAGGTTATTTGGAAATTAGGGATAATAGTAGTTTAACAAGTTTAGCGGGTTTAGAGTCTTTAACTTCTGTTGGAGGTTATTTGGAAATTAGGGATAACAGTAGTTTGACAAGTTTAGCGGGTTTAGAGTCTTTAACTTCTGTTGGAGGTTATTTGTATGTTCGGAATAATTCTAGTTTAACAAGTTTAGCGGGTTTAGAGTCTTTAACTTCTATAGGAGGTTATTTGGAAATTAGGGATAATTCTAGTTTAACAAGTTTAGCGGGTTTAGAGTCTTTAACTTCTGTTGGAGGTTATTTGAAAATATTTTTTAATTCTAGTTTAATAAGTCTAGCAGGCTTAGATAATTTAACTTCTATAGGAGGTTCTTTGATTATTTTAGCTGTAAATTTAACAAGTTTAGCGGGTTTAGAGTCTTTAACTTCTGTTGGAGGTTCTTTGGGAATAGAATATAATTATAGTTTAACAAGCCTAGCAGGCTTAGAGTCTTTAACTTCTATAGGAGGTTCTTTGATTATTACAGCTATAAATTTAACAAGTTTAGAGGGTTTAGAGTCTTTAACTTCTGTTGGAGGTTCTTTGGAAATTGGGGATAATAGTAGTTATACAAATTTAGCGGGCTTAGAGTCTTTAACTTCTGTTGGAGGTTCTTTGGAAATTAGGGATAATAGTAGTTTGACAAGTTTAGCGGGTTTAGAGTCTTTAACTTCTGTTGGAGGTTCTTTGGGAATAGAATATAATTCTAGTTTAACAAGTTTAAAAGGCTTAGATAATTTAACTTCTGTTGGAGGTTCTTTGGGAATAGAATATAATTCTAGTTTAACAAGTCTAGCAGGCTTAGAGTCTTTAACTTCTGTTGGAGGTTATTTGAGAATAGAACCTAATTCTAGTTTAACAAGTTTAGCGGGTTTAGATAATTTAACTTCTGTTGGAGGTTATTTGAGTGTTAATAGGAACGAGAGTTTGACAAGTTTAGCGGGTTTAGAGTCTTTAACTTCTGTTGGAGGTTATTTGGATGTTAGTAGTAATGTAAATTTAACAAGTCTAGCAGGCTTGGATAATTTAAGTTCTGTTGGGGAATATTTGTTTGTTAGTAGAAATAATAATTTAACAAGTTTAGTTGGCTTAGAAAAACTTACTTCTGTTGTAGGTTATTTGAAAATAGAATATAATTATAGTTTAACAAGTCTAGCAGGCTTAGATAATTTTACTTCTATTGATAGTTCTTTGACAATTTATGCTAATGCTAGTTTAACAAGTTTAGCGGGCTTAGAAAAACTAACTTCTGTTGGGGGAGATTTGCGTATTTCGAGTAATAAGAGTTTAAGAAGTTTAGTTGGCTTAGAGTCTTTAACTTCTGTTGGAGGTTATTTGGAAATAGAATCTAATTCTAGTTTAACAAATTTAGAGGATTTAGAAAAACTAACTTCTGTTGGAGGTTATTTGAAAATAGTATCTAATTCTAGTTTAACAAATTTAGAGGATTTAGAAAAACTAACTTCTGTTGGAGGTTCTTTGAAAATTCGAGATAATAGTAGTTTAACAAGTTTAGCGGGCTTAGATAATTTAACTTCTGTTGGAGGTTATTTGTTCATTCGGTTGAATGAAAATTTAACTAGTTTAGCAGGTTTAGATAATTTAACTTCTGTTGGAGGTTATTTGGATGTTGATTCGAATGAAAATTTAACTAGTTTAGCGGGTTTAGAAAAACTAACTTCTGTTGGGGGATATTTGTGGGTTAGTAGGAATGAAAATTTAACAAATTTTTGTGCTTTAACAAATACTACATTTAAAGGGGGGTTTTATGTTGATGGAAACGCTTATAATCCATCTAAAATGGAATTACTTGATGTAGAGCTATGTAAGGAGTAGTTTTTAATTACATGACCGTAGAGAATAGTAGTTAAAATAAGAAATAGGTACCAGACCGAAATTGAAGCTTTCGGTTCTTGTTTTGGAACGGATGATTTTATTGAAGGAACCACCGCATTTTTAAACAAACGAAAACCTGAATTTTAAACAAAAAAATAAATTGAAATGAAAAAAATTGTTATTGTTCTGTTTGTATTGATTGTAAATCAATTGACACAAGCACAGGAAATTAATGTAAGTATTACTAAAAGTGAAATTTTTAAAGATTCAAAAAGACACAGTCAACTAAAATTTTCTGAAAGTGATGGTGAAGGTGGAGTTATCTTGGTCCGATCTTTTTATGGAGGGTTAACGAAGTCTTTAAAGGGATATTATATTGAGCATTTTGATAAAAATCTAAAATTAATTAATTCGACAGTTATAGATTCTGATGATGGTGTAGTTGAAGAAGTATCTGTGAAATTTGGTGTTATTAATCTTGTAAGATATAAGAAAAATAAAAAAGAGAAAACTTATGATTATAAGTTGTTTTCTTCTCCTATAAAAGATTTTAGTTTTAAAGAAGAAAACTTAGTTTCTCTAAATAAAGCTGATATTCGTACAGCTTTTGCTGTTGGTTTATTTCCGTTTGTGTTTTCTAATTTTTCTTATTTAGATCGTAATTCATTTGGAGAAGTAACTTTTTCAAAGAATAAAAATTATATGGCTATCAGTTTTGATATCAAACAGAAAAAACATGAGGCACACCGTGTGTATGTATTCAATGATAAGTTTGAATTGGAATATGTAAAAGATTTTGCTTTAGAAATAAAAGATAAATATTTTGAATATGAAAATGTCGATATTGATGATGCTACGGGTACAATTTATTTATTAGGAAAATCTTTTAAAAATGAATCAAGGAGGAAGAAGAAAAAAGGAAAAATAAATTATCATTTTGAACTTTATAAGATTGGTGAAAATAGTCAAGAAAGACTAACTTTTGAAACGGAAGAACATTATGTTTCTTCCATGAAAATATTTTATTTTAATGAAAAGTTAATTTGTTTGGGGTTCTATTCAGATAAGAGAGAGAATCGATTTAAAGGAGTTTGTAGGTATGATATAGATTCTAAGAAATTTGCATTAGAGCAAAAAGCATTTCTTCCATTTTCTGAACAATTTATGAAAGATAAATATGGAAAAAGGAAACCCAAAGAGTTATCGAATATTTCCTATAGGAATGTGTTTTTTGAAAACGGAGGTGATTTGATAATCAATGCAGAGGAATATTATGTTACAACGCATCAAACTATGGGAATGAATGGTGCACCAGGTATGGTAACATACACGTATCATTATAATGATATTGTTGTTTTGAAAATAACGGCAAAAGGGAAAATGTTATGGGCAAGAAATATTAATAAAAAACAAAGTTCATCAGGAGATAAGGTTAATTATTATTCATATACATCAACGTATCTTAATAAAAACAACTATTTTTTTATAAATTGTTCTGATAAGATAACAAAACTATCAAAGGATAGAATTCGATTTAATGAAGGAAGAAAATATAAATCAAATTTGTATTGTCTAAAAATAGATTCTGAAGGTTCACTTACTTATAAAAGTATTTTGGATGATAAACAAAATAAAGTTCCTTTTATGGTTATGGGTGGGATTGTAGAGAACAAAAATATGTCAGATATATTGTTTTTAGGAAGAAAGAAAACTAAAAAACAGTTACTAAAAATAAAAATAAAATAATTGTCCAATTAACAAATAGTCGTTCGTCATAAGGATATATAAACTAATAAAATCTATAATTATGAGTAATTTTTTATACCTATTTAGAGGTGGAGACGCAACAAGAAAAGAACAATCACCAGAAGAAATGCAAGAACACATGCAAAAGTGGGGTGCTTGGATGGGAGGACTTAAAGAAAAGGGACAATTGATAGACGGTTTGCCATTGTCTAAAGAAGGTAAAGTTGTAGAAAAAGAAGGCGCTGTTATTACAGATGGTCCTTTTGCAGAAGGAGCAGAAATGGTTGGAGGTTATTTGATAGTTTCAGCAGATACGTTAGATACTGCTACCGAAATATCTAAAGGATGCCCAATCTTTGAACATGGAGGTTCTGTAGAGGTAAGAGAAATTATGTCTATGTAAAATAGGAAAGACTTTAATTATTTTTGTTTACTTTAAACAAGAATTGATGTAGAAGATTGAAAAAGTCCGATATTTATATTCGGACTTTTTTAGTTTAAAAATAAAAGACATTGAAAACAGAAGAGCTAGTAGCACATATATTTAGAAATGAATATGGAAAATTGTTGGCAATTATGCTTAACAAATTTGGGACATATCAATTAGAAAAAATAGAAGATGCTTTGCAGGAAGCATTGTTAAAAGCAATGCAAGTTTGGGCATACAAATCAGTTCCTGAAAATCCATCTGCTTGGCTGTTAAAAGTAGCAGGAAATCAAATGATAGATGTGTTAAGAAAAGAAAATCGGACTCGAATTTACGAAGACAATCTTTCTTTTTTAGAAGAAACACAAACGGCACCAGAAAATATTGTGTTGCAAAATAGCATAAATGACAATCAGTTAAAAATGATTTTTGCTTGTTGCCATCCCTCCTTATCACAAGAATATCAGATTATTTTGAGTCTAAAACTAATTGGAGGTTTTGGAAATAGAGAAATAGCGAAAGCCTTATTGAAAAAAGAAGAAACGATTGCAAAATCATTTACAAGAGCTAAGAAAAAATTCAAAGAGGAAGTTAAAAGTTTAGAAATTCCAATAGAAATAGGATTGAAATCTAGGTTGAATGTAGTTCTTAAAATCATTTATTTGCTGTTTACAGAAGGATACAAAACAACCTCTGGAGAAATTTTGATAAAAAAGGATATTTGCTTTGAAGCAATTCGATTGTCCTTAGTGCTTTTAGAAAATAAATATTGCAAACAATCTGATGTATATGCATTAATAGCATTGATGTGTTTTCATGCTGCACGGTTTGAAGCACGTGTAGATGAAAAAAATGAAATAGTAGATTTAGAATACCAAGATAGGAGCAAATATGTTGAAGAATTGATTGAAATAGGAGATTGGCATTTGGGAATAGCTACAAAAATGGAAGGAGTTCCTTCAGATTATCATTTTCAAGCGGCTATTGCTTACCATCATTGCAGCGTCAGTTCTTTTGAAAAAACAAATTGGAAAGCTATTTTAGAATATTACGATTTACAACTGAAACAACAATATTCACCAGCGGTAGAATTGAATAGGGTTGTTCCTTTTTCTAGAGTTTATTCTAAGGAAAAGGCTCTAAAAGAACTTTCTATTTTGGAAGGTAAAAGTTTTTTTAAAGAAAGCAGTATGTATTTTGCTATCAAAGCTTCTTTGTACGAAGAAGTGAATCAGAATGCTATAATGAATGATTTTTTAGAAAAGGCAATTGCTATGACCAGTAATGTTTTAGAGAAAAAACACCTAAAGAAAAAGTTGATTTAAAAATTATTTTTCCCCGTTCCATTCCCCATAAAACTGTTCTAAGAACTGCTCCATAAATGAATGTCTATCAGCGGCAATTTTTTGTCCTGTTTTTGTATTCATCTTATTTTTAAGAAGTAATAGTTTTTCATAAAAATGATTGATACTCGGAGTGGTAGATTTTTTATAAGCTTCTTTGCTCATATTTAAATCTGGTAGAATTTCAGGATTGTATATAGCCCTTTCTTTAAAGCCACCATAACCGAAACAACGAGCTATCCCAATGGCTCCAATGGCATCCAATCGGTCAGCATCTTGAACAATATCCAATTCAATGGATTTAAATTTTTGCTCAAAATTTCCGCCTTTGTAAGAGATGTTATTGATGATGTTTAGTACGTGTCCAATAATATCTTCAGAAACACCTTGATTAGTTAAGAATTTTTTTGTGATTCTAGGAGCTATGGTCTCATCACCATTGTGAAACTTAGAATCTGCAATGTCATGAAGCAAAGCACCCAATTCAATAATAAAAGGATCTGCATTTTCTTTTTTTGCAATCAATTTTGCATTTTTATAAACACGTTCTATATGAAACCAATCATGACCTCCTTCGGCATTTTCTAAAGTTTCTTTTACAAAAGTTATAGTGTTTTTTACAATTAGTTCTTTGTTCATAGTGCAAAATAACGGAATAAATACCAATCTATAGAAAAATCAAAATACTATCTTTGTTGCCTATCAAAATAACATACAAAGTGTCATATATTCTTAACATAGAAACTGCAACTAAAAACTGTTCAGTTAGTATTTCAAAGTCAGGAAAGTCAATTGCTTTAGAGGAATTGAATTCAGGTGGGTATTCCCATGCAGAAAAATTGCATGTATTTATAGAGAAATTGATGAAAGAGCAAAATCTTGAATTTAAAGATTTAGGTGCTGTTGCTGTTGGAAAAGGCCCAGGATCATACACTGGTTTAAGAATTGGTGTTTCGGCTGCTAAAGGAATCTGTTTTGCTTTAGATATACCTTTGATATCTATAGAAACTTTGAGAATTTTAGCTACTTCGATTTCTGTAACAGAAGGCGTAATTGTACCAATGTTGGATGCGAGAAGATTGGAAGTTTACAGTGCTGTTTTTAATACAGAGTATGAGCAAATAAGAGCTACTGAAGCTCAAATTATTGATGAAAATTCTTTTTCAGAATATTTAGAAAAAGGGAAAGTTTATTTTTTGGGAGATGGAGCAGAGAAGTGTAAGGATATTATAAAACATGAGAATGCTGTTTTTATAGATGGTAAATTTCCTTCAGCAAATGAAATGGTGTCTTTGTCATTTGAAAAGTACAAAAAAAACGACACCGAAGATGTCGCTTATTTTGAACCTTTTTATCTGAAAGATTTTGTAGGTACAAAACCTAAGAAAAGGGTTAAGTAGTTTGCAATTGACGATTCACAATGTGTAATTAATAACTGTGAAGAAATAGTATTCAGTAATTAGGGTTTGTATCTCAAAAAAAATAAATTTTACTCATTACTCATTACTCATTACTCATTACTCATTACTCATTTACAATGTGTAATTAATAATTGTCAATTACACATTGCTAATTGCGTATTATTCACTAATCATATGTACATCTCTTTGAGGGAAAGGTATTGTTATTTTAGCTTCATCTAATGCAATTTTACATTCTTCTAAGCATTCAAAATACACATCCCAATAGTCTGCAGGTGCTGCCCAAGGTCTGACAGCTAAATTAACTGAACTATCAGCCAATTCTGAGACGGTTACTTGTGGAGCAGGATTTTTCAATACTTTAGGATTGTTTGCCAAAGTAGCTTCCAAAATAGATTTGGCTTCTTTAATATTAGAATCGTAGCTGATTCCAATTGTTAAATCGACACGTAATTGACCTTCTTCAGTATAATTTTTAATAGTTCCATTTGATAAAATTCCATTAGGAATGATTGCCAATTTATTACCTGGAGTAACTATTTTTGTAACAAAAATTTGAATTTCTTTTACATGGCCTAATTCTCCTTGAGCCTCAATAAGGTCACCGATTTTAAATGGCTTGAAAATCATAATCAAAGCGCCACCTGCAAAATTACCTAATGCTCCCTGAAGAGCAAGACCAATAGCAAGTCCAGCAGCACCAATAATTGCAACGAAAGAGGTTGTAGCAACTCCAAGTTGACTTAGGACTGTAATTATTAATAAGGCCTTTAGCGACCAGTTGATAAGGTCTGAAAGGAAATTTTGAAGACTGGTTTCCATTTTACTTTTGACCATCATTTTTCTGGTAACTTTAATAAGTCTCTTGATAATCCATAAACCGATAATTAATATTCCAATTGCGGTTAAAAGTTGTACTCCGTAGTCTATACCTAGGTTTTTTATTTTATCTAAGTTGTTGTTGCTAAAAAGGTCAGTAATAGTTTCCATAGTTATAAGTTTAAAAATTTGTTAAGCATAAAATTAAAGCTAAAATAGCAGGAATGGATTGTATGATAATTATTTTTCTATTCCCTGTACTTATAGACCCATAAATACCTGCTATGGTCACACATATTAGAAAAAAAATTGCAATAGTATTGTTAGAGATGAAAATAGACCATACCAAACCTGCCGCTAAAAAGCCATTGTACAAACCTTGATTGGCAGCGAGTACTTTTGTTTTTTCGGCAAAGTCTTTTTTGAGACCAAAAGCTTTCAACCCTTTTGGTTTTGTCCATAAAAACATTTCTAAAATCATAAAATAGAAATGTATCAACGCTACGATACCAATTGAAACTATTTGAAAATAATTCATTCTAAAGAAATGTTTAATTGTTTAAGTGCCTGTTTGGCATCAGATACAGGTAGTTTACAGGTACCTTCAATGCATATATAGATTAATGTACTGCCTTTAGAAAATCGATCTAATAACAAAGGTTGTTTGCTTTCTTTTTTACTTCCAGCAATTAATTTGTTCGGAATATATTGTTGGTTTAGTTCTTTTATTTTTTCCTTGGCATCTTTTCCTACTACTGCAATTTCGTAATAATCAGTTGTCAAGTCAGATTGCAATTGCAGCCAATTTGAATAACCAGATGCATATTTTTGAATGTCGTTTTTTACATTATTCAACATTTGTTTACTTGTTTTTCCATATTTCTTGTTTTCAAAATAATGACCCAATTTGTAGAGGTTTTTTGCTAGAATAGAATTGGAAGCAGGAATTACATTGTCATGGATTACTATTTTACGAGTAATTAAATTCGTGTCTTCATCAGAGGTGAAGTAAAACATATTTAATTTTTCGTTGTAAAAATGTAAATAACAATAGTCTGCTAATTTTTTTGAAATATCCAACCAACTTTGATCTAGTGTAATTTCATACAAAGCAATGTATGCATCGATTACGGTGGCGTAATCTTCTAAATAACCATTTATGTTACTTTTTCCATTTTTATAATTGTGGTTCAATCCACCATCTTTTCGCAATTGTTTATTTTTAATGAAGTTTGCATTTTTTATTGCAACATCTAAAAACTGTTGCTCGTTAAAAACGCGATACGCATCAATGTATCCTTTTAACATCAGTGCATTCCATGAAGTGAGCGTTTTGTCATCCAATCTTGGACGTTCCTTTTTTGCTCTTTCTTTCAATAGTGTTTTTCTCCATTTTTTGGTTTTCTCTTTTAGAGCTGTAACAGAAATATTATTTTTCTTAGAAAATTCTTCATCACCTATTTTTCTTATAAGATTGTATTTGTCATCTTCCCACAACCCATATTTGTTTATGCTATAGTAGTTTGCAAACAATTCAAAATCATTTTTAAGAGTTTTTTGTAATTCTTCTTTGGTCCATATATAAAAAGCACCTTCTTCTAGATGACCTTTGTCATCTAAACTATCAGCATCTAAGGAAGAATAAAATGCGCCTTCAGGATTTGTCAATTCTCTTTTAATAAACTCCAAAGTTTCGTATACCGTTTCTTTATACAACTCATCTTTATGAATTAAATAAGCATCTGAATACAGACTCACCAATTGACCATTGTCGTAGAGCATTTTTTCAAAATGAGGTATGTGCCATTTCTTATCTGTAGAATAACGAGCAAAACCACCGCCAACTTGATCAAAAATACCACCAAGAGCCATTTTATCTAAGGTATTAGTTGTATATTTTTTTAATTTGGTATCCTTGGTTTGTTCTGCATAGCGGAGTAAAAAATGATAATTATTTGGCATCGGAAATTTAGGAGCCCTATTCAAACCACCTAAATTGTTGTCAAAGTTGGCAGACCACTCTTTAACAGCATCGTCAATTTCCTTTTTTTCGAATTTTGGTTCGTCAGAATTGTATACAATCAAGCCCGATTGTTGAATGCCTTCTGTTAAATTTTCAGCAAATTCAATAACTTTTTCAGGACTGTCTTTGTATAATTTGGCAATTTTAGTTAAAGTACTTGTCCATTGTTCTTTTGGGAAATAGGTGCCTCCCCAAAAGGGTCTTCCATCAGGTAAGGCAACACAATTTAATGGCCAACCACCACTTTTTGTCATGAGTTGAACCGCAGTCATGTAAATTTGATCAATATCAGGGCGTTCTTCTCGATCAATTTTTATATTGATAAAGTTGTCATTCATGATTTTTGCAACAGAATCATTTTCAAAACTCTCATGTTCCATCACGTGACACCAATGACAAGCTGCGTAACCAACAGATATCAATATCAATTTATTTTCTTTTTTTGCTTTAGCTAAAGTTTCAGGATTCCAAGCATGCCAATCAACAGGATTGTGTGCATGTTGCAATAAATAAGGGCTGGTCTCATGAATTAAGTTGTTGGTATATTTATGAGTTTTCATATCTTTTTTTGATTGTCCTTTGCAATTCGAAAAAATGGTAATACTAATTAAGAGATATAGAATTCTATGCATTGAAATGTTGTTTTTTCAAAGATAGTAAAATGACATTAGAATTTGTCACACGTTGAAGGCTGGAAAATCAATAGAAAAAATGGAGAGATTATGGATGCTTTTTATCGTTTTCTTTCTGTTGGATATTAAATGTGATTTTAAATAGATGTATCCAAGCATAATTATTTGCACAGTCAAGGCATTTGTATGTTTTAATAAATGGTATTTTTTTTAAAATTCCATTTCTATTGATTCTGATTCTGATTCTGATTCGGAAACAAGAACTACAAGATGGACAGCTTTTTGATTTCACAATATTAATATTTTGGTTGTTGTTTGTGTGTATAGATATAAAAATAGAAATGAGAAAACAGTAAGTAACAAAAAGGCTATTAGAAAAGTAATTTTTTTCATGCACTTTGGTTGACATAGTTTATTACAAATTTGATGAGAAAAAAACGTTATTGATAAAAAATGTGAAGTTTAGATTGATTTATGTGAAGTTAAAGAAGATTCTCCTGTTTTTACATTTGAAATAACAGCACTTTTTGATTTATTGAAAAATTATGAAATGCAGCATTGGTAATTCTTTTATGAATTTCAGGATTTTATTTTAGAAAACCTCGCAAATTAGTTTACGAGGTTTTGGTTGGGAATCATAATAAATAGAAATCATTATGAAGAAAATTAATAGCAATTTTTTAGTTAAGTTTAGATATTTTAATAATTTTTGTTCTGTTTTTAGATGTTGCTTTTAGAATATAGGTTTCAGATTTAAAATTAGTTAGGTCTATTTTTATGGAGTTAGAATTGTATTTCTCTTCCATTAATTTTTGACCTTTTAGATTGTAAATAACGATACTGGTGATGAGTGTATTTGCTTTGATGTTTATATAAGCTCTTGTAGGATTTGGGTAATAACTAAAACCTTCAATTGTATCATCATTTATACCTAATGCATCTGTGGTTGTAAAATTCATTTCTGTACCATAAGTGGTTCCTTTACTATTGATTGAGTAGGCTTTGAAATAATAAATTGTTGTTTTTGAGAATGTGTCAATTTTATTAGTGAAAACTCCAACATCTGTGTCCGCATCTATCTCTTTGTTATCTGATGTTGTTGGGTTTCCACTGGTATTCCATACAATTCCTTTTTCTAAAATAGCTGTTCCTCCATTAGAGATGATATTTCCTCCTAAAATGGCTGAGGTAGCCTGGATGTCTGTTGGACTGGTTGTGTTAATGCTTGGGAGAATTGCTGTAATGGTTAATACTCCTGGTATATAATTGAAAGTATAGTTTTGAGAATTTGCACCAAAAGCTGTAATTGTAGAATTTCCTGCGACTGTAGTTGTTGTTGCAAAATTTTCTATAGTAGGCTGTGTGAGCAAATCATTTTTTGTTTCATTGTTTTTAAATCCATCAAAGTTTGCTGTAAATACAGGGTTTGCTGATCCGAATACTCTTGTTTTATTTTCTAAGGTAATTGTTAATGGAGCTTTTGTAATTGTTAAAAGTCCAGTTATATAAGAAAAAGAATAATTGGTGTCTAAACCGTTATCAATACCAATCTGTGCATTACCAACTGCCGTTGTTTTAATTGCTGCTGTAAAGGTATTTGGTGCTGTGTCTAGGGCTGCAGCGGTCTCATTATTCTTAAATCCACTATAAGAAATTGTTAAGACCGGATTGGTTTCACCATATTCACGAGATTTGTTGT
>Ga0105356_10001169_pt1 | contig 25968 bp, 17 predicted proteins | sample GOMGulsemesocosm_3_FD_83502 | JGI IMG/M metagenome (GOLD analysis project Ga0105356, IMG submission 83502) | Methane-oxidizing microbial communities from mesocosms in the Gulf of Mexico - GOM9D Gulf of Mexico | ecosystem: Environmental > Aquatic > Marine > Cold seeps | place: Gulf of Mexico... | reverse complement strand
GAGCCTATTTCAAATGATACATTTGTTGGGCTTTCAATAAATTTCAATTTTTAAGATGAAGATAGCATTATTAGGATACGGAAAAATGGGACAAACAATTGAAAAAATTGCGCTTAGTCGTGGCCATGAAATTGTATTGAAAATAGACAAAGACAATTCAAAGTACGATATATCTATAGCAGATGTAGCCATCGATTTTAGCATTCCAGATTCAGCAGTTCAAAATATAACAACTTGTATCAATAATAATGTTCCTGTAATATCTGGTACTACGGGTTGGTTGGATCAATACGATGCTATGAAAACACTTTGTGAAGACAAAGGTGGTGCTTTTATTTATGCATCAAACTACAGTCTTGGTGTAAATATCTTTTTTGAATTGAATAACCATTTGGCAAAAATGATGGGAAATTTGGACCAATACAATGTAAATATTGAAGAAATTCATCACAAACAAAAGTTAGATGAACCAAGTGGAACCGCGATAACATTAGCAGAAGGAGTAATTGAACACACTAAAAATAACAAGTGGGAACTGGACAAAGCAACTGAGGAAAACAGCATCCCTATTACTGCTATTAGAAGTCCAGAAGTTCCTGGCACACATACAATAACCTATAACTCGGAAGTAGACCAGATAGATATCAAACATACCGCTCATAACAGACAAGGATTTGCTTTGGGTGCTGTTGTTGCTGCAGAATGGATTCTAGGAAAAAAAGGCGTCTTTACTATGAAAGATGTTTTAGGAATATAAAATACTAATTACAACTATTGAATCTATTTGGAATTATATCCTATAGAAGCAATTAAACAAACTTACATTATGACACTTATTGAACAATGGATTGTATTTATTCTTATAGTACAAGTAATTCACTTTCTTGGAACTTGGAAACTTTACAAAAAAGCAGGTAGACAGAGTTGGGAAGCCTTGGTTCCTATTTACAGTGCAATCGTATTAATGCAAATAATTAGCAGACCTAAATGGTGGGTAATTTTACTTTTCATTCCTGTCATCAATTTACTAATGTTCCCTGTAGTATGGGTTGAAACCTCTAGAAGTTTTGGGAAGACATCCTCTACAGATACTTGGTTGAGTTTTCTTACCTTAGGATTTTACATCTATTATATCAATTATATGTTGGATGTAACACATATTAGTGACCGTGACTTAAAACCTAAAAGCGAAGTTGGTGAATGGGTCAGTTCTATTATTTTTGCGATAGTAGCTGCAACTTTAGTGCATACTTATATCATGCAACCATATACGATTCCAACTTCTTCTTTAGAAAAATCATTATTAGTTGGTGATTTCTTATTTGTAAGTAAGTTTCATTATGGAGCAAAAGCTCCAATGACACCAATTGCAGCTCCGATGGTACATGATACATTGCCACTATTAGGTATTCGCTCTTACTTAAAATCTCCGCAGCTACCTTATTTTAGAATACCTGGATTTCAAAAAATAAAAAGAAATGATATTGTGGTGTTCAACTGGCCAGCTGATACCGTTACTCAATTTTTTAAAACACCAGATCATAAAGTAATAAAACCTATCGACAAGAAATCGAATTATGTAAAAAGATGTGTTGCCATTGCAGGAGACTCTTTGGAAATACGTGACGGTTACATTTACATAAATGGACAACATTCTGAGATGCCCGAAAGAGCCAAACCACAATTCTTTTATACTGTAGATACAGGAAAACAAACTTTGAGCGACAATAGTCTATACAATAAGTATCATGTGCGAAGAGGCGAAGCATATATGACTAGAGATAGGAAATATGTTCTAAATATGGATGAAGAAAATGCCAAAAGTTTAGAAAAAAACCCGATTGTAAAAAGTATTACTAGAAACATACAACCAAAAGGAGAGGGAGAAAGTGTATTCCCTTCAAGAGACTTAAATTGGAACAAAGATAACTTTGGCCCATTATACATTCCAGAAGAAGGAAAAACAGTTTCGTTAACTAGAAAAACATTGCCTTTTTATAAACGTATTATTACTGAATACGAGCACAATACGCTTTCCATAAATGACAAAGGTATTTTTATCAATGGAAAACTGGTTACAAATTATACATTTAAGCAAGATTATTATTGGATGATGGGTGATAACCGTCACAATTCTGAAGACTCTCGTTATTGGGGATATGTACCTTTTGATCATGTCGTTGGAAAACCTGTATTTGTATGGTTTAGCTGGGACACCTACGGTAAAGGATTCAATAAAGTTAGATGGGAACGTTTGTTTACGACTGTCCACGGAGAAGGAACAAGCACCTCTTACTTCTATTATTTTTTAGGTGTTATTTTACTATATATAGCATTTAGCAAATACCAAAAACGAAAAGCTTAAACTTATTAAAACCTAAATATTTACTTTTAGGTTTCATTTCTATGGAACCTAAAAGTCTTAAAACAATACTCCCTTTTCATTTGCAAACGATTCTGATACATCCAACCTATTTCTCTCCAATTGCGCAATATGCAGCAATTTTGCAGGCCAAGGAATATCAATTCGAAATAACAGATAATTTTCAAAAACAAACTTACCGTACCCGTTGTTATATTTGCGGTCCTAATGGAAAACAACTCTTAAATGTACCTATTAAGCACGACAAAACTCAACAAAAAATAAAAACAAAAGACATCAAAATTGATAATGAAACCTCATATTGGCAACAGAATCACATAAGATCATTTCAAGCTGCTTATAGATCGTCTCCTTTTTTTGAATATTATATTGATGACATGCTTCCTTTGTTTGAAAAAAAACACACTTATCTCCTAGATTTAAATCTTGCTACCCATTCTTTTATTATGGAAGCTTTTCAAGAGAAATGCAGCTACTCAAAATCCTCTCAATATCAAGAATTTCCAATACAAAAAGAAGACTTTCGTATTTTAGTCAATGCTAAGACGGATCTTCAAATAAAATTCCCAGAATATGTACAAATATTTGATGATAAACATGGATTTCAACCAAATCTAAGTATTTTAGATTTGCTATTTATGGAAGGTCCAAATACCAGCAATGTACTCTCAAAACTAGATATAACGTCAATCTAAATGGCCAATATTTCTTCAAAAAAAATTCTTTTACTCTAATATTTACATTTTATTGATGTTCTGCCACCCAAACGCAGTTCTCTTCACTAAATATAAAATATTGCTTACTTCACCCAATTACGCTTTCAAAATAACTAAACATTAGTTTATTACCTGATTGAGAATAATCTAGTACCTTTATCCCTGTATTCCCTACAGAAACAAAAAAACCTTCCCCCTTCTTAAGGTTAAATATTAAGACATATTAAAATGGAATATCTTAAGGAATTTTTAAAGAAAAGAATCACACTTACAAAAGGTTCATGGACCAAACTTCAAAAAATATCAGACATTATAGATATTTCGAAGAAAACTATCTTGTGCGATTTTGGTACCATACCTACAAGTTTTTACTTTTTAAAAAAAGGAGTTGTTCGTGCATATATCACACTTCCCAACAAACAAGAATACAACAAAGCAATCTTTACAGAAAACACTTTTTTTGGTGCTCTCTCAGGCCTTATCAGAGGTGATCAAACACAGATAGTATATGAAACATTAACCGATTGCAAACTTATAGAAATAAATTTTGCAGGCTTTATGAAATTGGTTGAGACCAAAAATGACATCAATAAACTGTACAGAAAAGTTCTTGAAGAAATTTTCTTAAAATTAGAAATTAGAGATATCGAAATGGTTACATTGAATGCCACAGAACGCTATATAAAACTTAAAAATAACACTCCAGAAATAGACCATTTGATATCTCAATATCACATTGCTTCCAACTTAGGAATTACGCCCATTCAATTGAGTCGAATTCGAAAAAAAATGTCTACAAAAGTGACCTCTTCGAAAGAAAAATAGATCATTCTTCAAAACTTAAAAATTTCAATAACTCCTTATTTTTAAGGAAGTAAAACTACCTGTCTTCTATTTCGTGCAAGAAAACCTCAATAATAGTAACTAAAAATTCATGTAAATTAACAAATGTTATCGTATATTTATAAAGCTGTAAATTAAAAAAAATAAAATTATGCCCCATTTACATGAGTTTATGAATAAAATATCTCCTCTATCGGTTGAGTCGTATAATATATTCATGGATTTATGCACCCCCAAAAGTTATAAAGCAAGTACCATATTAACAGAGATTGACTCGATTCCTGAAAATATTTTTTTTATAAAATCAGGGATTGCTAGATCTTATAGTCTATCTGATAAAGGTGGAGAAAATATTAGATCGCTTATAAGTACATTCAATATTTTGGCCTCTACCGAAGCAGTAATAAAAAAGAGACCTTCAAAGATTGCTTGCCAGTGCCTCACTGATTGTGAAGTTTTAGAAATCAACTACGATGCTTTAATGAATATCAATGAAACAAATCCTGCGGTTAGTAACTGGTATACAAAAACGGTTGAATTTCACTATGTACATCTTCAAAAAATGAACGATGAATTGTTGACCTTAAATGCAACCGAACGTTATTTAAGATTGCAAAAAAGAATTCCCAATATTGATAACTTAATCAATCAATACCACATAGCATCGCATTTAGGCATAACACCTATACAGTTGAGTCGTATTCGTAAAAAATTATACAGTAAATAATACTTTCTTATCATCCTTTATTATATATCATAAATAAGCCCTCATAAATTATGAGGACTTGTTTATTTAAAGCTTTGAATCTTATTTATTCTATAATTATTTTTTTTCTATAATTTCCTTTCTGATTGAAGATTAAAACACTGTAAATTCCAGAACTTACATTCAGTAATATTTTGTTAGAACCTTTGTTTAGTGAAGTCTCGGTTACTTTATTACCCAAAAGATCATATACAACCATTGTTGAATTCCCCCAACTCGCAGGCAAATTAATATTTAATGAAGAATTAACTTTTATTGGGTTTGGATAGAATATTGGATTTTCAGGTTGTTGACTACTGACTTCTTCTTTCACATCTAATTTATTAGCTTTCTTCGCCGAAGCTCCTGAGCCAGTTATATTGACTGTATAGTCCTCCACTTCACCATAATTAAAAGATCCACATGAGGAAGGTAAGGTGTTGTATCGCATAATGACACGCATTCGGGTAGCACCAACAGTTGCTCCAGCAGGTACAGTAAATGATCCACTCACTGGTGTAGTCTGTGATGCAATCTTTGTCCAAACTTGTTCTCCGCTATCTGTAAAATCTCCATCTGCATTATAATCAATCCATACAGCATAAGCCTCATTATATAGAGTCCCTGTCCAAGTAGGAGTAACAGTTACCGTATTTGATGAACCTTGACTCATAGAGGTACTCTGCGTTGTAAAATCTCCATATCCACCTGCTGAAGCAGTTGTTACATTATTGATACTGCCTAGTTCAACCTTACTAATATATTCATCGCTTGTTGAATTCCCGTTAGCCGCACAATAGTTTACAGGAGGTGCACTTGCCATAGTAATAACAAAGTTATGACTAGATGAGCTGCCACAAGTATTAATAAAAGTAGCCACATATGTTCCTCCTTGATTGGTTTGAATATTATTTATTTCAGGATCTCTAAGTGCAGAACTAAATCCGTTTGGACCAGTCCAACTCCATGTACCACCACTTGTAGGTTGAGGTCCAAACTTCAGATTATTTCCAACATTTAAAGTCGCACTTGAAGTTGTCTCCCACGTACCTCCATTTATCTGATGAAAAGGAAGTATGGTTGTTTGGTTACATGTAGTTGCAGACAATACCAATTGACTAAAAGAAGTTATATTGAGACCTGTAGAAAAAGTAATTTTGGTACTAGTCCCGGAACCGGAAATAGCATCTCCAGTATCTAAAACACTTCCCCAAGTATTCCCAAAAGCATTACTTGCTCTTTTGTACAAGTTGTATTCCGTTGCAACGGTATTTAAATAAGCACTATTTCCTGTAAAAGAAATATCTCCAAGAGTAGTGAAATTTTGATTTGAGCCATAATTATTTACGATCGTATAGGAATTGAAATTCCCCAAAGCATCAGGGTTTTGATCTGGGTTTGTATTTCCTCGAGACACCCAGACATCTCCGTTTGGATAGGTACCTGACTGAAAAGTCATTGACAGCCCTGTAGTGCTAAAATCTTTCAAACCTGCCGAATTTATTGTGATTTTCTCACTGACACCTCCAAAAACTGGAACTATAGATGTATTATGTACAGAGCTACTTATCCCTTTGTAATATAATGGATTCGTATTAGACGTTTTATTCACGGATAAATTCCCTCCTGTTTCATTAAATTGATAATAAGCAACCAAGCCAGTCAATATAGAATTCCCTGCGTCACTTTTAGTCAAATGCCTCCATTTTCGAACCTCATCAATAGTCAATGCTCTATTCCACATACTTACCTCATCCATTTCCAAATTTGTATACCTTGTAGAATATCCTCTTCCATAACGCCCCAAATTTAATTTTGTAAATACTTCTGAAGGCAATGCTGTATTGTTAACACTTTCCTCTCCATTTACATAGATTTTCACATTTGTCCCATTACTAACCATTGCCACATGAGACCATTCATTGGCAGGTGCCTGCAATCCGGAAGACCAAGACCAATTAGGATGGAATCCTACAGTATTATTTCCTCCTAAAAAATTTAAAGAAAACGCTCCATTCGAATCTTGTGTGTTAAATATTGCACTGTAATCGTCTTGTATTCCATTTGGTTTTATCCAACATGAAAAAGTGAAAGAATTTTTATTCAAATTCAAGCCATCCACATCCAAATAATCTTGATTGGCTTGCCCAGACAATGTTGCTACATTACCAGCTACAGTATCTGGTGTTGATGTACCACATTGATTTGATATTTCAATAAAATTTGTCAAAGTTTGTGAACTTGTTCCATGTGCATCTGTAACTGTTAATGTAACATTGTAAAATCCATCAGCAGCACTTGCATAAGAAATAAGTGGATTTTCATCAGTAGAAGTAGCCGGTGTCCCCCCGGGGAAACTCCAAGACCAAGTAGCACTAGCATTTCTTACAACTGAATAATCTTTAAACTGAACTGGCTCTGCAACTGGACATACAATTTTTGTATTGCTTGCCGATATCAATGCATTGGTGCTACTTACTTCATATAAATTATGGGTAAAAGCACCTCGTGAAGTTCCAATTTTCAATTTCCCTTCATTGTAATTGATAAACATAAAACGTACATCACACATAGGCAAACCATTTCCTAATAGCACCCAATTGGACATGCTATTATTTCTATAATAAACCCCGCTTTTGTTCCCTATATAAACACCTCCATTGGTTCCTCTTTGAAAAATAATTTTTGTAATTGGAGAAGCTGTTAAGTTTGCTTGCGTTAAATTAGACCAACTCGTTCCTGTATTACTAGACTTTAACACCTTACAAGATGATTGTACACCACTATAAGTCACCCAAATTTCATTTGAATTTTCATCACTTACAGCAATATCAGAAATATTAGTTTGTCCTGAGCTTTCGGCACTGGAAGGCGTAATATCTGTCCAAGTAGTTCCTGCATTGCTAGTATACCATAATTTGTTATTTGTCAACCCTTCAACCACATACATATGGTCTGGATTTTTCATAGAAATTTTCTCTCTAAAAACCTGATTACTGAATGTTTTCACAATAGAAATACTGCTTCCATTGTCATCTGTTTTGATTAAAGAATTTTTCCAAGTACTCAAATTTGGATTTCCGGTTGGATATTGTCCCGCATGATGCGTAATAATTGAATAGTATTTATTAGGATGAAACTCCATTGAATTAAAATAATGGTAGATCCCTCCCAAATCAAGAAAGTTAGACTCATTTATCAAAGTATGCACTCCAGTTCTAAAATACCTGTAATTGCTATATCCTTGACTGTACACATATCTATCATCTAAAGGGTTTACATCTGTATTTCCTTGGTCAGCTCCTGTTCCGTTGTACCAATCAAATCCACTTCCACTTTCTTTAATCATGACTGGACCATGATTTGTTCCTGCAGCAACAAGGTTCGATTTAAATGCACTACCAAAACCCCAAAGTTCATGATTGCTTATACTATTTGTAAGCGTAGGCATCGTAGCTCCATTGTCTGTAGTTAAAACAGTTTCTCCATCACTTCCAACCAGCACTCTATTACTAACAACATCAATGGTTCTTAAATCACTATGCGTTTCCGCTACAGACTCTGTGAATGAGGTTCCGTTATTGGTTGAAATATGAATTTTCTTCTGACCATAGGTACCAAACACAATTTTATTTTCATCTGTTCTATCCATAGCTATATCACCATGATGCAATTCCGATGGAGAAGTTCCTGTAACCATATTAACTTTTACTGATTCTTGGGCACCTGTAGTTGCATTCATTTTATACAAATGCACAGATTTATGTCCATACGCACTTGAACCACTACCGACTGCCACATAAAAAGAACTGCTATTGCCTGTTGACATTAATAATTTTGCCCAACCTACAATTTGTCCATTTGCACTGACGTCCAAAGTTATGGTATTTACCAAAGTAAAAGTGGCACCTGCATTGTCTGAACGGTGTATTTTTACTTGATTGTTATGACTCGTACTTATTGAATACACTACGTTTGAGTTGGTTGTACTCCAATCCAATACTTCACTAATTACCGAGCTATATACATTATGATTTGCCAAACCGCTAAGAACAGAATTCCAAGTAGTACCTCCGTTTGTTGTTCTATAAATTTTATCTCCCCAACGAGCCAAAACTATATCTGGGTTTGAGGTAGACACCGCAATGTCATACCCAGTACCAGTATAACTGCTATTTGTTAAAGATGTTGCCAACCAATTTAAACCACCATCAATCGATTTTATAACTTGTTTTCCGCTGATAGCATATACTATCAATGGATTGGCAATGGCGATATCTATATCCAAATATTTTTCATCTGGTAAATTGGCATCCACCAACTTCCAATTGCTTCCTCCATCTGAAGTCATCCACATTCCCCCCATAAGAAAAGAAACGAACATTTTTTGATTGTTTGTAGGATCTATTCTGTTTAAATAAACATAACCTCCATGATTTCCTTTTCCAGAATAACTTGTCGTAGCACTGTTTACTGGACCTAGCATATCCCAGGTACCAGCTGAAGTATCTGTAGTCAAATAATTCAATGTCGAATTCATAGATTTTTCTCTTGATAAATCTGGTTCTTCTTGTACTTTTCCATTTTTATCTAAATAGAAAATTTTTGATTTGATCCACGTCTCACCCAAAGATCTTGGCTTGCTTTTTTCCCACTTATGGGTTCCAAAAAAAGTATCGTACTTGTTTTTGATATCAAAATAACTTGCTCCATCCTTCATTCCTTGAAACCAAGGTTGACTTTTATGGGCTATTTCATACTTTATATCTTCTTCTTCAAATGTTTCTTTTTTTTGATCGGTTTTGACTTTTTCTTGCGAATAAATGAATGCTGAAATTAACAGCATTGCCAACAAAGTAATTCTTTTCATTCTTAGTATTGGTTTTAGAGGTTAAATTTATTCAACACAAGAAACAATTGATTCAGAAGAAAAAAGGGGTTCATTTTCAGCTAATTGGTAGAGATTTTTGGAGTAATTTTTATTCAAATAATTTAAAAAAAAGAAAAAATTCAACAAATACGACCCGTTCAAACCATTTCTACCCAATTTTAGGGAGCCTGCTTTTTTGATAGCATAAATTATTTTAAAATAGTAAGAAATCGCTCAACCAACTCTAAATCAAACTATTGTTTTTTATAAAATAAAAGACGAAAATTTGTTATAAAAAAAAATAAGGCCGAAGCCTTATTTTTTAATCTATTGAAATATGAAAGTTAACTACTTCATATGAAAAACGAATTACATCTTTCGATTTCAAATATTTGGATTTCACTCCAACAAAAGGTCTTAAATTGGGTTATTTAGGATCTAAAATAGCCTCTATTCTTTTTTGAGCATCTTTTAAATGTAGTACACTCATCGTATTTGTTGTTTTCCCAATTCCATTTCTTATAAGATACTTTAAGTTCTGTAAATCGTTACGTAGAATTGCTCTGACATCAGAATTTACAAGTGCTCTTGAAGATTTTGCTGTATTCATTAAATAATTTACCCTTTCTAAATAGGTACGCTGTAAATTTCTTCTGTATACATCAATTTTCTTTCCTGAATACAACTCACTCCAAATTCCTTTTCGTAAATCTGTCACCATGCTTATCAATGTATAAGCAGTTGTACTATTCAACGCTTCATTTTCAATCATTCGTGTCATTCTATCTAGATTCAAAAGACTGTTTACAATTCTTTCTTGGTTCTTACCTAAACGTTCAACACTACCAGCACTCTCAATCTTATCAAAAATAGTTTCATCGATCAACCATTTCGGTGTTGTAAACAACTCTTTATGTAAGAAGCTCATTGCCTTTTTCTGTTTAACTTTCGATACATGTGTATAAACAGCTCCTTTTTGATCGTATGTTTTGTAATTCTCATAAACCCCACCGATAGCAGCGGATACATGCCCCATATATCTATTGTATTGAGTTACCACTTGACCATACATGTTTTTCAAATCGTCATAGCTTTTTCCATCTTCAGCAGTCCATTCTTTTAAATTTGGAACAATCCTTTTTAAATTCGCTATTCCATAAGTACTTGCTTTTACTGCATCATCCCCTAAATCTTCTGTTTGTGAACTAGGATCTACAACTGTGGATTGTTGTTTTCCAAAACGGTATTTTGGATCATTGCCATGTACTAAAATCCAACTGTCTAAAGTTTTCTTTTCTTCAACAGCCGTCGTATTTAAAATAGGTCGGTACCCCCATGAAATGGAGTACTTATCATAAACACCTATATTGGGCATCATTGCTACTCCTTTGTCTTCTGGTTGCGCTACATAATTGAAACGTGCATAATCCATAATTGAAGGTGCTGTTCCGTATTTCTTTGTAAATGTAGCTGACCTCAATGAATCTACAGGATACGCAACACTACTCCCCATATTGTGAGGCAAGCCTAAAGTATGTCCCACTTCATGAGAAGAAACAAAACGAATAAGACGTCCCATTATTTCTTCTTTGAATTCCATTTTACGTGCTTCAGGGTTGATCGCTGCCGTTTGTACAAAATACCAATTTTGCAATAAAGTCATTACATTGTGGTACCAATTGATATCTGATTCTAAAATTTCTCCAGAACGAGGATCACTCACATGAGGTCCATTTGCATTTGGTATCGGAGAAGCCAAATAACGCATTACAGAATAACGCACGTCTTCAGGACTCCATTCTGGATCTTCTTCTTTCGTTGGTGGATCTTTGGCTATAATTGCATTCTTAAACCCCGCAGCTTCAAAGGCAACTTGCCAATCTTCGATTCCTTGTTTTAAATATTTGCGCCATTTTTTAGGTGTGGCACGATCTATATAATAAACAATTTGTTTTTTCGGTTCAACAAGTATTCCATTCTTAAACTTCTCTATATCTTCCTCTTTTACTTCCAAACGCCATCTGTCCAAATAGGTAACAGATTTACTTTTTTGAACATCCAAACCATAATCCGTTTGCCTTCTAGCAAACCAGCCTACACGTTGGTCAAAATAACGTCTTTTCATCGGTGTTTTAGGAAGTAAAATCATAGAATTGTTCATCTCTACAGAAATGGTTCCAGAACTAGAGTTTGAAGGTGCTTTGCTAGCTATGTACGTTTTTACATGTCTCGCTTCCAGATTTAAAGGGTAACTCTTAACTGATTCAATAAATGATTTTGAAGCATCCAATCTGCTAACCCCATATTGTTTTCTTTGGTATTGTGGCAAACCCAATGTTTTTAAATCTTTTCCAAATAGTTCTGTAACCTCAATTACGGTACTAATAGAATCTTTCCCATAACATTTTATTGGGAATGTGTACAATACGGGTTCAAAGTTAGAATTGTTTACAGCTTCTGCAACTGGCAACGAATCTGCTGCATGTACATTGTGTGAAACAACTCTTAAAATTATCTTTTTCCCTTTTTTCTGCCAACGTAATACTTGTGTATTTGTTTTTCCTCCCCCAAAACCATTTCCTGCAGCGGTTTTAGCAATGCGAGTAACCATTAACATTTCTCGTTCAAAAAGAGAATCAGGAATTTCATAAAAGAATTTTTCATCAATCCTATGTACATCAAACAAACCTTTGTCTGTTATAGCATCCTTGGTGATTACTTTTTTGTAGGGTTGAATGGCTCCTTTTTTTGGTTTTGGTGCGGGTGCTTTTACCTCTACTTTCTCTTTTTTACTCTTCTTTTTCTTTTTGCGTTGTGCTGTAATTTCCTGAGAAACAGAAAACAGGAAGACAAATGCAAAAAATTGAAATAAAATTTTTCTGGTCATAGTTTAAGTATATTGTCAATTTATATATTAAATTGTTTAGGGTTAAAAACCCACAATATTACTTCAATTTCACCTATAACCTATGTTAATATTTTCTTAAGATTTGACTCCAACTCTTTAAAAAAGAAACTAATAACAAAAGCTCAATGATTCAAACGAAAACTTAAATTGTTATAAGCAAAAAGGCCAAAACAATGTTGTAATACATTATTTTGACCTTACTTTTTAAACTATACGCATTCAAATTTTTATACAGAAGTAAAAAACTAAAATGAATTCTGCTTTATATTTATAAAATTATCTTATCAACTTCTTATATTTGATTCGTTTTGGCATCAAATCTCCACCCAAACGTTTCTTCTTATTTTCTTCATATTCAGAAAAACTTCCTTCAAAATAATACACTTGAGAATCTCCTTCAAAAGCTAAAATATGTGTACACACTCTGTCTAAAAACCATCTATCATGAGAAATTATTACTGCACAACCTGCAAAATTTTCCAATCCTTCTTCTAAGGCTCTTAATGTATTGACATCCAAATCATTTGTCGGTTCATCTAAAAGTAAAACATTTCCTTCTTCTTTCAAGGTCATTGCCAAATGCAAACGGTTTCGTTCTCCACCAGACAGGGTGTTTACTTTTTTATTTTGTTCAGAACCACTAAAGTTAAAACGACTTAAATAGGCTCTTGAATTCACCATCTTTCCTCCCATCATAATCAAATCTTGCTCGTCTGCAAAATTTGCCCAAATAGAACGCTCTGGATCAATATCTGAGTGTGATTGATCTACATATGCAATTTTAGCTGTATCTCCCACTTTAAAATCACCACCATCTGGAGTTTCTTCTCCCATGATCATTTTAAAAATAGTTGTCTTACCAGCTCCATTGGGACCGATAATACCTACAATACCATTTGGAGGTAAATTAAATTGAAGATTGTCGTACAATAATTTATCACCAAAAGCTTTGGAAACGCTATTGGCATCTATTACATTGGATCCCAACCTTGGGCCATTTGGAATGTAGATTTCCAATTTCTCTTCTTGCACCTTTTGATCTTGATTCATCAACTTGTCGTAATTCGCCAAACGTGCTTTTGATTTCGATTGACGTCCTTTTGCTCCTTGACGGACCCATTCCAATTCACGCTCCAACGTTTTTTGACGTTTCGAAGCTGTTTTATCTTCCTTAGCCATACGTTGAGATTTTTGATCTAACCAAGATGAGTAGTTTCCTTTCCATGGAATTCCTTCTCCTCTATCCAACTCTAAAATCCATCCCGCAATATTATCTAAGAAATACCTATCATGCGTTACTGCAATTACTGTCCCTTTGTATTGTGCCAAGTGATGCTCTAACCAGTGTACAGATTCTGCATCTAAGTGATTGGTAGGCTCATCTAATAACAAAACATCTGGTTGCTGTAATAACAACCTACACAGAGCTACACGACGACGTTCTCCTCCTGAAAGTACAGATATCAATTTATCTGGCTCTGGAGTACGCAATGCATCCATGGCAATCTCTAATTTTGTATCCAATTCCCAAGCATCTGAAGCATCTATTTCATCTTGCAATTCTGCTTGACGGTTCATCAGTTTCTCCATCTTATCTGCATCAGAATATACCTCTTCCAATCCAAACATATCGTTTATCTTATTGTATTCATCTAAAACAGCCACTGTTTCTGCAACTCCTTCTTTTACAATATCTAAAACGGTCTTGGTTTCATCTAAAATTGGTTCTTGTTCTAAAAAACCGACGGAATATCCTGGTAAAAAATTGATATCTCCTTGGTAATTTTTCTCGACTCCTGCTATAATTTTCAATAAAGAGGATTTTCCAGAACCATTTAATCCCAAGATTCCAATTTTTGCTCCGTAGAAAAAACTTAAATGAATATTTTTTAAAACTTGTTTCCCTGTACTTTTGTAGGTTTTACTCAACCCCGACATGGAAAAAATGACTTTCTTATCGTCTGACATATTTTTTTATTTTATAATTACTAAGTATTAAGATTGTCAACCTCCTTGTTTTCAAAAAAATAATGAGAGTTTAGAAAAAGCAAACAACCTACTGTCTTCCAATTAAAACAGCATACAAATATCGTAAAATTGAGTGAATATGAAAGAGATACTTCTCACAAAATAATTTTAATTCCTTCTTTCTTAAAAGCAAACTCATCTTTACTTTTTCTATTTTCTAAAAAAAATAAAAAATCTATATATTGACATGAATTCTACTTAAGGTTTAATTTACAGCATTCAAAGGAATTGTTTTAGAAGTAAGATTCATAATTGCTTAATTTTTTCAAAAGCCAAACTTCGAATTGAATAAAAATACATTCAATTCTCAAACCAATTCCGAGTAAAAATCAAGTTCTCAAGTAGCTATCATTTTTAATTTCTATAAAATAATTAAAAAAAAAGAAAAATATTTCACCCCAATTTGCAATTATTACGTCATCGCAAGATAAAACTACAATTGTAAAATGCTATGAAATCTAAAAAACACCAACAAAACGAAAAATGCTTCTTAAATCCCGCAAAAAAAGAAAAACATAACTACCTTACATACAGTTCTCTACGGGTTTTTGTGTTTTTTTTTCAAAAAAAATCAATTTTCACGTAGTACATAAACCCCTTTTTCGTGTTATAGAGGTAAGGAAAGGAAATTAAACATAACAAATTCTTATTTTTTGAACCGACAACAATTGTCTTCAAAATTAAGATTACAACATAAATTACTATGCGGTTTAGAAAATACCAACAAAATAAAGCTTATTTATTGGCTATAATTAATAGAAATACTGCTGGTAGTGCCCAAACACTAGCTTCTCTAGTTGGAATCTCTAGAAGAACCTTTTTTGAGTACTTAAAGGACTACAAAGAAGAAGGAATTTTAGTTACTTATGACAAGGTTGAAAAAAAATATAAAATAAAAATAGCAGAGTGCAATGAGATTGCACTGTTCCCACATAACTTTGTACCTAGTAAAAAATAAGGTACAAGTTAAGTAGAAAATAAATTCTATAATTGAGTTAAAACGTTGTCTTTATAAAAAAAATGCAACCCAACCAGCTAGTAGAAATTTAATTGGAAGTAGACAATTCATGGGTATAAAAATCCTTTGGTCGTATTTTAATTTTACTCAGAAAAAAGAAAAAGAAAAAAATTGTGAGTTCTATTTTGCAACAAAGCAAACCTATAGAAGCACTACAAACAAAAGCTATGAAAAAAAGATATCGAAAAAAAATTGCCAATACATCCCCCCATTTAGTAAGAGTACTTGTTCCATGTATATTCGTTTCTAATTATTGAAACAACATTTGGAACAAAAACATAGCTCGCATATTTTTAGAATACAAATTGCCTGAATCATTAGAACTGAGCAGCAGACGAAAGAAAAAAGTAAAAGCACAAAATAGCAAACAACAAAATTAGTAATGCTGAGATATAAAAACAGCTTTGCCAATTGCCCTAAAAAAACTAGTTATTCCTAATATATGGGACTGACAATGGCGAAGCCGTAAAAAATTGTAAGAAAATTCAACGCAATGCAAATTGCTAAAAACAAAATATATGCCAACTTCAAATTTCAAATACATCCCTTTTCTATTAATTTTCATCACTGTTATTGTCTTTATACCTACATTTTCAAATGATTTTCAACGAGCTTGGGACGATACTTGGCAGGTTTTAGAAAACCCTTTTGTATTGGACCACTCGATAGATAATATAATCTACCATTTTACAGATTTCTACCACGGTCAATACTCTCCAATAAACACCTTGGTATATATTGTACTTTACAAAGTAGTTGGCTTCAATGCCATGGCATTTCATAGCACTTGTCTGTTATTTCATTTGGCAAATGTGTTGTTTGTTTTTTACATCCTAAAAGACCTTGTAAAAAAAGTAAAACCTCAATTTACAGCAACTCGCATACAATTATATGCTTTGTTTGTAGCACTTGTTTTTGCTATTCACCCTTTGCAGGTTGAATCTGTAGCTTGGATCAGTGCTTCTAAAATAGTTATTTATGCATTTTTCTTTTTGGCAGCACTTTGGTGTTATCTCAAATACATACACAGTTCTAATTTCTTTTGGTTGCTAGGGGTTGCCCTCTTGTATGTCTTAAGTTTTGGTTCCAAAGAGCAAGCCATTATTTTACCACTCAATCTTTTGCTATTGGATTTTGTTTATGGAAGATTCTCTAACATAAAACGAAATTTAGCACTGTTAAAAAATAAGATTCTCTTAGAAAAAATTCCTTTCTTCGGAATGGCACTCGCCTTTTGGTATTTTTCTTCTTTGTTTAATTTAGGCAGTTTTACCAATACAAATACCTACCCAATTTACCAACGCATCGTTATGGGCATGCACAGTATGGTAGAATATGTTTTTCGTTCCATTGCTCCCGTAAAATTGTATTATTATTATTTCTTTCCTGTAAAAGTGGGTGAAAACTTACCTCTTTATTTTTGGGGCTATGTACTGCTAACGCTTATCATCTTGGCTTTTGTTTGGATGCATCTTAAAAAGAAAAACTGGCTGGTTCTTTTTGGTTTTTCCTTTTTTATCGTAAACATTTTTTTGGTCTTGCATCTTTTACCCCTGCCTCGTAAAATGATTACGGCAGACCGGTATATGTACCTCAGTATTGTAGGTTTGGCACTTATAGGAATCCATTGTTTGGCTGTGTTTTTGAACAATGCTCTGAAATATAAAAAACCAATTGTTGTGCTAACCTCTGTTTATTTTATGGCTTTGGGCATACAATCTTTTTTTAGAACCCAACAATGGAAGGACAGCGCAACCATGAAAAAAAATGTTACAGAACTTATAGAACGAAGAAAAGCACAAAACCAACCTATTGTCAACAACCCTTTAACAGACCAAGAGGATGCGGAATAATTTTTTAATTTCTATTATTGTTCCTTGTTACAACGAGGCGGATAACATTTTTCCGCTGGTAGCACGAATACAAAGTGTTTTATCTGCTTACCGTTATGAAATTATTTTGGTTAATGATGGCAGTACGGATGCTACCCTACAAAACATCACCTTGATTGCTCAAGAAAACAGTGCTGTAAAGTACATTCATTTTTCTAGAAATTTTGGACACCAAGCGGCAATAAAAGCAGGAATAGACCATGCCCATGGAGATTGTATGGTGACTATAGATGCCGATTTGCAACACCCCCCTGAAACAATTCTAACAATGCTAAACGAGTGGCAAAAAGGATTTAATATAGTGACTGCCATACGTAAAGAAAATCAAAAACTGCCTTTGTTTAAAAAACTAACTTCCAAAGGGTTTTACTGGTTTTTGTCTTTCATTTCTGACCAAAAAGGAATACCTCAAGGGGCTGATTTTAGATTGTTTGACAAAAAAATAGCGGAAGTCATCAAAAAAATGCCTGAAAAAAACTTGTATTTAAGGGGCTTGTTTTCTTGGATTGGTTTTTCACAAACCACTATACATTATAAAGAAGAAGAAAGAGCGTTTGGGACTACCAAATATACACGTAAAAAAATGTTTCAATTGGCTAGCAATGGCATTACCTCTTCTAGTGTAAAACCATTGCGCATTGCTTTGAATATGGGCGTGTTTTTTGCTTTTTTGGCTTTTGCTTACGGTATCTATGCCCTTATAGTACTTTTTTTAGGTTTGGCTATTTCTGGCTGGACTTCTACCATAGCAACCATCGTTTTTTTAGCGGGCATACAACTCATTGTCCTAGGTGTAATGGGCGAATACCTTGGAAAACTCTATATAGAAAACAAACAAAGACCGCATTATTTAATTGCAGATAGTAATATACTCCCCTACAACAATGAATTTACAAACCCTAAATTAGAAAGGAGCGAATTATGACTTAAAACAAAAAAAATCGAAATTACTTTTGGAAGGGCTTGGAATGAGCAGCTACAAAAGGCGTGGCAGCTAAAACAAGTACCACGATAAACAAAAAAGCACGACCAAGTAATTCTAAGTTACAAAGCCGTGCCAAATATTTAATAAATAAACATTTAATTATAATGAATACAAAATTAAGAAAATTAGTGAAACTAACGGCTGCAGGGCTGTTTATAATTGCTTTGGCAATAAATATAAAAGTAACTTTGGATGATCCTTTTGTGATGCTTAGTGAAGCTGCTATTGCTACTGGGAGTGGAACTGATGGTGGGACTGATGCTGAACCTGAAAAAAATGGTAAATATCAAGCAGAATATAGTGTCAGCTATAATAAAGGTGACAAATTTAGTGCTAACGCTGAAGTTGAAACTTCTTGGTGGGTATTAAAAGCAAAAGCTGGTGGAGGTTATGAAAAAGTAATAACTAAAACAGTTACTGTCACAGGGTTAAGATGTTGTCAAACAGGTGACCCCAATACAGACTACTGCAGTCCATACTATCCAGCTTGTCCAACATAAAATTAATAATCAAATATTCACCACTTCATATTCTATGAAGTGGTGTTTTAACTATCTCATCATGAAAAAAATTATATTCATTCTAAGTATTATAAGTTTAATTAGCTGTAACAAATCTAAAGAAACTAATAAAAGTAGCTTTTTAAAAACCGTTCTTTTCAATGAAGAAAAATTTACAGAGCTTATTATAAAAAAACAAGACTCAACAAACTTAATTCTACTGGAAACAAATAAAAAATCCTTAATTAATTCAATTACTCGATTGTACTTTACTCAAAGTAAAATAATTGTTTATGATGCTCATGGGAAAAATGTTTTTCTATTTAGCTCTCAGGGTAAGTTTATCCGAAAAATAGGTAACAAGGGAAAAGGAGCTAATGAATATATTCAACTAACAAATATGTTTTTTGATAAAAAAAATGAGCAAATTGAAATATTTGACAACCCTAGAAAAACGATGCTAATTTATGATATAAATGGAAACCTGATTGAGACAAAAAAATCAGATATAAGCTTTATTTCTTTTATAAAATCACCCGAAGGCTATTTTGTATATTCTCCATTTGTCCATCACCCTAATTCAAAAGGATACAACCTTTTTTTATTAGATGAAAATTTAAAACTAACAAAAAATAAATTTCTGCGAACAAAAAATAATTTTGACAGAGCTCTATTTACAGAAAACTTTACTCAAAACAATTCTGAACTTTTTTTTAGACATGGATTAAATGACACTATTTATAAGATAGCTAATAATAAAGTTGATCCATACCTCCATATCGATTTTGGAAAATTTAAAGTTCCTTATTCCAAAGTATCCAAAATGCGTAACCAAAAAAGATTTGACGAAAATGTTTATTTTAACACTCCTAATTATTTAGGTAAAATCAATAATGTTTTAATAAATAATAAAAGTCTCACATTTTGTTTTTCCAAAGTTAAATTAGGTGAAAGCCCTTTTTATTCTGGTTCATACAATAGACTTACAGACTCTATAAATTTCTACAATTCTTTTACCATAAAAATGGCTGGAGTATCAAGCGTCTATCCTAAATATATCGACAATCATAAAATAGTATATGTAACCAATATGGAAGAATTAGGTTCAAATGAGCTTTCTTTTTTGGAAAAAAAATATAAAATAAAAATAAAAGAAAATTCCAACCCATTATTATTAATTAGTTATGAATAAGTATGCATATATAGTAACTGTTATACTTCTAATCGCGTGTAATATTTACATCCTATCAAGCTATAGAGGACTACAAACATCCTACAAAAAATTATATAGTAAATCAGAACAACTAAAATACTCAAATGATATTCAAGAATATACATTCAAAGAAGTTCTTAAAAATAATTTTTCAAAAAAAACAGAAAAAACAGAAAAATATGAAATAGGCATTCGTTTAAATAAAAGTGCCTGTTTCACATGCAATGAATATGCCGTATCATTAGTGAAAAATAATTTTAGTTCTAAATCTATCTGTTTTATACTGTATAACAAAGACTCTGCTTTAGTTGATATGTTGAGTTTAAACAAAAATAAAATTATTTACAGCGACTCATTATTTAAACTAAAAAGTATTGACCCTGTTCTTTTTTTAAAAGAAGACTCTAATTACAGTTTAACATTTTCTCCAAATAAAGATATGCCCAATCTTGTGAAAAATTATATAGATGGTATCAAAAAAATTATTAATTGATTTTTTATAAAAAAAGACTACTTCCCTACAATCTTTAACAATCAACAATGATATAATTGTTTTCGCTATAAATATAAAAGTAACTTCGGATTATCTTTTTGTGATGTTAAATGAGAGCTAGCTATATCTCATGGGAATATTATAGAAACGAATTATGGTACTGGCTGAAGTACTGAAAATAATAGTTGTATACCCCAATCATGTACCTGTTAAAAGAGTTGCTTAAAAAAATAGTCGAAAATATCAATCAAGAAAAAAATGCTATAGAAAATCACAAATAGATTTGTACATAATCTGGTTTTAGCTGTCAACCTCAAATTTCTCGTTGTTTTACAAAAACTTCATAAGGCTATAATTTATTAAATAACGTAGCCTTATAAATATGAATATGAAAAAAACAATAAAATTACTAACCCTTCCCCTATTCTTAGTTATTCTAAGTTTGTATTGGCTAGCAATAGGTGTTTTTATCATTGGAAGCATCCATTTGATCTTGACATCCAACTTAAAGTTTGCCATAATTTTCCGTAAAAAAACTTGGTTGTATGCAACAAGTACTTTTATAATGGTAATTGCAGTCGCCATTGGTATTCGTGTTTTTATGCTAGACATTTATGACATCCCGAGCGGTTCTATGGAAGGAAGTTTATTGGTAGGTGATAAAATATTGGTAAGTAAAGTGCACTACGGTCCAAGGATGCCCAAAACCCCTTTTGAAATTCCTTGGCTGAACATTCTTTTTTATATCAACAAAGAGGCCAGAGCAAATATGGATGCTCCCTGGTGGAATTACAAACGCTACAATGGTTTTACGAAGATAAATAGAAACGACATTGTTGTATTTAACAATACCACAGATGGCAAAACTTTTTATATAAAACGCTGTGTCGGTTTGCCAGGAAATACGATTCAACTAAAAAATGGGGAAGCTTATAACAACTTGCAAAAACTAGAAACACCAAGCACGGTAAAATACAAGCACAAAATAAGATTCAACAACAAAGTTCTGTTTGAAAAAACAATGACTTCTTTGAAACTAGAGAGCTACAAAACTATAGGTACCAACCGTATCGAAATCGCACTCAACAAACAACAATACGAAATTCTAAAAAGAGCAACTAGTGTCGATTCTATAGCGCTTATCAATTTCCCTATCAAAACTTTTGCTAATAACTTCTCTGACAATCGCCTCATGAAATGGTCAGCAAACAATTGGGGAAGTATCTGGGTACCTCAAAAAGGAAAAACACTGCAATTAACATCTGAAAATTACAATAGTTACCATACCATTTTAGAGAAGTTTGAAAAAGTAAATATTACAAACAAAAACGGTGTGTTTTGGCTGAATGGTAAAAAAATAACAAGCTATGTATTTACGCAAAACTATTATTTTATGATGGGAGACAACCGACACAACTCCATTGATTCTCGCTACTGGGGCTTTCTACCTGAACAAAATATTGTAGGAAAAGCGGTTGTTGTACTCTATTCTAGAAATGATGGAAAAATAAAATGGAACCGACTCTTTAAAATTTTAAACTAATGCAGAAACCCTATCAAATTTTAATTGTTTCATTGCTACTCCTTGTTACGTTTACACTTTGCCTTTTAAATACAAAAAAAGGGCACAATTGGGGGGGCGATTTTTCATTGTACATCCATCAAGCCAAAAGTATTGTTGAGGGTAACAGTAGCCAATTGGTAAAAACGAATGCTTATATCGTAGAAAACTCTACGTCTCATACCTTTAGCCCAACTGCCTATCCCTGGGGATTCCCACTATTATTGGCTCCCTTTTATGCTGTATTTAATTTGGACTATACTGTTTTTAAAATAGTAGAAGCTTTTTTTCTGATTGCTGCATTTTTCATTCTGTTTTTAACTTTTAGAAGTGGAAAAAAACTAAACTTCAAAAACTGTCTTTTTTTCATTCTAATTATTGCTTTTAGTGATGTATATATAAAAGCTACCAATTCTATTTTGTCTGGAATCCCGTTTTTATTCTTTTCCTATTTAGGTATTTATTTAATGCAACTATTTTTTAAAAAGCCTACAAAAAACACTTGGGTTTTGTCTATAAGTATTGGCTTTGTCTTGTTCTTTTCATTTAGTATCCGAACAGAAGGAATTGGATTGTTCGTTGCTTTATTCATGGGGCAAATTCATCACCTATTTTCTAATCGAAAAAAAACAGCACTGTACAATACAAAACACCTCCTACTTCTGGTTCCTTACTTGAGTGCCTTTCTTTTTTACATTCTTTTAAAAGAGCTGCTTCCTTCTGGTTTTACCTCTCACTTTAATTACCAACATCTGGTTAATTGGGATACCTCAATGCTAAATATTGATCAATATTATTTATGGTTGAAAGTAAACATGTTTGGTAATTTTGGAATTCCGTATTTACTAAATACGATATTGTTTATCTCTTTATTGGGCTTCATTTATCGCATAAAAAAAGACATTATCTTAACAAGCTACTTTTTCTTTTTACTTGCCTTGTTTATTATATGGCCATTTCGAGAACTGAGGTATTTATATTCCGTCTATCCACTTATACTTTACTTTTTAATACAGGGCTTAGATTGTATCTATAAACTTACTAAGAAAAATATTTTCGCCAACTACTTTGGCCTTTTTATTCTTTGCGCATGCGTTACGACCAACTTTATCAAAACTTACTCTGAGACTTTAAAGAACTATGTACGAGAACCAATAACCTTATACGGTCCTGAAACATCAGAAAGTAAAGAACTTTTTTCCTATATCATCAAAAACACCGAAGAAGAAGACCTTATCGGCTTTTTCAAACCACGTGTAATGCATTTCTATACCAATAGAACCTCTTTGGCTTTATTTAACAATTTAGAAGAAATAAAGGCAAAAGCCACTTATTATGTAGAAACCAAACGCATTGGAAATTATTTTCAAATACCTATTGGAAAAAGATACAATAAAAACAAACTACCATTTAAAATTGTTTTCACAAATAAAGAATTTAATATCTATAAAATTGAAAAAAAGTTATGAAAAAACTGAACTTATCCATTGTAATGCCCTGCTTAAATGAGGAAGAAACTCTGAAAACCTGCATTTTAAAAGCTCAAAATTATTTAGTTAAAAACAATATTTTAGGAGAAGTCATTATAGCCGACAATGGAAGCACAGACAATTCTATAGAAATTGCCTTAAATAACGGTGCAAGAGTAGTTCCTGTAACCACAAAAGGTTATGGTGCAGCTTTGCGAGGTGGCATCGAAGCTGCCAATGGAAGTTATATCGTAATGGGAGATGCAGATGATAGTTATGATTTTTCAAACCTCTTGTCTTTTACAAACAAACTCGAAGAAGGCTACGATTTGGTCATGGGAAACCGCTTTAAAGGTGGTATAGAAAAAGGTGCCATGCCTTTTTTACACAAATATTTAGGCAATCCTGTTTTAAGTTTTCTTGGAGGGCTTTTCTTTAAAAGTGCGATCAGTGATTTTCATTGTGGATTGAGAGGCTTTTCAAAATCTGCCTACCACAAAATGGAATTGAAATCTACTGGAATGGAATTTGCCTCGGAAATGGTAGTGAAAGCAACCCTTATGCAGATGAACATTGCAGAAGTACCAACCACATTGAGCAAAGATGGTAGAAATAGACCGCCACATTTAAATACATGGACAGATGGATGGCGGCATTTGAGGTTTTTAATTATGTATGCCCCAAAATGGTTTTTGTTATTCCCAGGAACCTTTTTGTTAATTTCCTGTTTGGTATTGGGAACTTTACTAACTATCAGCCCATTAGAATTCGTGAATTTTCAATTGGACATACACACCCTTTTGTATGCAATGGTGGCAGCACTGTTAGGCAGTCAATTGGTTTTTCTGTATGCCATAGTAAATAACTATACACAAAAACATATTTTATCCAATAAGAAAACTTCTAAGTTTGATTTCAACTTAGAAACCGGACTGATATCTGGTGCTGTGTTATTGCTTGCAGGAATTGTCTGGAGCTACTTTAACACCATCGAATGGAGCAGTACTGGTTTTTCAAACCTAAACCCTTCTCTTTTTATGAGGAAAGTAATCCCTGCAGCATTTTTAATCAGTCTAGGGGTTCAAACCATTGTTTCTAGCTTTATCCTTGCTTTGATAGATGAGCAAAAAAAATAAATTACGATGAACAAAATAAAACAGTCTACAATTTATGTAAGCTTGCAAAAAGGAATAAAGACCAATAACTTTGCAAAGCTTATATTCGCTGTGCTAAAATCAGATAAGTTTAAATACTATTTTTCTTTTATTTATGCACTTTACCATAGCTTTCTATTTTATCCAGGAATTCTTTATTCTGATTCAGACCGCAGGTGGGAATTGGCCATAGAATTGTCCGAAGGAGGTTTTTTCCAATCTTATGAGTATCTAACAGACCATCACCCCGTAATACCATCCATGATAATGTCCCTTTTTTATGACCTTACAGGAGAAGTCGGTTTTTTTATTTTTGTCCAATGTTTTTTATTTTCCTTACTTTTTTTCCTTTTGGTTTATAAAATTTCACAAAATTTTATAGGGAATATTTTAGTGGTTTTTGTATTGTTTTTGCCAATAAATTCAGCCTATGCAATATTTCATAGTTTTGATACTTGTGCTGCTATATGTTTAGGATTTCTAATTTTATCACTAATTCAATTAAAGGAAATATCGAAAAAAAGCATACTTCTCTTCTTTATATCCTATTTTTTATTGGTATCATTTCGATTAAATGCCATTGTACTGCTCCCTTTTTTGATTGTTTTTATTTTCTCAATTTATAAAAAACAGCATTCAAAGATTATTATTTACACCACGCTTCTTATAACTATAACAAGTTTGCCCTTTATAGTTCCCAAATTATTAAACTTAAAAAAGGCAAATGCAGGTATTGTAGGCTTGTGTTTTGAATACGTCAATATCGTTCCTTTATCCTCCGACCCTGCTCATGAGTTATTCTTGAACAAAATAGGAGTTCCTATAGATAGTCTAAAATCTGACCTTATTGATAAATACCGACATGAATATGTATCTACCTCTCATAAAATTTTATATAAAATAAAAGGAAGTGAATCTTTGTCATCCGAATTAACAAGCTTGTATTTACGATTTATATACAAAGAGCCCTTACTCTTTATAAGACAGAAGCTCAAACATCTAAAATTCTCCTGGGGCTTTTCTTACCCTCTTTGGAATAGTGAAATAGCTAAATGGCAAGAACATGAGTTTTGGCTTCCCATTTTCACAAAAAAATATGCGTTTGTCCCAAATGAAAAACGAGATGCCTTTATTAATAATTACTTTAATTTTTCTAAAAAGTATTTATTTTTTTTCAAGCCCTACCTCTT
>Ga0105356_10001168_pt1 | contig 25973 bp, 28 predicted proteins | sample GOMGulsemesocosm_3_FD_83502 | JGI IMG/M metagenome (GOLD analysis project Ga0105356, IMG submission 83502) | Methane-oxidizing microbial communities from mesocosms in the Gulf of Mexico - GOM9D Gulf of Mexico | ecosystem: Environmental > Aquatic > Marine > Cold seeps | place: Gulf of Mexico... | reverse complement strand
TCTAAGTATATTCATTGATTTGGTACCCAATACCTGATATATTTTTAACAGCTGTTTTTGATAGTTTTCTTCTTAATTCTTTAACTAATGAGCGCATAGCATCTTCACTCATTAAACCATTCCAAACAAACATATTTAATTCTTCATATTTAACTACTCTTTTATAATTTTTAACCAAAATATCCAAAAACATTAGTTCTTTTTTTGTTAATAAAACTTGTATTTTTAACAAAAATAAACTTTGATTAAATAAATCATATACTAAGTCTTTCTCAATTTCAAAAGATGACTTCTTATCAAAGACTTCATTCATACAAAGTTTTAACACAGGAAGTAAGCTTATTTGACTAACTGGTTTTTGTAAATATTTAAGTAAACCCAATTCAACTGCTTCCATTAAATATTGCGTTTCAATAAAAGCAGTAATAATTATTATTTTTGTATCTTTATCTTCTTCTCTGATTTTACGAATCATTTTTAAACCATTTAATTTAGGCATATTAATATCAGTAATTATGATATCTGGTTTATATTTTTTATATAATTCAAAACCTTCATATCCATCTTTTGCAGCATATACCCTTTGGCAATAAAAGGACAAAAATTCAACTGCATTATTAAGTATCTCTTTTTCATCATCAATGTATAGAATACTGCTTGTTTTAAGTTTCTCAATCATAGTTAATACTAGTAGAAAAAAATGTGTAAATTAGGGGGAAAACAAAAACGTTTGTAATTTTTTTTAATGTAGTAAAAACAATCATTTATTTCCTTTTTGTTTTTATGATTTTATCATAGTCTTATATAAAGAACTTTATTTGAGTATTTTATTAATCTTAAATTTAAGATTAGTCTGTATATTTTATATTTTATAAAGAAATTCAAAATTTCTTCTACAATGTATTGATAATTAATATCAATAATGATACAATTTCAACTAATTTAAGGAGTACACATGAAAAATTTGATTTTAAAATCATTATTAGTAGGTAGTTTATTAACAAGTAGTGCATTTGCATATGAAGCATCAAGTGTAAAAGTAAATGTAATGGGTTACAAAACAAAAGCAAAATCTGGCGTTGCTGTAACATTTGACAAAGTAAAATTAAGTATCAAAAAAAATGCTGATTTCTCAAAATTTATTAATTCTGCAGCAGTAAGTATTGATATTAATTCATTAAATTCAAAAATGAAATTTAGAGATAATAACATTAAGTCTACTTTATTTAAAATTGCTAATATTAGTGAAATTAATGCTAAAGTTCTAAAAGTTACAGGTGATGATAAAAAAGGTACCTTAGATGTAGAAGTTTCTATGAATAATGTAAAAAAAGTTATTCCTATGAAATATACAGTAAGTTCTGGAACATTAAAAGCAGATGGTGTATTAGATGTACTTGATTTTGCAATGAACAAATCTTTTGCAGCATTTGCAGCTAAGTGTAAAGGCTTTCATGGTGGAAAATCATTTTCAGATGTAGGACTTTCATTCTCACTTCCATTTACAAAATAAGCATTAAAAAAGAGATTTTCTCTTTTTTAATAGTTTAGAGTTTTAATACTCCACTCACTCTTTTTACAGAATCAGCTTTTGATAATGACAATCTTACAATAGAATCTTCTAATGCTTTTAAATTATGCATAACAGAAGCCTCCAACGATACAATATCTCCTTTAATTAAAGTAAAGCTTTCATCCTTTACACCAAATTCAATTGTACCTTCAAAGATTTCAACAGTAATAGGATAAGACGTTTTATGATCTTTCATAATTTGTCCTTGAGTAAAGACTATACGTATTTCTTTTGAAGCATCACTTTCAAACATAGAAGTAATTTGAACTTTAGTAACAGAGTATTCAATATTTTCATAGATATTAAATTTATTCATTTTTTATCCTTTCTAAATTATAACACTATGCAAAAAAAATTTACTTGATAAAAATCAAGTTCTCAACCTATGTAAATGAAAAGAATTTTAATAAAGACTATACTACAAAAAAACAAGGAAGATATTATGAACAAAACATTTAAAGAAGCTATGGATTTTAGACACGCGTGTAAATCTTTTCAAGAAGAAAAAGAGATTTCGAAAGAAAATATGGATTTTATTTTAAATGCAGCAAGACTCTCCCCCTCCTCTTATGGTTTAGAATTTACAAAATATCTCTTAATTAAAAATAAAGATCTTAAAGAAAAAATAAAAAATCTAGCTATGGGGCAAGAACAAGTTAGTATTAACTCTTCACTATTAGTTGTACTCGTTGCTATTGAGGATAGCAAGATAAGTTCCCCAGTTCCTAAAGATCGTTTTAATAGATTAGAAGTAAACAAAGAAATAAAATCTATGTTTTTAGAGTATTATCATTCTTACGTAAAAGAACACTTAAATAACGATGAACAAATTTTAGCCTGGACCTCAAAACAAGCTTATTTAGCAGTAGGAAATATTATGACAGCTGCAGCCACAAAGGGAATCGATTCTTGCGCAATAGAAGGTTTTGATAAAAAAGAAGTGGAAAAACTTTTAAATCTTGATACAAAAAAATATCAAGTTGCACTTCTTTTACCCCTAGGATATAGAAAAAATGAACAAAGAGAAAGTTTGCGTTTGCCTCTTTCTGAATTAGTGCAATATATAGATTAAAGTATATTAATTATTAATATTGTTTTCTTTTAAAACGTAAGAGAAAACTTCTATATAAAAGAAATTCTTTGCTATAATTCCATAAAATAATACAGAAGATAAAAAGAAACTATTTTCGTGTTTGATATTACATTTAAGGAATTATTATGGCAAAAATCGGAATATTAGTAGCAAGTTCAAATAACAATGTTAAATTAGCAAAAAAAATTGAAGAAATTGCACTTGCAGATAATTGTGAAGTTGAATTTATTAATTTAGTTGATTTACGTTTACCTTTATACTCAACTGTAGAAGAAGAAGAAAATGGTATTCCTCAAACAGCTAAAGACTTAGCAGCTACAATCTTAGCCTTAAAAGCTTTTATTGTTGTAGCACCTGAATACAATGGTGTTATGCCAGCTGTTTTAAACAATGCAATGGCATGGACATCAAGAGCAACTGATTCATGGAGAGATGCATTTGAGCAAAAAGTTTTAGCACTAGCTACTCACAGTGGGGGTGGAGGATCTAAAGTTCTTCAAGCAATGAGAATTCAATTTCAACACTTAGGTGCAAATGTATTAGCAAGAGAAATTCTTACTACTTATGAAAAACCCTTAAATGAAGACTCTGCTAAAAATATCGTAGCACAACTAAAAAAACTATCATAAATCAAGGCTAGGCCTTGGTTTATTTATTACACTTAAGCTTAATAATAGAAGCATAGGTTTTTACACTCATACCTATATAAAGTCTAAATGCTTTATCTAAAACCCTTCGTGGAACATTAACCAATAACAATACACTTTCAATATCATAAACACCATTATTCTCTTCAAGATAATCAATAAGATTTAAAATACTAAAAGGTGTTTTTATAACGCCGAACGTATCCAATAATATTTCATCAATTTTTTTACTAAAGGTGTCAGTATTTATTTCAATTTCATTAAAAATGCCACTTGGTATTTTAGAAAATCCTATATTATCTTCATGTATGTAGGAAGGGAAAAAATAAGCAAGTTTAGCTGCTTTAAATTCAAGAACACAGAAGTTTGTCTCTGCACTTAAGTTCATTCGTATTTCATGCATTGAAGAAAAAAGAATAGTACTTTCATTTTTCTTTAATACAAAGGTATTTTCTTTTATTTCAAAAACAATATCATATCCATGATTGATTATAATAAATGATATATCATAAGTAAAAAAGTTTATATTCATTCTTTGATCTAATGTAGTACTATATTTTTTATAGTTTTCCAGATATTTTTTTAGTTTTTTGTGGGTTTTGTATTCACTTATATTTACGCCATACTCATCTTTAAAAGATATCATTATTTGTTTTTATTGGGCGTTAGATTTAATAAATAAACTTCTACTTGTTCCATACAAATATCAAACTCGTAAGAAGAAGCACTTTGTTTAGAAAGTAATAAAGCACCTTGAAGCGATGATATTATAAATAAGGCCGTGCTTTTTACATTGATATTCGGAATTTCATTAGCATCACAGGCTTTTTGAAGTATTCCTTCAAAAAGTTTTTGCATACTATCTAAAGCTTCTTTTAATAAAATAAGAAAATCTTCATCCCCACTTGAACACTGCTGCAATAAATTTCCTAAAGGACAGCCCTTAGTAAAATTATGTTTTTTTCTATCTTGTAACATTGAAATTAGAAAAGAGATATAGTCTTTTTTACAAGTTGTTAAAGCAAGCCAGTATTTTTCGCTTCTTTTTTTTAGTTTTTCTTCAATCATAACTAATGCCATTTCTTTTTTAGAAGAAAAATAATGGTACATAGAGCCTTTTTTAGCTTCTGCTTTTTTTAGTATGCGTGATAAAGAGGCTGCATGATAACCATATTCATGTATTTCATGAAAAGTAGCCTCAAGTAGTTTCTCTCTTATATCACTCATATTAAACCTTATTATTTATTTTGTGCAATTATATCTAAGATAGTTTTAGGTTCTATTCTTTTTGTATAATCTTCGTCAACAAATGCAAATATTACCTCAGCTTTTTTATTTAAAACAAAAGTAGCAGGCATTGGTAATTCAAAAGAATCTTCGCCGTTTAAACCTGCAATGTCAATTCCAAATTTAGCATAAATTGGTTTTAATGCTTCCGCTAAAACAAATACTAATCCTAAGTTTTTTGCAATTTTATTTTTTTCATCACTTAAAACTTCAAAACTTAATTCATTTTTTTCTTTAGTGCTTAAAGAAGCATCAGCAGTTTGAGGTGAAACAGCAATTAATGCAGTGTTTAATTGTGATAACTGTGGAACTATACTTTGTAAAGCTTTTAATTCTAAATTACAATATGGGCACCATACACCTCTGTAAAAATTAACTACAACAAAATCATTGTTTGATAAAACATCACTTAAGTTAATATTTTCACCTAATGCGTTTGGGAGAGTAAAAGATTTCATTACTTCTCCTACTTTTAAAGCGTCTTTGCTGATGTTTACATCTTCTAGCTCTTTGGTTGCCTTCAACATAATTTCTCTTAACTCAACAGGTACTTTTCCTACAAATGCTTCTTTATAAGCATCTATTTCTTTTTGTAAACTTGACATATTATTCCTTTACCAACTGGTTGGTTTTAAGAATTATATTCTTTTTTTATATTCTTGTCAAGTAAAAAAATATTGTATTAAGAGAAGAAAAAGAACTAATAAAGTACCCTATGGTACTTTATTGTTTTTTGAAGTGTTTGATAAAATGTAATAATAACCTTAAGCCAGACCCACTGGCACCATGTGAGTGATATGCCCAAGGTACTTCACTGTAAGCAGGTCCTGCCATATCTAAGTGCAACCATTTGTTTTTATTTCTTTTTTTAATAAACTTATCTAAAAACAGTGCCGCTGTAATTGCGCCCCCAGCTGGAGATGAACCTGCATTTGATACATCAGCAATGCCACTGTGTATTAGTTTTTCTAAAAAATCATTAAAAGGAAGTGTACCTATTAGTTCACCACTTTTATTTGAGGCTTTTTGCATCTTATTTTTTAAAGATGAACTGTGAGCCATTACACCTGTAGTATATACTCCAAGTGCAATTTTACAAGCCCCAGTAAGCGTCGCAATATTAATTAAACAATCAATATCTTTTATTTCATCTTGGGCATAACATAAACAATCTGCTAATACCAAGCGTCCTTCAGCATCTGTATTTCGTACTTCTACACTTACCTTGTTTTTAGCATACAAAACATCGCCTGGTTTAAAAGCATCGCCTCCGATCATATTCTCAACTGCACCAATTATTCCATGTACCTCATAAGGATAATTTAAATCTCTTAAGGCACTCATAATTCCTAAAACAGTAATTCCACCTGTTTTATCTCTTTTCATAGTAAGCATTCCAAGCGTAGGTTTTAAAGACAGACCTCCACAATCATAAGTAAGACCTTTTCCTACTAGAACAAACTTACCTAAAGATTTATCTTTGGGTACATAATGTAAATGTATGAGTTGGCTTTCATGTCGTGAAGCTCGTCCTACGGCTAACATGACATTCATATTTTTTTCTGCTAAATCTTCTTCCCCATAAATTTTACATTCTAAATTATATTTTTTTGCTATTTTACGTGCGTCTTCACTCATACTCTTAGGGCTATAGTCTTCTGCTGTAGTATTATTTAAATCTCTTACAAAATTCACATTCTTACAAATAATAAGAGCTTCATCACATTCTTTCTCTAAGCTAGCTAAATCTTTGTTTGAGTTCTTAATATCTATATAAATACTAATCTTTGTTTCTTTGTGCCCAGTTTTATATTTTTTAAAAGAATAATTTCCTAAAACAAGACCTTCAATTAAAGAAGATAATTCTAATTCTTTTTTAGCAGTACATAAAGAGAATACAAGCTTTTTAAAACCTTCACTTTTAAGTTTTCGTAAAGCATTGCAAAGCGTTATTTTTACACTTTCTTGTTTTAAAGAAGGACATAGAATATAATATTTATTTTTTTCCAACAATAAAATATTTTTATTGTCTTTTGAAAAATTTAGCTTTTTTAAAAGAACCTGTTCTTTAGAACTTAAATGAGACAGTTTTTTTACTAAAACAATCTCAAGGGCTTTGTTTATTTTCGTTTTTTCTGAATTAATTAATGTTATTTTCATACTAGTCTTTTATTTTTTTAAATTGTTAATAAATTCTAAAATCAATCTAACGCCTGCACCTGTTGCACCATAAGAATTATATCCCCAAGGGCTTTCCGCATAAGAAGGTCCTGCAATATCTAAGTGCAACCATTTATTCTTATTTTCTTTTTTAATAAACCTGTCTAAAAATAAAGCGGCTAAAATAGATGAGCCCCCTGCGCTTCCGGTAGAGTTTGTTATATCAGCAATTTTTGAATTAATTATGGGTTTTAAATAAGAATTAAAAGGCAGTTCTGCTACTAATTCTCCTGAGTTTTTTGAAGCTTTTTTCATCTTTGTTTTTAATTTATCATTGTGTCCCATTATTCCTGTACTGTATGTTCCTAAAGCAGTTATACAAGCCCCAGTTAAAGTAGCAACATCAAAAATATAATCAATGTCTTTTATTTCATCTTGGGCGTAACATAAACAATCTGCTAATACCAAGCGTCCTTCAGCATCTGTATTTCGTACTTCTATACTTACCTTGTTTTTAGCATACAAAACATCGCCTGGTTTAAAAGCATCGCCGCCTATCATATTCTCTACTGCTCCAATTATTCCATGTACTTCGTAAGGATAATTTAGTTCTCGTAAAGAATTCATAACACCTAATACTGCACTTCCACCACCCTTATCAAGTTTCATATTAATCATTCCAGCCGTAGGTTTTAATGAAAGTCCTCCTGAATCGTAAGTAAGTCCTTTTCCTACAATAATAACCTTCCCTAATGCTTTTGTTTTTGGTTTATAGTGTAAATGAATTAATTTACTCTCATGCCGTGAAGCACGCCCTACTGCTAACATAGTATGCATATTGTTTTTTACTAAATAATCTTCTCCATATACCTTACAATCCAAATCATTTTCTTTTGCTATTTTTTTTGCATCCAAACTCATAGTTTCTGGGCTATAATCCTCTGCTGTTGTATTTACAATATCTCTAACCATATTTACACTTGAAGTAATTATTTTTGTATTTTTAAATTCCAGTTCTATGCTTTGAAGTTCTTTTTTTGAAGCCATAATATCAATAAAAACACTTGTTTTAAAGTTGGTTTTTTTAGCTTTATATCTTTCGTAAACATAAGAACCAAGAATCAAACCTTCGCAAATATCTTTAATAGACAATTCTTTATTTTCTTGTACTAATGCAATTTTTATGTTTTTAAAATTATATTGTTTTAACTCTCTTATTGTATTAGAGAGAAGAACTTTCAGTGTTTCACCTTTAAATACCGTGCAATGTACATAGAATTTTTTCGACTCTAAAAGCAAAAACGTTTTTTTTGATGTTTTAGTAAAATCAATGCTTTTTAAAATTCCTTTGTCTTTTTTATTTGCATTTTTTAAATTTTTAATTAATACTATTTCTATATCTTCTTGTGTTTTCTTTTCATTTTGTTTTATTAATTTAATATTCATTTCTATCCTTAATTATCATTTAAAAATATTATATCACTATAAAGTAAGTTATACCTATATAGTAAATAAAATAAAGGAATTAGCATTTTTATCTTTCCTTATCTAATATATTTTTAGCTAAAATATACAAAATAAAAAGGTTAAGAATGATATTAACAATAAATGGAAAAGAAAAAGAAATACAAGAAGGTTTAAATCTAGAAGAAATTATGCTCCACTTAGAAATGCAAGATAAAGTAATGGCAGCGGCTATTAATATGGAAATTGTAAAAAAAGAGCAGTGGAATAGTTTAAGACCCAAACACAATGATAAATTAGAGTTGTTGCAGTTTGTAGGCGGGGGATAATGAGTAGAGAAAAAGGAAATTTAGCAGAACAAAAAGCCTGCACTTATCTTATTTCTCAACATTTTGAAATTATCGAAAAAAACTTTTATGCTAAAAAATTAGGTGAAATTGACATCATTGCAAAAAAGGATTCAGTGTATCACTTTTGTGAAGTTAAATCAGGTAAATCCTATGAGCAAGCGCTTGATAATCTAAGTTTAAATAAAATCCACAAAATAAAACAAAGTACCTTATATTATTTACAAAAAAAGAAATTAGATGTCTCTTTTTGTATTGATGCCATTATTATAGTAGATGAAGATATTACTTTTTTAGAAAATATTACGCTTTAGATTAAAGAAGGAGGGAGAATCCTTCTTAAAAACTATCCCACTCCCCATCACTACTTGTATCATTTGAAACAATATTAGCTGCTTTTCTTATAGCTTTTGGTCTTGTTATTTCTTCCGTAACTTTTCGAGATGACGCAGGTGTTGGAGCCTTCTGTTTTTTTCTTGTAATTTTTGCTGCAATACTGTCTTTTCCTTCAAACTCTTTGCCATTTGCATCATCTACAATATTTTTAGCTACACAATTCGTTTCTTCCGCAATTATTTTTGTTTCAGATGCCGTTGAGGCATTTTTTTGTGTTTGTCTATCTAATAGGGCAACCGCATCATTAATTTGATTAATCGCAGTTTTTTGTTCTTCTGAACTAACTAATACTTCTTCAATTAAGTTCGTAGTATTACCAATATTTTCATTAATTGACGTATAGCCATCAATCATTAAGGATGATATTTTTTTACCATTATTGGCTTTTAATGTTGCATTTTCAACCAGGGCTTTAATTTCATTAGCTGCTTCTGCTGATCTGCTTGCAAGGTTTCTTACTTCTTGTGCAACAACAGCAAACCCTTTTCCAGCCTCTCCTGCTGTTGCTGCTTCCACAGCCGCATTAAGAGATAAAATATTTGTTTGAAATGCAATTTGATCAATCACTGTAATAGCTTCAGATATCGCACTTACTTGCTCATTAATTTCTTCCATGGACTGTGTTGTTTCACTGGCTAGTTTTTGCCCTTCTTCAACAGCAGTACTTAATGTTTTAGCATTACTACTCATTTTTGAAACATTTATGGTGCTATTAACAACCGTACTCGTAACTTCTTCTAATGCCGCTGCTGTTTCTTCCAAAGAAGCTGCAGCCTCATTTGATGCTGTATTTAATACATTTACATTGTCTAATAAATTATTGGCATTTACTTCTAAATTTAAGCCTGTTTCTTTATTTTGAACCAACGTAGACGTTATAGATTTTCCTAAATTATTAATCCCATCAATTAACTTCCCTAAATCTGCATTAATACCATCTTTATCTGCTTTTTTTAAGTAATTATAATTTGAGTAGGAATCCAAAACACCTAAAATATTTGAAATGTTGTTTTCTAGTTTTACTAACATAGAATTAATTAAATCTTTTAATTCATTGAGTCCATCATTGCTAGAAGAACTATTAATACGATTAGATAAATCTCCCGTATTAACGGCATTAATAACATCAGAGGCATCTTTAATTAAAGATTTTTCATCTTCAATACCTTTTTTGATTTTAATAATATTTTCATTAACTAAAACAGACATTTGTCCAATCTCATCTTGGCCTCTTACTTGTAGTTCTTTTGCCTCTGTACTTTCTTTGTTCAGATATTTAAAGAATTCTAAAATTCCTTCTTGAAATTTTCTCAAAGGTTTGCTCAAGACAGAATTTAATACAAATAAAATGATCAATACAAAAACAATAATAATGACTAAAGAAATAAGCATAATTAAATTTCTAACTTCTTTTGCAGGTTCTAATGCTTCTTCTTCATCAATTTCGGCAATAATGGCCCATTTTGCCTGATCGTAAACATTAATACTATTGTAAGCACTTAAAACGGATATGCCTCTATAATCTTTTATTACTTGTTTTTCTACATTATCACCAGTTTTTTGAAGCGCTGCAATGGTGGAGTCTGTTTTTATTTCCCAAACCCCAATAGTTGATCCAAGTTCTTGTACAACCTCATCATTAATGTCTTTAACAAAACGAGAATTACTTCTCATTTTATAATCACTTCCAATTAAATAAACTTCTCCGCTTAATCCTAAGCCAGAAGCTTCGTATTTTCCGTTGAAGCCCATAATTGCATTAATATTATCAACAGGCATTTGAAAGACCAAGATTCCTTGTGTTTTTCCATCTATTACAATAGGACTTGCAATAAAAGAAGCAGCTGCATTATAAGAGGGTTCATAAGCAGCAAAATCTTCAAAAGCAAGCTCTCCTTTTTTAAGACCTAAGGCTTTTTTATATACTTTTGCTAAACCCGTATTCTTATACACTCCGTCTTTTAAATTCGTAGCATAATCCTTTTCTTTAAAATCTGTGTATACGAGGTTTCCTTTTAAATCTACCATAAAAATATCGTATAATCCGAATTCATTTAAATAGGCATCAAAAGAAGAATGATATTTTTTATGTGTTCGCATATAAGAGGAATCGTAACTTGCGTTAAATTCTAATTTATTTTTATCCCCTAAAGCAGAGGCATTATTTGTAATAAAAATATATTGCAAGAATAAAGCATTGCTTGAATTTGGTAAATAAGAATCAATGCTCTTTCTTTGTTCCGCATTGGGTACTTTGTAATTCACAGAATCCAAATAATTCTTAGTAAAATCAGCTTTTAGGCTTCTTCTTACCTCATTTACATCAAGCGATACTTCTTTTTCAATTGTATAAAAGCCTTTTTCAAAACCCAGATACGCTTCTTTGGTAAGCTGTGAATTTGCCATTGAAGTCAACAATCCTTTTAATGATTGCAAATAATTAACAACCTCATTTTTTTTTGCTGCTTCCACACTTGCTAACTTATTAAATTCTGCTTCTTTAAGTGCTATTGTTGACTGACTAACAGAGGTTACAATGATAGCGGTACCCAATAACAATAAAGATAATACAGATACTAAAGCCAATTTGGCTCTTATTGTCATAGTCTTAAACATTGCGTTTCCTTTTTAATAATATAAGTATATATAAGTAATTTTAATCTAAAAAAAATAATAAAAGTATTAATTTTTTATTATTTTTATTAACTTATAATAAAATCACTTATTAAATTTAAAAAAGTAATTCTAAAATTCTATTAGTAAATTGAGTAAAGTAATATTATTAAAAATTAATATTTATATATTAATTTTTGATAATATTAAATAATTGATTTATTCTATGAATATAGCAGTCTTAATAATTTATATTATTTGTTATTTATTGTTTATTATTTATTATATATCTAATTAATAATAATAAATAAACCCATAAGTTATTATTATTATTTTACTTTTCCAAATTATGAAATATCCTTATTAAATTACTTGGGATGGTCAGTAAAAACACCACAATTATTTAATAATCACAAAATACTGCTTTTTCCTAAAATATTATCTTCTTTTCTTTTAATTGAAAAACACTTGCTAAATTTAATAAAGAATTGACTATAATCCACTACTAACAAGAGGAGACTTTTTGTATTCAAAAGAGTTAAATGCAATCAAAAAAGCCAATCGCTTTAGACAAAGAATTATTCATAATCAAGACTTAATTGATCTTGCCTCAAACGATTACTTGGGGCTAGCATGTAATAAAGATTTACTGCATAATGCCTATATCAAAGTCTCACAACTATCTTCGCATTCACCTAAAGCTTCAATGCTTGTAAATGGATACAGTGAAATACATCAAGAGTTCGAACAAAACCTTATTAACGTCAATCATTTTGAAGATGCTATTATTGTAGGTTCTGGTTTTTTAGCTAACCTTGCAATGTTTGATGCATTAATAAGAAAAACAGATATTCTATTTATTGATGAAGAGTATCATGCAAGTGGCATGTTCGCAATACAGCATTTAAAAAAAGAACAAGTACATATTTTTAGACACAATGATGCAGAGCATCTAGAGTCTTTACTTAAAGAAACAAGTGTAAAAGGCAGAAGAATTATTGCTATTGAAGGTGTATATTCTATGCATGGTGATTTAGCCAATAAAGATATCTTTACCTTGGCTAATAAATATTCTTCTTTATTAATTGTTGATGAGGCACATTCTTCTGGTGTTTTAGGAGATGATTTATTTGGTATATTTGATTATTACAATATTAACGTTGAAGAAAATCATATTAAAATGGGAACACTGGGAAAATCTTACGGTTCTTATGGTGCGTATATCTTAGCTTCATCCCATATAATTTCATTTTTACAAAACAGAGCCAAAGCTATGATTTATACAACTGCTCCTTCTTTATTTGATACCGCTTTGGGAAATGAAGCCTTAAGCTATATTATAAAAAACAAAAAAACAATAAAAGAAAAAATTAAAAAGAATTTAAATATTATTGAAGAAACATTGGGAATAAAGTCCAAAAGTTTAATAATTCCTATTATAATAAATGATAATAAAAAAGTTATTGAAATTCAGAATTTACTAAAAGAAAAAGGTTTTTTGTTAGGTGCAATTAGGCAACCAACAGTAAAAAAAGCCATTATACGACTTATAGCAAAAATTGATGTAAGTGAACATGATTTACAAGAAGTTTGTAATTTACTAAAAGGATATATAAATGAATAAAATACTATTACTACTAAGCCTTTGTTTGGCTCCTATTTTTGCAGATGCAATTAATCCAAAAAAATGTGAAAGCCTTAAATTATCTAATTTTACTACCTTAGTATCTTGCCACAAAATAGATTATATAATTGAATATTATGAGCCAAGAAGAGATGATGAAGACAGCATAAAAAAAATTACCCTTATAACAATTAACGATAAAAAAATAATCAAAATAACGAGTAAATAATGCCAATTAGAGATTTAATAAAAGGAAATAAAATATTCAGAAATGAAAGTTTTCCTGATTATAAAAAAGATATGGATGAAACTATCAAGCATGGACAAAAACCTGAAGTACTCTTCATCTCTTGCTGTGACTCACGAGTAACTCCAGATTTAATGTTAAATACCAGACCAGGTGACATGTTTATATTAAGAAATGTAGGAAACTTTGTGCCACAATATAAACACGATGAAGATTACCATGGGTCTGCTGCTGCTATTGAATATGCTGTTTCAGTTTTAGGAGTGAAAAATATTATTGTATGTGGACATTCTCATTGTGGAGCATGTGAAAGTTTGTATAAAGATATTCCCAATACAAAAGAATTAGCACATGTAAAAACCTGGTTAAAACTAGGAGAAGAAGCAAAAGCAATAACACTTAAAAACGCTAATTTTAACACAAAAGAAGAAATGTACAAAGAAACAGAAAAAAATTCAATTAAATATCAATTAAAAAATCTTTTAACCTACCCAGCCGTACAAGAAAAAGTAAAAAATAAAGAGCTTATTATTCATGGTTGGTATTACACTCTTGAAGATGGAACTATCTCTTATTATGATGAAAATTCAAATAATTTTTTCCCTTTAGAAGATTTATTAATATGATAAAAACAAGAAAAATTCCAAGAAGCAATGTTATTCTAATAACACTGGTTCTTGTTATTTCTTTAGCTTTAATGTATGTTGTTTCTCTTAGCAAAGAATTAAAAGTAAAAGAATACTTGAACCTTTTAGGCTACAAAAACGTAGCAAATATAAGCGTATATAATAAAAGTGAAGTAAAAGATGAAGGTACTAAGCAAAAAGGCTATTTATTTAAGATAAAATTCACTAACTTAAATAATAATACACAATGTAAGGGCTTGATTTTTATATACAATAAGAATCAAGTACCTACAAAAGATATAGACTGTAAGTAGGACAAAATGAGTATATTAGAAAAATTAGAAAAAAATGAACGATTATCGTATGAAGATGCCATACAACTTTATGATTTAGATCTTTTTACCTTAGGTAAGTATGCCAATAAAATAAGAGAATCAAAACACAAGAAAAAAACCTATTTTAATATTAACAGACATATTAATCCTACGAATGTCTGTAAAGACGTATGCCATTTTTGTGCCTACTCTTCAAGTAGAAAAAATCCTTTACAATATACTATGACACACGAAGAAATTTTAGAAGTCGTTAAAAACTCTAGTAAAAATGGAATTAAAGAAGTGCATATTGTATCTGCACATAATCCCAAAACAGGATTACAATGGTATATGGATGTTTTTAAGAAAATCAAAAATGCCTATCCTCTAATTCATGTTAAAGCTTTAACAGCTGCAGAAATTCATTTTTTGAGTACTGAATATAATCTTAGTTATAAAGAATTAATTGCCATGATGAAAGATCATGGAATTGATTCTATGCCAGGTGGTGGAGCTGAAATTTTTGATGAAAAAGTAAGGAAAAGAATATGTGGAGGAAAGGTTACTTCTGCACAATGGCTAGAGATTCATAAATTATGGCATGAAGCAGGTCAACAAAGTAATGCTACCATGTTATTTGGACATATTGAGACACGTGAACATAGAATTGATCATATGATGAGATTAAGAGACTTACAAGATATTACAGGTGGATTTAATGCCTTTATTCCTCTTGTTTATCAAACAGAAAACAATTTTTTAAAAGTTAAAAAAGCTCTAAGTGGTCAAGAAATTTTAAAAACATACTGTATCTCTAGAATTGTTTTAGATAATTTCTCAAACATAAAAGCATACTGGGCAACATCTACTGTTAAATTAGCCCTAATCGCTCAAGAATTTGGAGCAAATGATTTAGATGGAACTATTGAGAAAGAATCTATTCAAAGTGCTGCAGGAGCACCTAGTGCTTATGGAATTGAAGTAAAGAACTTTGTTGATTTAATTAAAAACTCTGGATTTACACCTGTTGAGAGAGACTCAATTTACAATGAATTAAAAGTCTGGTAAGTTTATTTAATCTTTTTATTTTGATGAAACTGAAGTAAAAAAGCCACTTCTATTTCATCTTCTTCATTTACATTCAACATTAATGGGTAAGAGATATTAATAGAATATACTTCATCATTTAAATTATCAATTAAATTAAATAATTCCATAGGTTGTCTCATTTTTAAACTAAGAGAATAATTATAAGTAATAATATTTGAGCTAAAAGTATTTAAATATTCAATTTTTGTATCTTGTGGAAATATATTTTTTATTTGATTTGCAACTCTTTTTTCAAGTAAAAAATCATCTTTAATATAATTAGGTAAAGACCCTACTTTTATTGTCTGAGAAAACTTTTTTCCTTTATTTTGAATAATAGCTTGTTTTACAATAGCATCAGTATTTGAATATTCAATATTACTTCGTTTATAATATTTTAAAAATCTGCTTTTCATTAACTTAGAGTAGGTTGTATTATCCAAGACATCAATTAATATAAAAGAATCCATTTCATCAAGCGTTAATTTTTTTAAGACCATATTATAAGGAATAATATCAAAGTGCGTTAAGAGAACATTTTTTATTTCTTTATTTTTAATAATATGATTGGGCAAAATAAGTTCTTCATTTAAAGAATGTGCCTGTTTTATTAACTCTTTATTTTGACTTGCTTCCTCATATCTGTCATAAGAAATGTAAGCCAATGCCATTATTATAATGAATAATGCCGCACTAACAAAAGGTTTAAAAAAGCTCTTCTTTTTTATTCTTACTTTTGAATAAGATTTATTAAAAGAGCGATGACTAAGCTCATATAAAGATTCTGTAATTGAAATACTATGATAATTTACTTCTATTAAAAGTTCGTCTTCAAAGTTTTTAATTTGTGAATTATCTAATTGTTTTTGATTATATAAAATGGTAATTTGATCAATAAAAGAAACATGTTTTTTTGAATAGTACTCTTTGACAGCTTCTTTAATTAAGTTTGTAAGTTCAAAATAATATATTTCATCATAAAGTTTTTGACCCACTTGTTCATTTTCATAAAAAGAAGATGTTTTAATATCGTCAAAAGAGGATATTTGTGCAATTTTATAAAAAACAATATCATTTTTTTCATTTACTATTAAAATATAAGCGTGATAATTAACAATTAAAACACTTAAAGAGTTGGGTTTAGGATTTTGTTCATTGTGTAAATTTAAGATGTGAAAAGGGGAAAAAGTATAGTCAAATCCAATTTTCTTGTAATAATGTTCAAATTCAAATAAACTTTCTTTTTTCATTAGTAAATTATATTCTTCATTGAGTTTAACACAATACGTATCATTTTTATTATAAGTATTTTTAGCTCTAATAATACGTTCATTTGAATTCACAAGTAAAGAAGTTGTAAACGTTTCAAAAACCTCTTCTTTTAAAGCATCTAGTTTAAACACAATATCTTTGCTTAAAAAATCATCTTGCAATAAAAAAGATGCCTGATTTGCAGAAATTATTTGATCATTCTTTATTTTTTTGTAATTGAGTTTTAGCTGTTTGTCTTGTTTAATAATATTTATATATTGAGATTCTTTATTAAACATAAACTAAGCCTTAGGTCATAGAATTTATTAAGAGTTTTTTTCTTACAAGATTTTTCGCGTCTTCTACTTCTAAGTCATCAAGACTGTGTGCTTCTGATATGTAAAAGTCTATTCTACCAAAAGGTTTTGGAATAACAAATTTATCCCAAGAATTAAATTGCCAAAATTTTGTTGTTTTTACATTGCAGAAAAAAACTTTAGATTTCGTTTTTTGAGCGATAGCCACAATTCCATCAGCAACTGAATGCCTAGGACCTTTAGGACCATCAGGCGTGATTGCAACATCGTTTCCAGCTTTAAGTTCTTTAATAGCTCCAATAAGTGCTTTAATTCCACCTCTTGTGCTAGAACCACGAAGGGAATCTATACCCAAATATTTCACTGTTTTTGTAATAGCTTCACCATCTTTATGTTCAGAAATCATTGCAGAAACTTTGTTTCCTTTTCTAAATTTTTGATAATTAAATGGCTGCATAAGAAGTTCACCATGCCAAAAAACAATTACACAAGATTGCTCTTCTAAATTATCTTTTGGATGGTGAAATTTTTTTATAGATGTTAAGTAAACAAAACGAACAAATAATTGAAGTATAAAAGGTAAAAGTGTAACTTGCAAATATTTTTTTAGTGCTTTCATTATTTAATAACTTCACCTTTTAAAGCTGTTCTTGTAGATGAAATAATTTTTACATTTACAAATTTTCCTAACAATTCATCGCTTCCTGTTGCAAATACAAGCAGTGAATTATCACTAAGGCCTGCAACTTCTCCATTTGATTTCAAGTCTTCAAAAAATACTTCCATTGTTTTACCAACATTTTTAGCCAATAATTCGCTTTGATGTTCTTTGTGTAATTCAATAAGCTCAGTAAGTCTAGCTCCTGCAACCTTATCTTCAATTTCAATATCTTTTAATTCAAGTGCAGCTGTATTTGGTCTTGGTGAGTATTTAAAGTTGAAGATTTGATCAAATTTTACTTGATTTACTACATCCATCGTATCTAAAAAATCTTCATGTGTTTCGCCTGGAAATCCAACAATAATATCGGTTGTAATTCGAAGTTCTGGAACTGCATCTTTTAATTTTTTAGCTCGATTTAAAAACCATTCTTTTGTATAACCACGTTTCATAGCTTTTAAAACACTCGTTGATCCACTTTGAAGTGGCATGTGAATACATTTTGAAATCTTAGGATTAATTACAAACTCGTCTAAAAACTCATCACCCATATGTAAAGGATGTGGAGAAGTAAAACGTATTCTTTTTAATTTTTCAATTTTAGAAATTTCTTGTAACAGTTTTGTAAACGTACTTTTAGGACGTCCATCTGAAAAGCGTCTTCCGTATGAATTTACATTTTGCCCCAATAACATAACTTCTACTGCACCATTATCCACATCACGCTGTATTTGAGTTACAAGCATTTCAATAGGAATAGAAATTTCCTCACCTCTTGTTGCGGGAACAATACAGTAAGTACACTTTTTGTCACAGCCAATAGATATATTAACGGCCGTTCTGTATTTAGATGTTTTTAAAGAAGCGAAATCATAGGTTGATTCATCATGGTTAATATCAATTTCAACCGAACCTTTAATATCAACAACATCTTTTATCTTAGATATATTTCGTGCGCCTACCACAAAATCAACATATGGAGCACGTTTCATTATATCTTTTCCAAGATGTGAAGCAGTACATCCACAGACACCAATTTTAGCACCATCTTTTTTCTTAACATTAAATTGCCCAATTTCTGAGAACAGTTTTTGTACTGGTTTTTCTCTAACTGAGCAGGTGTTAATGATAATTAAATCTGCTTCTTCCATAACATCGGTTGTCACATAATCTTTATGCTTTTCTAATTCAGCAACAATATGTTGTGAATCAGTGTCATTCATTTGACATCCCAATGTTTGTATAAATAATTTTTTGTTTTGCGTTTTACTCACTCTATACCCTACTTATATTGTATGAACCTCATAAAGGTACTCTTCATCAGCTAATCCATACTTTACTTCTCTAAAATATACATTTAGATCTTCATTTTCTAAAGCGTCAACTAATGCCATCATATCTTTATGAGAGTTGTCTCTATCAAAATATAACATTTGATTAGAATTTTCTTTTAAAAGCTCTTGAATTTTCTCGAACTTAATTTTTTTCGGTTTTTCTTTTAATTCAACTCTTGCAACTAATAGTTCCATCTAAATAACCTTTTGTTTTTTTGTATAATCTTGGATTATATCCAAAACATACTTTTTTTTATATAAAAGATATCAATCATATATTTTTAAGATAATTATCAAGGTTTAATTCCACTTAAAAATATGAAAAATATGTAATTTTAAATCTTTTTGTAGTCTATTAATTTTTATAAAAGTTCTTTTTGATATAATAGCTATCTACATTAAACTCAAGAATCAAAAAATAAACAGTTCAATGTTAATTACAAAGGGAAACAATGGATAAAATTATAGATATTTTAGACTCTATTGCATATGAAAAAGGTCTTAAAATTGAAGACGTTGAAAATGCATTAAAAGAGGCATTAATAAAAACAGCTGAAAAAATGGTAGATCATACATTAACGTTTGACGCCGAAATTGATAAAGAAAATAAAAAATTAAACTTATTTCAAAAAGTAGAAGTTATTGATGAAGATGACAAAAGATTGCTTGCAAATGCAGTTGACGAATGGGATAAACCTTTAAATATTGATAATTTTATGATTATTGATGAAGCAAAAGAAATTGATTCAGATTTAGAAATCGGGGATTTCATTAATTATGATTTAGAATTTGAAAATATGGGACGAAATGCTGCAAGTATTTTGTACAATAATTTCGAATACAGACTTCAACGTTTTATTGAAGTTAATTTATTAGCTAAATACCAAGATAAAGTTGGAAAAATTATTAATGGTACAGTAACTAGAATTGATCGAGAAGAAAATACGTATGTTGAAATTGGTGAAGTTAGAGGTATGCTTTCACGTAAAAACAGAATTAAAGGGGAATCTTTTAAAATTGGAGATACTTTAAAATCTGTTGTAAAAATAGTAAGTATTAGCAAAGAAAATGGTTTAGTAGTTGAGCTTTCACGTACTTCTCCTAAATTTTTAGAAGCCTTATTAGCTCTTGAAGTTCCAGAATTAAAAGATAAAAGAATTGCAATTGAAGCAAGTGCTAGAATTCCAGGCGCAAGAGCTAAAATTGCCTTATCAACTTATGATGCACAAATTGATCCTATTGGTTCAGTTGTTGGTGTTAAAGGGGTAAGAATTATGGCAGTATCGGCTCAATTAAATGGAGAAAACATTGATTGTGTTGAGTTTTCAGATACAGCTGAAATGTTTATTTCAAGAGCTTTATCTCCTGCAATTATTTCTTCTGTTAAAATTGAACCTTCTAAAAGTGAAGAGGAAAGACCAAAAGCAATCGTTACCATTCCTAGTGATCAAAAATCAAAAGCAATTGGACGTGCTGGTTTAAATATAAGATTAGCCTCAATGCTTACACGACATACTATTGAATTAGTTGAAACAGATGCTATTGGAATACCAGACTCTGATAATTCTTCTAAAAATGAAGTAAAAACAAAAGATACAACATCTTTAGAAGCACTGTTTAAATAATGAAAAAAATACATTTTTTTGATTCTTTAAAAAAACAAAAGGTTCTTTTTGAACCTATTTGTGACAATGAAGTAAAAATCTATGTATGTGGCCCTACTGTTTACGATGATTCTCATCTGGGCCATGCAAAATCTGCTGTTACTTTTGATTTATTACACAGAGTATTAAAAAGTAATGGTTATAATGTAAATATGACCAAAAACTTCACAGACATTGATGATAAAATCATAAAAAAAATGCACGATACAAATCAAAGCCTAGAAAAAATCACCCACTTTTATATTAATGAATACAAGAATGACATGCAAATTCTTAACAATCTTGAAAATACTCATGAACCAAAAGCTACTGATAATATTGACGCTATGATTGAAATGATTAATGATTTAATGCAAAAAGACATTGCTTATAAAATAAGTGATGGTGTTTATTTTGATACTTCAAAAGATAAAGAATATGGTTCTTTATCACAAAGAATAAGTGATGAAAATTCACAAGCAAGAGTTAAAATTAATGAAGAAAAAAGAAATCAAAGCGATTTTGCTTTATGGAAGTTTGCAAAAGAACAAGATGTCTCATATCAAGCTCCTTTTGGCCTAGGGCGTCCTGGATGGCATATTGAATGTTCTGCCATGATTAAAAAACACTTGGCCTATAAAAATGAAGCTTTTCAAATTGATATTCATGGAGGAGGAGCTGATTTACTTTTTCCTCACCATGAAAATGAAGCGGCTCAAAGCAGATGTTCAAGTAATACAAGCCTTGCAAAATATTGGATGCATAATGGGTTTATTACAGTAAATGGAGAGAAAATGTCTAAATCTTTAGGCAATTCTTTTTTCTTAAAAGATATTTTGAAATCTTATTCAGGAGAAGTAATACGATTTTATTTATTTACTTCTCATTACAGAGCAGATTTTAACTTTTCAGAAGAAGATTTACTAAGTTCTAAAAAACGTCTTGATAAAATCTATAGACTTAAAAAAAGAGTTTATGGAATGCAAAGCTCAAAAATAAATAAAACATTTAAGGACAATATTCTAAATGCTCTAAACGATGATTTAAATACCTCAAAAGCATTGGCTGTTATTGATGAATTATTAAGTATTTCTAATGATAAACTAGATGCAAACCCAAAAGATAAAAATCTTAAAAAAGAGCTAGTAGCTAATTTTGAGTTTATTAGTGAAATCTTAGGTGTTGCCAATAATGATGCCTATTCGTATTTTCAGTTTGGAATCAATGAAGATACTTTGTTAGAAATTGAAGCCTTAATAGAAAAAAGAAGCGAAGCCAAAAAAGAGAAAAACTTTGAACTCTCAGATAAAATCAGAGATGAATTAAAATCTATGGACATATCCATAATGGACACACCTTCTGGTGTTGTTTGGGAAAAACTTTAAATTAAAAGGATTTATTTTTATAAATCCTTTTTTTATATCTATACTTTAAATATTAAAAAAAGGAGCTATTATCCTTACTCTTGTTATTAGCGATATCTTTGGAAATACCCCTGCACTTATAAACTTATGTGAAAATATTAAAAACCCTTATATAATTATTGACCCTTATGACAACAAATTTATGAATTTTCCTTGTGAAGAAAAAGCCTATGAGTATTTTACAAAGCAAGTTGGATTAGAAAAATATATCGACATTGTAAAAGACTGTATACATAAAATAAATGAAAAATTTGAAGTACTTAGTTTTAGTATGGGAGCATCAGCTATTTGGGTTTTAAGTGAAAACCTTTGTAATAAAAATATTTCAAGAGCTGTATGTTTTTATTCTTCTCGAATACGACACTATCTCAAGATAAAACCCCTCATTAAAATGACTTTAATTTTTCCAAAGTTTGAAGAACATTTTTGCATTGAAGAAATAAAAAATAAGATACAAGATACAAAAAATGTAGTAATAGTTCAAAGTGAGTATCTGCATGGATTTATGAATACGTACTCAAAAAACTATAATGAAGAAGGCTACAAAAAATACCTAAAAAAGTATTTTTTGTAATTTATGTTAAAAAAACACCCCAAAAAAACACCCCTGAGAATGAATCTACACTTTTATATTTAAGAGCTCATACAAAGTAACCTTTGCGCTTTTTTCTTTTTCTTAATTGTCAGAAAAAGAAACATGTAATCCTACTTGTAGGCAAAAAGAAGCAACTGACGAAATGATAAAGCCCTACGGGTTCCTAAATATTTTTATTTGTTAGCTAGGCTCAAAAACTCCCTGCAATGTGCTAAAGAGCACATTGCTTACGCTCAAGCAGTCATATCCTTTTTTCGCTAAAAAATAAATAGATTTAGCTTTCTCAAAGTCAGGGAAAGAGCCTAATTTTAACTTCAAAACTAAAGTAAAATTACTTTAGTTTTGATATAATATTGTATAAATAAAATATAGGTGGAATGTTATGCAAATAATTTCAGTACAAGTTCAAGATGATTATGTACAAAATTTTATGAGTTATGTTCATAACCATAGTAAAGATATCACTATTTCAAAAGATAAAAATTTAGAAGTTGACCCTTACTTTTATAAAAGACAAAAAGAATTACAAGAAATAAGAAGTGATATAAAAAGTGGAAATAGAAATTTAACATCATTTGAAGATTTTGAAAATAGTACAAATAAATTTGAAAAAGAACTAGAATTAAAATATGAAAATTAAACTTGACAAAAAATTTGAAATAAATTTTTACTCAATTTTAAACTATATAGCTAAAGACAAATTATCAGCTTCAAAGAAATTTAGAAAAAACTTATTTGAACTAATTAAAAATCTCCCACATTATCCATATAAATTTAGAAAATCATATTATTTTAATGATGAAAATATTAGAGATATGACCTTTAAAAAATATACTATTGTTTATGAAGTTGATTTAAATAACAACTCAATAATAATTTTAAACATATTTAATAAAAATAAACCTTAAAGTAGAAGATACAACAAGTTATTGGAAGAAAACACCCCTGAGAACGAATCTCCACTTTTATATTTAAGAGCTCATACAAAGTGACCTTTGCGCTTTTTTTCTTCTTTTCTTGAAAAGAAGAAACAAGAAAGCAACTGACGAAATGATAAAGCCCTTCGGGTTCCTAAATATTTTTATTTGTTAGCTAGGCTCAAAAACTCCCTAAAATGTGCTAAAGAGCACATTGCTTACGCTCAAGCAGTCATATCCTTTTTCCGTTAAAAAATAAAAAGATTTAGCTTTCTCAAAGTCAGGGGAAGAGCCTTTTGAAAGATTGTTTACTTACACAATCTTCTTTATTTTTCTATCTTGAAAAAAAAGAAATTATTATTAGTAATCGTGGAGCGTGGTTCTGACTTTGTTGAAGCCGAGCGTTTATTTTGTATTTCGGAAAAAACTGAGGACTGTATAACCGTTAGAAAGGTGCTTTAATGCGCGTTTTAGGGAGTTCCGCAAGTTAGAAATACAAAATAATAAGTGAGGGGAGCTGCAAGCCTTCAACAACCGTCAGTTGCTTCTTTGTTTCTTTCTTGCAATCAAGAAAGAAACAAAACGAATGCGCTAGCTTTCACGAGCTCTAAAATATAAATAATAATTTAATATTATGACATCAACTGTTACATATTTTCAGTATACTTTAAAACAAGTGGTAAATTAGAATATTTTCTTAAGGGACATAATGTCCTTTTACCCCGATATTTGATTATTAACGGAATATTTTGTCCTATTAACATCGAATATTGGGTTTAAAAGTCTATTTTCACGTACTTGTTTTATTTATTATGGAACATTTTAAATGTCTATTACTAATTGAAATATGAGTTAAATGGACAATAATGGGAATGAATAAATAGTTATATTTATAAGGAGAGTAAATTGTTCAGCACAATAATTGATGAAGAAATTAAATTGACTTTAGTCCAAGAATCATTTGCCAAAATTTATACGACATTAATTAAAGAAAATTCTACCTACCTTGAAAAATGGTTAGCATGGCCTGCTCATTGTAAAAACGAGAAGGACTTTATTTCATATATTCGTAAATCTCTCCATGACTATGCTGATGGTAAATCAATGGTCTGTGGTATTTGGTTTAATGGTGAATTAGTTGGTAATGCAAGTTTCAATACGATAAATCATGAATTGAAGAAAGTTGAGATTGGTTATTGGATTAAGGAGTCAGTTCAAGGAAATGGCATAATAAATCGTGTTTGTAAAAAGCTTATAGAAATTGCATTTAGTGAGTTATCAATGAATAAAATAGAAATATCAGTAGCGTCTGAGAACATGGCGAGTAGAGCTGTATGTGAACGTTTAGGTATGAAGATAGAAGGAATAATTTCTAATGCAGAAAACCTAAATGGAAGAATAGTCGATCATTCTATTTATAGTCTACATCGAACATAAATATCAAATAATGGGGACACGCTACTAAATTGTTTGCTAATAAAGAGTATGTTTTTCTTGAAGCTGTATGGAGTAGTAAGCTAAATTCATACTCTTTTTTGCAAACGATATTATAGAAAGTTTAATAAATCTTTTTTCTCATCTTTTGATAAAAAACATACATCAAAAGCATTTTGTTTTAACGTATGAATATCTTTATCATCTAAACCAACAATACTTTGTGCAATTTTAAATTCATGTTTAATTTCTATGCCTTGAACTGCTGGATCATCAGTATTTAAACAAACCTTTAAACCTTTATTTAAAAATGTTTTAATAGGATGGTTTTTAATCTCACTAATAGTTCCTGTTTGATAATTTGACGTAATACAGGATTCAATAGCTATATTTTTCTCTAACATATAATCCATTAGCGCTTCATCAGTTGCACAAGCTACACCATGACCTATTCGTGTCGCTTTAAGCTCATCGATTGCTTGATACATACTTTGTGAACCTCCAGCTTCTCCTGCATGTACAGTAATATGTAAGCCTGCATCTCGCACTTGTTTAAAATGATCCTCAAATAAAGAGCCAGGGAAATTGTATTCGTCTCCTGCTAAATCAACAGCAGTGATATTATTCTTAAAAGCTAAAATAGCGTCTAATTCAAGTTGACACTTTTCAACTCCAAAAGTACGACTTAAAATTCCAATAAGTTTAATTTTAATTTTAAAATCTTTTAAACCTAATTGAATTCCGTCAATAATAGCTTCTACTACATCTTGTACATTTAAATTGTGATTCATTGCCATATAGTAAGGTGAAAACCTAAGTTCCGCGTAATGTAATCCAGCATTAAAAGCATCTTCCACATTTTCATAAGCAATCTGTTTTACATCATCTAGGGATTTTAATACAGCAACTCCCCAATC
>Ga0105356_10001166_pt1 | contig 25993 bp, 38 predicted proteins | sample GOMGulsemesocosm_3_FD_83502 | JGI IMG/M metagenome (GOLD analysis project Ga0105356, IMG submission 83502) | Methane-oxidizing microbial communities from mesocosms in the Gulf of Mexico - GOM9D Gulf of Mexico | ecosystem: Environmental > Aquatic > Marine > Cold seeps | place: Gulf of Mexico... | reverse complement strand
TTAACGGAAAAATGAAAGGTGTGGCAACGAAGTATTTATCTAATTATCTTGCGTGGTTCAGGGAAAGCAACGCAAAGCTAGATAAACAACAAATATTAGTCGCGGCTTACGGGTGACAACAGTATTTTGGAACAGCGCCATAAATATACAGGTCAGCTACGTTTAAGTCAAACAGAGCCAACTCGATTAGACTGGTGGCATAAACCTAAGATTATTTGTGCTGTTGGGGTAGTGCAGGACAATAATCTTAGACAGGTAGTGGCTAGGATAGAAAATATTTGCTGTGATCTTGGTTTTAATCCATCGCCTTATCACTATACCCCGCATATCACCTTGTTGCGTAAAGCCAAACAATTTCCGGTGCAGTTAGAGGGGCTCAATATCACGTTGCCCATGACAATAGCGCCACAGGCTATTGTCTTATATCATTCGCATAGCGGCCTAGACGGTGTGCAATATGATGTACTTAAATCGTGGCCACTCACTGACTAGCGTAGTAATGCGATGAGATCGCCTGGTCGAGGTGCCTCTATGGTTAATCGCTCACCATTATTTGGACGTGTAATGGTTAATCTCAGCGCGTGAAGCCCCATACGAGGACCGTTTTTACCGTAACGTTGATCGCCGACAACTGGGTAGCCTAACCAGGATAAATGAGCACGTATTTGATGCTGTCGACCGGTATCTAGCCTGACTTCGAGCAACGAACGCTTATCCGTGGTGCGTAACGTCGTAAAATGAGTTATGGCATGCTTTGCCTCTGGGTGAGCACCAACATGCATTTTATATTGCTTAGAGTCGAGGCGAAGAGGCTGATCAATCGTGCCGCTGTCTGGGCGTGGGATCCCATCGACTACCGCGAGGTAGACTTTGTCAGCTTCAGACCATTTAGCATTGACCGCTTCGCGCATTTCTCTGGAGGTTGCAAACATCAATACGCCTGATGTATCACGATCCAATCGATGTACTGGCCATAACTTAATGGGTTTATTCGCTTGTGATATCTGATTGCGTAATATCGCCATCGCATGTAATTTTGTTTCTTGTGTGGTGCCTACAGATAATAAGCCTGCTGGCTTATTAATAACGATAAGATCGCGATCGCTGTATAAAATATCTAGTTTCAGGTTGCGTGGTGCGGTACTTGTAGGAACATAACTCTTTCCTAATGCAAGGACCTCAACGTTATCACCAATGCTTAATGGGAAGTCGTGTTTAAGTACTGGTTCACCGTTAACGATGACACAGCCTGTCTGCAGACGCTGTTTAATTTTTTTCTTTGGCCAGCCTTGAAGCTTGGCATTAAGAAAAATTAACAGACTGTCTACTTCACTTACTCGTAATCTGTCAGACATATTAATTCTTTCCTCGTAACTATTGTATTTGTGTTAACCATTACGCCAGATTATAAAGCAAAAGAGATGATGTTACCGTGCAAAAAAAGCTTTAATGGATGAATTGTTAGCTTCATCAGGGGGAGTTGGGTTAAAATTGCTGCAAGGCGTTATGGCTTGATACTACTTATCGAGCATATGCTCAGTGTGGCTAAGTTATTGGCAAAATTGGCGCACCAGCCTATAATAAGAAAGTGAGGTTTTAATGAGAGGAAATTGCCATGAGTATTTCAACGCGTGTTGTTGACTATCTACAGCAACAACAAATTCATTTTGACGTCGTTAGTCATCCAGACTCCCACAGCTCTCTAGGCAGCGCGATTGCCGCGTGTATTGAGCCCAATCGCATCGCCAAAGCGGTCATCTTAGAAGACCATGAGAGTCGTCACTTGATGGCTATCTTGCCCGCGGACAAAAAAATATCGCTTACTAAACTGCAGATGCTGTTAGATTCAACATTGCACTTGGTCGGTGAAAGAGCGCTCGCTGACATGTTTAGTGACTGTCAGCAGGGGGCTATTCCCGCTTTTAGTCGCGCTTATCATCTTAATGCCATTTATGATGAAGCATTGACTCAAATGCAAGATATTTACGTCGAAGCCGGAGATCATCAGACACTGATCCGTTTATCGGCGGGACAGTTTTTAAAGCTGATGGGCGAGACCAAACATGCGCGATTTAGTAGCGAGTTACTACATTAATTTGGCTTCCATAGTCAACCTTAGTAATCGTTAGTGATGTAAACAGCTGACGTTATTGAATTTGGTAGTAATACATTTTTAAGCGTATCCATGATATGGAGGCGCTTGCGTTACTATGCGCCTTTAATACTCTTCCTGTCTCGTAAATTACAGCGTGGGCTAAGAACCGCTGTGAATCACATTCGATGATGTCCGATGTTCGACAATCCCGATGTTTTGAGCTGATATTGGTTTTATGTGATGTCGTATAAGGCATAGTTACTACATTACAAGTGAGAAATAAGCGCCCCAATATTATAGGCAAACCACTTTATCTCGACCGCTGCTTTTGGCCTGATATAGGTTCTTATCAGCTCGTTCTAATAGCTGACTAAAGGACTCAACACATTCACTATTCCATTGCGCAGCACCGATACTGACAGTAACGCTAAGTGGCTGCTGATCAAATATTAGGCCCATGCTTTTCGTTGCTTCACGCATCCGATCGGCCAGAATATAAGCCTGCGATAGATTGGTTTCTGGTAACAGAATAGCAAACTCTTCTCCGCCAATCCGGGCTAAGATATCACAGGTTCTTAGCTGATATTTACAAGTATTAGCAAAACTGCGCAGCACCAAATCACCATTTGCATGCCCATATTGATCATTGATGCCCTTAAAATGGTCGAGATCTAACATCAATACCGAAAGCGGTGTGTTGTAGCGTCCGGAGCGCTCTATTTCTGCATTAGCTCGGTCAAAAAATTCTCGTCGGTTATAGGTTTCGGTCAATGAATCGGTGGAGGCTAGTCCCTTGTAAAACTCATTCTCGCGTCGCTTGCACATGAGCTCGAAGTCTTCTAAATCACTCTTGAGTAAGCCTAAACGGCATAATTCATAGGCAGCGCCCATCTGTCTCAACTCATCTCTGGCGAGCTTATTGTTTAGACGAATATCGCGATTGCCCGTAGAAAGACGTGTCATCGCATTGGTAAGTTGTTCAATAGGCTGAGTAATGCTGCGTGTTAATAATTTCGATAAGATTAAGGTCAGTAACGAAAGTGCCAAAAGCATCAGCGTGGTGATGTAGAGGCTACGATGTAATTCGGTGACTTTACCTGCGACATGTTGCTGTAGATCGCGCTCGAGCAACACCGAGAGTGTTTTAAGCTTGTTCATTTTTTGAGAAAGTAATTCAAACCACTGTGCGCTGTCCAGTTTGCTTATATGCTTGGATAAAGATGCGGAAAATAGCGTGTCCTCAAAGGCCTTAACCTGGATAAAGGTCTCGCTATCCGTCATTTTTAACCACGCGCGCCAGGCATCGGGCGTTGCCGTTTGACGAAAAGTTCGTAGGAATCCATTTTGTTTGCCCACGGTGAGTACCAGTAATTGCAAATCTGCATTGGTTAAGGAACCATGTTCGATGGCCTGGGTGCCGAGCGCTCTTTCTAGCCCGATGGCTTCCTTAAGATGCATGATATTACTGACTGCTAAAATCTTATTACTTAATGCCGATGCCATATCATTTTGCACAATTCGGTCGGGAAGGTTCAATAGAGTAGCGATAGTCACGGTATAGTCTTGTCTTAATTGACTAATCGAAATATCCTGTGCATCCACCATATTCCTGTGTACAGCAACGTTAGGTAACTGCTGACCTATCGCATTAAGTTGTGCGTCTAATTCAGTCGTAGCCAGCCGGGCCGATAAACTCTCTATTTGCTGATTTAAGGTCGATATCGCCTTATCGCTAAGTACGCGCTGTTGCTCAAGTGCTTTGCTAAAATTCTTGTTGCTAGAGCTGAGCAGACCAATGCTTAGCCCACGCTCAACCTGTAAATTATGCACGACTTCACCAGTATGAGTTGTTAAGCGAGCTAACGCATCTAATGTGTGGATGCTATTGAGTTTATTCACACTGTTACCGATCATCAATGCACTGAGCACAGCGATACCGATAAATGGTAGTAGTGCGGTAAGCACAATACGTTTGCTAAGTACCACGTGACGGCTCAACCATTTGGCCAAACGGTTAAACTTATTCTGACGATTTTTATCGATGTTGTTACCGATGCCATGCTCGTTGAGCGTCGGTACGTAGGGGAGATCTTCTGCGACAATATGCTTTATCACCCAATCGATGAGGAATTGACATATTTCCTCGGCTAATTGCCGTGAATTACTCGTCCCCCAAAGCTTTTTGAGCTCTGATATCTTAAGAATAAACTGCTGGTGGCTGACAATATGTTCATCTAATTGAGCGTAGTTACAGCGGCGCAAGAGGTCTTCTTCTTGTGCAAAGTGCTGTGCGATATACTGTTCTAGTTGCTCAAATATGTCACCGACAACTTGCTGTGTATGTTGGCTATCAATGGCGTCAGACAGCTTATTAATGAGGGACAAAATCTTTTTATGATCATTGTCAATTTCAGTCACGCCAGTGCTTAAACCATCACACCATTCTACTTTACTCATTCAACTACCTTGCCGATTGATTGTTCGATTATTCGCCGTGCCATTATAATATTCTAGCATGTTAAAGTAAGCGAAATCAGACAAATAACGTACAGTTTAATGATGTATATCTATAAAATAGAGATTCGGTTGAGTGTAGGTTTTGGCGTGCGCCGCTCTGCGCTAAAGATAACGCCACGATGTTCAAGGGTTAGATATCGCCGTACTTGATTAGACAATTAATTTTGGAAAATTAAAGGCAAACAAAGCCACATTTATTAAATAGCTGACTATAGTAAACTAATTAAGTGCGCTAGGTGTTCTGTAAGTCAACATTAGTTATTGAGTGACCCATTGTCTTTATTTTAATTTAGGGTCTTAATGCTTTATGAAAAACTGCGGGGAGTCTCTATGTCAGCGTCGAATTTTATGGAAACCATAAATATCTTTTACAACAGTAATGCAGCATTAATTATACCTATTGTGACAGGGGTGGTAATTGCCGCGCTAAATAGACTGATCAGATACTCGTCAGAAAAATCGACGCTAAATGTAACGCAAATTGAACTGATCAAAAACTTACTAGACTCCCATGACAATAAAAATGACTCTATAGAAACTGAAAATGAAAGACATTTTTTGAAGCAAAAGTCGTATGCGCTGTTGAATGACTTTAGTTGCCGATTAGATACGATAATAATATTGCAACGAGTAAAGGTCGATCCCTGTGAGGCGGTAAGCACCTATAAAAAATATGCGTTGGTGCTTAAACATACCAGAGGGGATGATAAAATACGCTATGCCGATATAGGGCCGAATAAAACTTCCCTGTTATTTTTTATCGCGTCTATATCCTCCTATGTGGCAGGCGTATATTTGTTCGCTAGTTTTAGCGCGCTGACCAGTAGTGCTACAGCGTTAAGCAATGTTGACAGCATTTCTGCTGTCGCCTATTTCGTTTTATGCATAACTACGTTTATTTTTAGCATGGTTTTTTTCTGGAAATCTATGCACTTTGCAGGTGCAAACAAGCAAATAGAAAGCAGTCTAAATGGGGTCTTTTCGACAGAAAAATACCAGCAAGAACAAGATACTGAATTATGAAACGACACTGCTATACCGCTTGAATGACTGCGCCTTTTCAGTTTGATATTAGGCAACAGCCACTATTTTTTATTTTTACACAGCGGATAAAACTGCTGTTTCATCCATCCATCAGGCATGCCGCCGCCGACAATGCCGTATTGTTGCGGCCATTTATTTTCACCAGTGACCGCTGTTTTAAGCAGATAATCGATAAAAGAAAAATGGGCGGCGTAGTTGCGATCGATCGCAGCGCGATCGGAGGCATGGTGCCAATGATGAAACTGCGGCGTGACGATGATATAACGCAACCACCCAATATTGATGTTAACGTTGGCGTGATTAAACACCGCCTGAAAACCAACAATAATGATGTAGGCGTCGATAACTGACTTGTCGAATCCAAGCACAAAGATCGGGGTTAAAACAAAACATCGGGTCAATATTAGTTCAAAAATATGTTGGCGTGAACCAGCGAGCCAATCCATGTTTTCAACGCTGTGGTGCACACTGTGGAAGCGCCACAAGAAAGGCACTTCATGGTAAGCACGATGCACCGCGTATTGCACTAAGTCAGCACACAGCAATACCGTGACCAGCTGCAACCACCATGGCATGGCACCAACCCACTGCTGAATATTATTACTGACCGCCCAACCAAACGTTTGACTAACAAATTGATTTGCCGCGAGTAACGTAAACCCAATGATTAAATGATTAATTAAGAAGTGCTGAAGATCGGTCTGCCATTGATCTCGTAATATGGCCTGCTTGCGAAACGGAAATACCTTCTCTATCATCACGAAAATAAGGGTCGAGCCAAGCAGATCCAAAATAAACCAATCGAGACCAATATACGGCGTGTGGTCAGGAAAATCGGCGACGTCAATGCGATTACCGCCCAGCGCGATGGTTATGGCGATAAAACACCATGCAATGAACGCCGCTCGTTTGTTCACGTTGCGGATCATATTCCACAGCCCTAAGCTGCCAGAGATGACCAAGGCAATAAACATCAACTGACGAATAACATCAACATCGTAAGATTGGCGCAACTGTGGGGTAGTTAAATATTGTGGGAAATGAAAAGCCAATACGCCCAAAAATGATAATACAGCCAAGGTTACCGCAATGTAGCCACTAAGACGACCGTTGCCTATTTGAAACTGTCCACCCTTGGGTTTTGAAATCATTACGCAATATCCTTATTTAAAAATGTCATCGGCTTGTGGCTCACAAAAACAGCCGCGTAGATACTAACTCAAAGAGACCATTAGCGGTATTTTTATATTGCTCCGCCTTGTTGAGTTAGCAGTGAGTATATTATAGAGAGGAGGCAGCCTTTACCTGCTAATTGTTTACGCAATGGTGCAAGCATTGGTTTGGCGATTGTAAATGAGTATGATATCAACAAATAAGTTTATTTTACTGACAGGAAGTACAGCATGAATATTAGAAAAGCCACTGTTGATGACTTAGCGTCGTTGGTTGCATTTAATCAAGCGATGGCGTTAGAAACTGAAGGGTTACAACTCGACCCCGATACGTTAACTAAAGGAGTCAGCACGTTGCTTCAATGCGCACAGCGCGGGTTTTACTTAGTGGCAGAAGTCGATGGTGAAATAGCCGGCTCGCTTATGGTGACGTTCGAATGGTCCGACTGGCGCGCTAAAGACTACTTTTGGATTCAAAGCGTCTATATCCGGCCACAAAATAGGCGTCAAGGAATCTACTCGAAACTTTATCAAGCGGTGAAAGACATCGCCGATAGCCAAGGCGGCGCTGCAAGCTTTCGTCTCTATGTCGAAAAAGAAAATACCAAAGCCCAACAAACTTACCAAACACTGGGCATGCACGAGTGCTATTACTTAATGTATGAAGAGAAGTAGGTAAGATACTTAATTATTTTTATGGCGTTAAGTAGGCGAGCCATTGTTTTGCGATAGATCGAAATGCTGGCGTAATTCTCTTTTCTTGTGCTATTACTTGCCAAAAGGCGTTTCCTAGCTCTTTACCTTGCTGCCAAATGTCATCATCGATTAATGCTGGTCTGCGAACGTTAATTTTCGGGGTTGGAAGCTCTGAATTACTTGGCATATAAGCCATGGGGAGCATGTCATACGCAGGCGTTAGTCCTGCTGGGTCGATTCCATCTAAGAAAAGGGAAACATTGCCGTTATGAGTGTCCGTATTGCCGATGAACCGGCTAAAGGCTAGCCAAAGTTTAAGCAACCTTGCGCCTTCCTCATCTAATATTTTTTCTGCCAGTAGACTATCGCTTGCTTCTGCCCAGTTGCCTGCGTAGCCAACAAACTGTGCGATGACGCTTTCTAGCGAAACCATACCGAGTTGACCTTCTTTATCGTCCACTACAACTCGGTCAAACCGGTCAATCTCTAGGTATAAGCGATCATTGGTGATGAATATTTCACTACTGGCTGAGAAGTTATTAAAGCGCTGTAAGATCTCTAATGCATGATGCTCACAAATTAGCAGATCTTTGACACGCTCGGCGATCAGGTTTCCAACATTGAGAAGAGGGCTATATTTAACTAGCTTTGATAACCCGTTGGGGTAGAAACGACTATTAAATTTTGGCTGTTCGCCACCTGCCGATGAACCTCCGTGTTCTTCAAACTCGGTGAAAACGGGTTTTTTTACATGTTTATCGTAAAGGTCTAGAATTTCCGTCCGGGTAGTTGAGCGTTTTTTTATGCTTTGTACTTCACCAAAGGATTGGTAAAGTTCGAAATTTCCTGACGTATTATTTTTTTCGAGCACTAGGTAGCGAAGAATATCATCACTATTCCAAGTATCTACTTTCGCTGAAACTTTGAGTTTTCTACCAACTCGTCGACCAATCAATCGACCGATAAACCCTTGAGGTTTTAGATCAAAAAGAAACCATGGTAGGTCGTCATACTCAATAGTTTCATTCTCGGTCTCTAAAACTGACCCGTTGTAGGTGAGCCATAAACGTCCTACGATTGATACATTAGCTAGTGCATCAACCTGCCGTATCAAAATGGGTTGCTCGATTCCGTCTAACGTTCTTAGTGCGATGTAGCGTATATTTTTTCCCTGACCCAACCGTACAACCGAGCCATCATCCATCAGCTTAGATAAATGCCGGGTAACAGTAGATAAACTTATCGATAAAAAATCAACCAACTCTGAAGATGAGCATTGGCCAGACATTCTTAAATATCGTTGAAGACGATTTATCATGATGGGAATAGTTCCTAAGAAAACATAGTAATAATGGGCGCTTTAAGAGTAATCCTAACAAGATATGACTAGTATATCTAGGTGAATATCGTTGGCTGTAGTTCCACTTCATCAACCAATGAATTGACCGCTTGTGCTAGTCAATACTAACAATGGGGTTGTTTCTCTCTCGGAAATGGGGCTATTGAGATGGACCGTGTATTGTTCAATTTTTTTCCGATGCAAAAAATAGCTCATAGCTATAGAGGGGCTATAACGTTCAGGATGGAAAAGGTCATATGTTGGTATAACGGGAAATGTTTGATAGGCATTAAAAAAGGGCTTATCAGTTTCCTGATAAGCCCTTTTTAAGGTCTGCGGTAACAGACCCGAATGTGGTGGAGGCGGGGGGATTTGAACCGAGAAATATCAATGTAAAATCAATAGCTTAAAATCAGACCGTTTGACGGCCTTACCATTCTGGTACGTAGATTAACCAAGCTGTGTAGTCAAAGTGTAGTCAACATCCTGTATTTTTGGGCAATAATCCATTGATAGTAGGTCGTAGATTGGCCTTAGGTCTGGGGTTACAGAGACCCCGCAAATAGGGAGTTGAACCCCCGTCCGAATTGTCACACTTAACTGTCCAGGCGCGTCACAATTTCATCGCCCGGGCAGTCACAATTAAGTGGCCGGCAGTGTCACAAATAAAAATGCCGGTTGGTCACATCTTTATCGGTCGAGGTGTCACATTTTTCTCCCTGGACATGTCACAGCCATACTGATAAGATAATCCAATGAATGAACTTATCTTATCTATATTTCCAGGCATTGATTTGCTGGGGCGCGGCTTTGAAGAGCAGGGCTTTTGTGTGGTGCAAGCGCAGGATAAAATCACAGGTGGTGATATTCGCCGTTTTAATCCGCCCAAGGGTCGTTTTAACGGTTTAATTGGTGGCTCACCTTGCCAAGATTTCTCGATGCTCAACCGTAAACCCACAAACTACAGTCATGAGATGCAAGACGAGTATTGTCGTGTTGTCCTTGAATCTGATGTTGATTGGTTTCTATATGAAAACGTAGTGACCGCACCAAGCTTTGAGATTGCTGGTTACACTCAGCAGCGTTTTACGCTGGATTTAGCGTGGTTTAGTGATTACTCACGCCGCCGTGATTTTATCTTTGGTAGCAAAAATGGTGTGCTGCTTGAGCCGATGACCAAAGTTAAAGGGGTTGTTAAAGGAACAGCGGTTTTAGGTTCTGATGACCGTACTTTTGAAGAGTGTTGCGCCATCCAAGGGGTGCCAGATGATGTTGATTTATCATCGTTCAATCTCAGCGGAAAGAAACAAGCCGTGGCTAATGGTGTGCCGTTGGTGATGGCAAGTTACGTTGCAGGGTTAATCAAAAACGATTATTACCATCAATCAGCCAAACAGATTGAGCGAGCAGCGTTAAAGCGTTGCGCGTGTGGTTGTGGTCGCCCTGTCGCGAGTCGGGCGAAAACCGCAAGCGCATCATGCAGGAAAAGACTAAGCCGAAAGAAAGCGGCATAGTCACAATTTTCTCCCTGGCAATGTCACAGCTAAACGCCCAGGCGCGTCACATAAAATTACATCGATAAGTCACACAAAGGATTCAGCCTCACCGCATCTTCTAAATGCTCAGGCGCAAAGTGTGAATATTTCATCGTGTCAACAATTGAGCTATGGCCTAGAATTCGTTGCAGTACTAAAATATTGCCGCCCTTCATCATGAAGTGGCTGGCGAACGTGTGGCGTAAAACGTGGCTCATTTGCCCATCGGGTAATTGAATCCCTGTTCTTTCCATGGCGGTGCGAAATGCTTTTAAGCTGCTGGTAAATAATTGGCCGCGCGTGTTTGGGATTTCTGCCATTAAGTCATCACTAATCGGCACGGCTCTTGGTTTGTTCCCTTTGGTATTAACAAATGTGATTTTGTTTTTGCTAACATGCTCACTACGCAAACTTTCAGCTTCACCCCATCGGCAACCCGTACTTAAACAAATCTTGGCAATGATCTTTACGTGACTATTGCGACTGTTACCCAATTCTTCTATCAAGATAGGGATTTGCTTGTCTTGCAAGTAGCCCATTTCTGGCGTCTTATACTTCAATGCTCGCATGCCGGTGATTGGATTCGTGCCGTCCCATTCGCCTAGCCTGATTAATTCGTTGAACAAGGCATTCAAATAGGTCTGCTCATTATTCACTGTTTTGATGCTGACTTTTTCGAGCCTGATTTTTCGATAGGTGGTGAAGTGCGTTTTCTCAAACTTCTTGGCGATGGGGTTGCCCATCATTTTGGACATAGCCAACAGTTTGTTTACTCGCTTTTTGCCATCACTAAGCGCTTGGCCATGTAAATTAAACCAAGATTCAATCAAGTCGTTGAGTCGTTCGTCATCATTACAAACATCGAGCCAGCCATCTGTTTTGGCGGTGGTGTTTATGTAAGTTTCAAAGCGAAGTGCTTCGGCCTTGGTTGTAAATCGTTTGCGAACGCGCCGACCCTTCCGCCCAAACGGATACATATCAACTAACCAGTGTTTATCTAATTGCTGTGAAACGCTCATAACTAAAACCCTATTGACCTAATACTTTATTACCAATAAACTACTGGTTACTCATACAGTAGTTTTAAATGGAGTTAAATTGGAACAGAAGTACATACAAGCGTATCGGTTGTTGTTGGAATTTGCCGATATACAAAATATCCCAGACACGCTAAGGCGCGGTATTGCTATTCAACGGTGGGGCGATAAAGCCACGGCGTTTATCAGGATTAACCCGTCTTGCTCTGTTCCTGTGTTGAATCTGGTGAAAGCAGAACGCCGCCAGCCTCCACGAAATTGTGGCGATGCAAATCAGCAAGCATAGAAAACTCTATCCCATCCTTCGGCGTTAGCCAGCCTAACGCAACAGACGTTTCAATCGTCTTATCAAACGCATCATCAAGTAATTTTTCTGGTACGCCGTTGCTCATTAGTTGTGGCATTTCTTCATCTGGGGAAATCTGACCGACTTCTGGCGCAACAGTATTTGTTGTTAACCAAAGGGCGTATTGAGGAAACGAATCACAAAGCTTCAAAAGGTATTCTGCAGAAACCTTACGCAAGCCATTTTCATAATTTCCTATCGTATTCAAAGGGATGCCGACTTCTTTCGATAGTTTTGATTGAGAAAGACCGCTCGAAAGCCGAATTAATTTAATTTTTTCTGATAAATCCATTTGACTATCCACTCATTTGAAGGTTATTATCAATTCATCCATTCATTTGGGTGTACGGATTAACCAAATACACCCAAATGAGCCGCAACTAACAATTACACCAGTTGGAGCACAAAATGACAATAGCCGTAATGATTGATACACCACTTTTATCTATTGCCGAATACGCACGCAGAACAGGGCAATCACCGCGCACCGTCACTAACGATATGGACACAGGGTTAATTCCAGTTTACCAGCGCAAGAAAGATGCAAAGCGCTTAGTAAACATGGTTGCTCTTGCGCAGCTAGCCGCGATTCATACGCCAGCAGTCGAGCCATGGAACGCGCCGCAGCAAGTCGCTGAGCTAAACGCTTAACCCATTGCCATTAAAAGGAACTTAACCCAATGAATATGAATGATCACCAAATACACCCAAACATGATGCCTTTCTCGCAAAAAACCCTCGATGTTGGCCGCGCTGGAATAACCAGTTGCCGCAACCTTATTAATGAGTTTAGTCGTCAAACGGCGGTTAAGCACAATTCTCGCATCGCAAACAAAGCTGGCGCTTTCGCTTGTGACGCTACACCAGTAGAGCAACCCGCTTTACGTCAATATCAAATGGCAGGTTAATCATGCGCAAGTTCATTAAAAATAAAGCTCACCCGTCATTAGTATTAGTTGACCGTAGTATCACGAAAGCAGAATGGAAGGAGGCGTGGGGCGAGTGGCGAAGCATGTTTACCGCTGATTGCATTGAGCAATTTGTTGGAACTGATTTTTATTATATTTGCGGCTGGGTAAGCCAAGACCGCAACCAACCAGACCCGCTATTAGTAAAAAGCGCATCACTTGCAATCAATATCGAATATTCACAAATGGGAGTGGCGGCGTAATGGGTGATGTGTACGCGGCGTGCGATACGTGCCAGCAAATGACAGAGCAAGAGGTCACTCATTGGCATGATGCAGAGCAAACGATTATTGCGTGTAGATGCTGTAATCAATGTTTTGTTGAAACGATAATCGAGAATAACGAATGAGTTTTAATGCCCTAAATATAAATAAATCAGCCGACATTCAGTCGGCTTTTTTGGGTTCCGCAATTGAAGCGGCTGTAAATAACGCAAATCAAACCGATGGATTTATTGCCCTTCCACCAAAACCAACAAATTATCATGTTGGATCTTTCGCTGACCTTGAGCAAATCGAGCGCAATCAAAAACGTGCCGAACAACTTGAACATGGACGCCATGTTTTAAGCCTCGCAGAGGGGAGCGAAGCGACCAAAGACTATAGGCTAGTCAAGAAGTGCAAAAGTCCGACACGCCAAGATAGAGAGGACGCACGCCGCCTAGCATTAAAGCGCCAGCAAGCTCAGTTGCAGTTTAATGCAAATTCCAAGGCCGTGGTAGACAACCACAAAGAATGGCTTAAATTGCCCCCCAAGCAGCAGAAACACAAGGTTAGAAAAGAGAATCAAACCTTAAACGCTGGTTTTGTCATGGGGAGCCGAACAATCACCCAAGAATTACCCGCTAGCGTGCAACATACCGCAATAGGGCCCGTTAAGTGGTGGGGCAAAACAGTTAACAAAACGGTATTGGACTTGATCAACCCGCAAACTGGTGAAGTTTATAAACCGAAGATTGGCCAACGCAGTGCAGTCGCTAGAATTTACGGCCGCGATTGGTCAGATAGCTATCGAATTCGAGTTGAGTCTCAAGTATCGAGTAGCGAGCCTCCCCCACAACAAGAGGGAGATAGAGAAACTAGCCAGTTATCACAAAAAGGCGCATCAAAAATATTAGACTCGGGCGCTTATGTTTCAGCGGTTCGCGGTGGTTACACAACGTTTTTAACGCTCACATTTGATAATGATGCTCAACAACGCATTGTTAACGAAGAAAGTACGATAGGCAAAGAGGTTAGCCGCTTTTTTGATGCAATCAGCAAGATGTATCAACGGGGCTGGCAATGCGCTAGCGAAATGTTACGCCATGAAAACGGCTTTGATTGTATTGGTGCTAGTGAAGCTGTTCCAGCAAATGGTGATTCTCTTGATTATCTTTGGGTTGCTGAAATGCCAGAAAGTGAAGGGCGCGGCGCTAATCCTCATTGTCATGTTTTGCTACGTTGGAATGTTGAACCGCATTTGTTCCACGACTGGGCAGCGCGTATTGAAAGCCTTTGGGGTTTGGGGTTCGCCAAACTCGAACGTATCCGTAGCGCCGATGCAGCCAGTGGGTATTTATTAAAAGCGCTTGGCTACGTGGTTAAAGGTGAATCATCAGAGCAAGGCCAATTCAAAGGAAATCGTTACAACATTAGCCGCGCCGCACGCGCCCCAGCATGGGAATGTTTAGCAGAATTTGACGCACAAAACATGTTTGCGATCATCAATGAAGTGAAGGAAAAGTGGCGCAGAAAAGACAAGCCAGTCCAATCGGTTATTAATAAGGCCAAAGGGGATTTAGTCCAATACCAAAAAGCTTACAACATCCAAAAAGCCAAAAAAGGCCGCACCCAGGCACAACGTAATCACACATTAGGCAAGATGCAAAAGCGCTTAGCAGAGTTCGAACAAACTATTAAAGACGGTTACCAGCAGCTAAAAGGGCGTGGCGCACGTGCAAATGATTATCAGATCACTTTTGATGGGTTCGACCGCTTAACGCAATTCTTTGGGTGGGCTGCATCAACCCGACTTTGGGGCGCTGAAATGCTTAGCGGCTATTTGCGAGATTACAGCCAAGAGCGCGCTGGTTGGGGTGAACTTGCCAAAGGTGCGCGCAATTACTGGAAAGGTGCTGGTGATAACCAAGAACATCAAGAGTCGCTATGGCCTAACCGCCTAAACCAACCAATCAACGATGATTTTGAGGGAGTAACAACGGATGAATTTTATAACGAGTACAGCAACTGGGAGCAAGTAGCAGTATGAATAAGACAATAATGACGTATTTAAGTGTGGCCTTAACGCCATTTACTTTCGCGAAAGGGGCAATGAGCCAGAAAAAAACTAACACTAATCGAATTATCCCAACCGATAAACCGATGCCAGATAAAGCACCTAGTAACAGCTGCAAGCCAAAGCGAAAGCACAACAAAAAGAAAAGGGGCTGGTAGTGAATATTGAACAAATTGTATTTGGAGCCATAGCATTTAATTTTATGTTAAACGCTGGTGCGGTTGCTGGTTTGTATTTCTTTTTTGTGCGGCCAATAAGTGACGCGAATAAAATTGAGCCTTACCAGTGTGTGCATTGTGATGAAAAAACCCATGGTTCAGAGGTTCATATCTGCGCTTGTTGCAATAAAACAAATATCGACTAAGGATTACAAATGTCAGAACTAAATAATCAATTAACACGAGTTAGCATCGCGGGACAGTTACTAGCCAATGCGCCAATGATGAAAACAAAACAGGCCGCGCAATCGGTCGGTGATGAAACGTTAAAGCTATTAGGGCAGTTAGTTGAAACCATTAATCAACAATCAATCGAGATTGAACAACTCAAAGAGCGTTTACCATGAAAACTGTACCACTATCTTGCAGTAACGGTTCATTGCCGTTACGGGCTAGTAAAAACCCAGTGCTTGGCGTGTTTCGTCATCATTGCGGCGAACTCGCATCTGTTCATCAGCCAAAAGGCAAACGCTCAAAAACCCGATATTTAATCTGTGATTCATGCGGTACAGACCAGTGCGGCGGCGCAGATTATCAAGCGAAAATCAAAGCGGGTACACATGCAACTATTGAAGACCTGCAAGCCGCTGAGAATGCGGTATCCACGGTTAAAACAGTGGTTGAAATAAAAGAGTCTGAATTGATTGAATCGGTACGCGAAAATAGCGATGAAATTGTAAGTGATGTCGAACCGCTCCAAGCCAAGCCCACCTTGGCTCAAGCGGTTAAACAAAGTGTTGAAAATGCCAGTGTCATTCTAACCGAAGAAATAACCGTTACTAAACCGCTCCAAGCCGCGCCTGTAGTGGCTCCAACGGTTAAAAGTGTAACAGGTGAAGTTGAACCCAAACCAAACACCATAGCAGTAAACGACCCTAAGCCAATGCGCATAGGGATTGCAGCCATTATTGGCGGCTTAGTTGGTGGCTTGTTAGCCGCCGTTGCTTAACCTATTAGATTAATTAACCAAGAGAGTAAAAATTATGTCAGAAGTAAACAACGAAGTAGAAAACCAAGAAATTGATAACGCCGAAGTTGAAGCGCAGGAACAGGCATTTCGTGATGCTCAAGCTGATGCCATGGCAAAAGAATTAGGCATGGATGAAGACGATGCCGATTTTGACCCAAGCAACATGCCAAACTTAACGCCTGAACAGGAAGCGGCGGCGCTTGATGCCACCAAGGAAATGTTAACAACACCAGAGGGCGCAGAAATGGCCGCAATCGGTGCCATTGCGTTCTATGAAGAAACGCTCCAAGAATACGGGCATGAAAAGTTTACGATGTCCGATAAGAAAAAAGAAATCGGCGCTAAACGATTAGTCCCCGTTATTCAAAAATATGCACCCGAAGTCATTGGGCTGTTTGGTCAGTACAAAAGCGAAGTGCTAGCCGCTATCTTTGTTGGATCACTTGCGTTTGGTTCAGTGAAACAAATCAAAGCGCTTAAGGCCGCAGATTTAGCCGAAGACAAGCGTTTAAATCCTGATAAATACAAGGAAGCCGCAAACGATGATAAGAACAAAGATAGCGAGGCGGTAGCGTAATGGCAATGCAGCCCATCAACCCTAATGATTCGCTAGATGCAGAGCACTGCCTTTATGCTGGTACAACTGGCGCGGGAAAGTCCGTTGCAACGCAAAAAATGAAGCGCATTAAAGCCACTGACCAAGTGGTGTTTTGGGACTTTTACGGACAGTACAAGGGCAAAAAGTTTCTAGGCCGCGAAGTTCGCACCTACGACACGCTAAGTAGCTTTTTCAAAGCTGTGTATGCAGGGCGAAAGACCAGCCAAGGCTTTAAAATTGCGTTTACGCCCAAATCAGCCCCCGAAGGTAAGCGCGCCAAGCGAGACTTGTTTCTTAAGTACTGCCAAGCAGTCTGGTCGTTTGGTAATGGTAAGCACAAAAAGAAAATTCATTGCATCATGGAAGAAATAAATCGAGTCACGATCACTACTGGTGATGAGGATTCAATTTATGGCGAACTACTTGAGGTCGGGCGTAAGTTTGGCTTTGTCATTCACTCAGTAAGCCAGCGCTTGGCACCTATCCCAAATACTGTCATTAGTATGTCGGGTTATAAATGGGTCGGCGTACAAGAGGCTGAGGGCGATGTTTCACGTATTGCGCGTGAACTTGGCGTAACAACTGATGAAGTGAAAAGTCTTAAAAAGCTAGAGTACTTTTTTAAAGAGCCGGGCTTTGGCAATATCACGCGCGGCAAGCTTAAATTTTAGCGTGACTCGCCAGGCTAATTAATTGTGACATTTAACTAGGAGGTAACCATGTACCACAACCGAAGAACGATAGTAAAAGCCAAGAAAATGCCGCAAAACGTAGTGCCATTTGACGCCAGTAAAAGGCTAAAAAAGGGCTTTCGTTATACGGGTAACGGTCAAATCAAAGATAAACAGGGCAACGTTTATCAAATTACTGACTACAAATAGCCATAAACAAACCATCAAAAAGCGCTTTTCTAACCGATAAGCGCTTTTTTTTATGCCTGATTTAACCTAATAGGTTAAGCCGCTTTTTAGGCATAGACACAAACCGAACCGATTTCCTTTAATAGGCCTGTTCTTACTACAGGGGTGAAAGCCAAGTGAACACTAAAAACTTGATCACGATGGGCGGCGCGGCGATTGTTGCATTTGTCGTTGTGAAGATAACCAAATCCATTTTATTAAAAGAGAAATCTAACGATGAGTAAAGATAACAAAATGCTACTTAAAGCATCAGGCGTTGCGCTAGTACTAGCTGCAATCGTTGTATGGGCATCAAATAACGTTGATGCAGTCGAAGACGTAATCGGTTAAGGAATTATTATGCAACTAAACCAAGTAACTCGTGGGATGCGCAAAGTTCAACCAACTATGCTTCAATGTGCAGCGCCGACAGGTAGCGGCTACGATGAAGAATGGACCATTAAACTTCAGGCGGGTATGACGTATCACTCATTAGAGCTTGATACTAACCTTGTAGAAGTGCCAACAATCAAAAAAATCACCATTGATATTGGTGGTACGCCGATTGCGTATTCAACCAACGTGATGATGGATATTCTTGATAAAGCATTCCAGAAGTTCCAAAAAACAGGTCGTTACATTTTTGACTTTTCAAAGTTTGAATACCGTAGCCCTGCTGGCATCTACCAAACGCAGCTTGTGACTAATTTGCGTGATGATGTGACGGTTAAGATTGAGCTTGGCGCCAAGGGAGCAACTGACCCGTTAGTGCCAACCATCAAAGCCAAAGCATGGGTGACGGACAATGACCGCGCAGGTCGTTTGTTTATTCCTAGTCGCTACGAACTAACGCAGTATTGCGCGGCGGCTGGTGAGCATGTGTGGGAATTTCCGAACGGTTCGCAGCATCGCCACATTCAGCGCATCGTGTTTAAGGAAGATGTGGTTAGCATCTCTAAAATCACGGTTAAGCGTGGTACTCGCACAATCCACACTGTTACTCGTGAAGATTTAGATTACATGTTACAGCGTCATGCTGGCGTAGCACTGCAGTCGGGTTACTGCATCCTTGATTTTACTGTGTTTGGCTTTGGCTCACATGGCGCAATCAATACCGCTGGCCTTAAGTTCGAACTAGAAACCGATGGCGCTGGCGCAATCAAAACCTATGTTGATGGTTTTGAGCAAGTGGCGTTTCCTAAAGCAGCCTAGGGGGCGTTATGTGGGAAGATTTACTAAAATTTGGTGAGGGCGCTTGGGAGAGTGTGAGCGAAGGTGTCACGCAATACGTTGATGGTGCCATTGACTTGCAACTGACCAAGCAGTCAGAGCAAGCCAAAGACCCCGACGTCTTAAAAGCGGCTGAGCCTGAAAAGGCCAAGCGCACCGATGGCTCAACCATTGTTGCACCGATGTCAGCAACAGCAACCCGACAAACCCTTGTAACGGGTGTTGATAATACGGTTGTGTTGGTCGGTGGTGTAGTCGTTGTGGCGTTGCTGTTGATGCTTGCCCGTGGCGGTAAGTAATGCTGACTAACCCGCTAGACTTCACCAATACAGGCACCATGCCAATAAACGGCGGGGCTGCAACAGCCACTAATGGCGATACAGCGTTTAATGCCGCGGCTAAATTCGGCGGCGTGAATTACAAAACAGGTATAAACCCGTTACTCCTGCTCGTAACTGTGGTTGCTGTCGGTCTTGTTGTGTCTGTGGTTGTCAATCGTGCGTAAAGTTGCGCTAACCAAAGCGGTAATGCAGGTGTTAAAACCTGCGCTAGTTGGGGCTAAGGCAACGATTGCTAGCGAGATTAAGAGCGGCATAAGCCATCTGTACCAAACCAATGATGGCAATCTCTATGCTGTTCTTCGTCCCGAGGGGCAACAGCTTGTGGCCGTTGCCGTTGCAGGTGGAAAGCTTAAGCAGTCTCGCCATCACCTTATTAATTTTGCAATTGCAAATAATTTCAAATCTATTCGTTTTCATACAAAACACCCTGAACGACTTATCAAAGGGTTGGCAGGATTACCGCTTAACTTGATTGAAGTTCGCCAGTCGTTGCTTGGGCGTGATGAATTGATTTACACATTGGAGCTTAACTAATGAGCTTATTTAGTGGTTTAAAGCGTCAAAAAATGACGCCAAAAAAGAAATATAAATTACAGCGCCGCGCCAAAAATCGCGCAACACGTAGCGGTGGTGGTTTACGCCAGTCTCGACTTGTGTCGCGGCCTAATCGCTTGCCAGCGCGCATCCGCTAGGGGGATTTATGGGCGGTAGATCAAAAAGCTCGCAAACATCAACCAACGAGCAGTCAACAACCAACATCGTTAATGATGGGGAGTTTGCGGGCGTTGGTGAAGTGTTTTGGGATGAGTCTCAAGTTGTCGATTCAAATAATACAGATAACTCTATAAGTACCGAATTTTCAGATTCAAACAATACTGACAACTCAGTCAGTACTGAGCTATCAGATTCGTTTAATACAGATAACTCCGTAGAAAATGATTTTGAGATAGATAACTCAAATGAATATGACGATTCATTTAACTCGAGCGCCGATTACTCAACAGTGAATGAATTTGAAGCTGACGATTCGTTTAATACAAGTACGGACAATTCAGTAACAAATGAATATGAGTATGACGATTCGTTCAATACCGACAACAGCACATCAAATAGCGGTGCTTATGCAGGTAATAGCGGCTCAATAACGTTTGTTGATGCCGGGGCGCTTGCTGCCGCGAAGGAAATCGCGAAAAACTCACTACTCACTGCTGAGAGTGCGGCGCAGTTGTTACAAGAGAACGCTATTGCCGCCCTTGATTCAAACAATGAAGCGCTTGGTGATGTGCTTACGTTTGGCGAAGTGGCTTTTGATAGCAACAATAACATTGTCAATGACGCGCTAAACTCAAATACCCACGTTATTGACGCGGCGTTTGGCTTTGGTAATGCAGCCAGAGTGGCAAGCAATGAAGTGATTGATATAACGCTGGCGACAAATCGTCAAATTGTTGATAGTGCGCTTGATAGCAATTCTCAAGTAATTGCCGATTCTCTTAGTAGTAACAATAAATCGCTCAATGATGCGTTTACGTTCGGTGAGTCGGCGCTTAATGGTAATAATAAAACGCTCAATGATGCGTTTACGTTCGGTGAATCGGCGCTTAATAGCAACAATGCGGTACTCAATGAGGCGTTTAGTAATAACAATCAAGTGCTCGGCGCGGCGTTGAGCTTTGGTGAAACTGCGCTAGATGAAGTTCAAAGTGTTGCGACGTCTGCAATGGGTAATATCACCACGTTTGGCGATAACGCATTATCAGAAGTGGGCGACTTTGGTGTCAGCGTGATTAACGGCTTGACGGAGCAGTCGGGGGAGTTTGCAAGCAATTTAGCAGGGTTCGCTCAACAGTCTCAAGCAAGCAACAAAACGATACTCGATAACATCAGCCAAAGTAATAGCGATGATAAAAAGGTCATTGCAGACTTGGCGCGTACAACGAGTTTGGCAGGTCAAGATATTGTCGCTAAATCATCAGAGCGCATGACGCTTTATATGTCAGTGGCATTAGCCATCGGTTTTGTTGCACTCGTTTCTTTTGGAGGTAAAAAATAATGCCAAAAATTAAACTACCCGCACAAAGTGAACGGTTGATCCAAACATCTGCAATGTTTTTATCAATCATCAACTCAACGGGAAACTTCACTCTTGAATCACCAAAGTTTGGTGCGCTAGTGGGTGAAGTTGGGCGTCAATATGAACTACAAAACGTTAATCAACTGACATTTGTTAACAACAGTGACGCGCCGTTAGATATTGAATTTGAAATAGCGAATATCAAAGTACATACATCCGGTAAGGGCGTTGTATCTGTGAGCAATGAAATCGTTGTAAAGCGCATCGTGGAAGCTATTCAGGTGAATGCAAACGCAACGGTTGAAGATGGCAAAATGGCAAAAAAGGTGTGTAACATTTTTGCACCATTCGATCATCTTAACGCTACGATTGCGGCGGGTTCGACAGTGAAAGTGCTGGCGAGTCGTGAGGCGCTCAATCGCGTAATCACGATACAACTTATTACTGATAGCGTACTGATGGGTGAAATGCGGTTAGGTGATAGCGCATTAAACGCCACCGTTAATCGCGGCATATGGCTACAAGGCAATAAAGATGCTCCTGCTGCGTTCGAGTGGGAAACAGAAACAGCACTTTATATCCATAACCCAACAAACAACCCAATCACGATTGCAGGGGGTGAGCAATGGCGAACTTAAACGTGCCAGTCAATGTTGCTAAATTGCTTAAAGCGCAGTTAGATGCGCAAACAGTACTGATTAATGACAACGTTGATACTAACGCGATAGCGACAAAAAATAGCGTTAACAGCAACGTCAGCAGTAAAGCCGGGGCAACCCAAGCCGCCGTTAATGACGTGTCGGACACTCTTGGCGCTGAGACTGCGCAAATTGATGCAAAGCTTGCAAGTATGACATCGGTCGGCGGTCAGTTTGATGCTGATGTAACAGCTGTTAATGGTCACACGAGTGCTGTTCGTGAAGAGTTGAAGACGCATGTTGATGCTCTGCACGCCGTAAAAGTCACGGCCGATACCGTTGATAAAAATGCGGTAGTCAATGCAGTGAATGCAGCGCGTGACAGCATTAAAAACGGTAAAGATAACCTTGTGTTGTTCAATGAAATTAACACTGAGCGAGCGGCGGTAGTTAATGCAGTGAATGCAGCGCGTGACAGCATTAAAAACGGTAAAGATAACCTTGTGTTGTTCAATGAAATTAACACTGAGCGAGCGGCGGTAGTTAATGCCGTGAATGCAGCACGTGACAGCATTAAAAATGGCAAAGATAACCTTGCGCTGTTCAATGAAATTAATGCCGAACGTGCCGCGATTATCTCAGCAATCAAAGCAGAGGTGGTCAGAGTTACAGCTGGCAGTTTGAAAGCGTTGATAAAAGCTGATTTGGATATTTTGCGCGGGTCAATCAATAACGGTAAAGACAATCTCGCCTTGTTCAACGAGATTAACACTGAACGCGCGGCGATTGTTAACGCTGTAAATTCAGCGCGTGATAGCGTCAAGAACGGCAAAGACAACTTGGCTGTTTTTAATGAGATCAACACTGAGCGTGCTGTTATTGTTAACGCAATCAATGCGGCACGTGACAATGTTAAAAGTGGAAAGACCAACGTTCAGGTATTTAACGAGATTAACGCTGAACGTGCCGTTATCGTTAACGCAATCAACGAGGGACTGTCTAATATCAAGATGGGTTGGCGTATGACGTACTTCAGCGGACGAATTAATGCCGTGTTTGGTTCCGAAGATGTCGCTATTACGCCGCCACCGGGCGGGAAGGTTCGATTGACTTGTGCCATTTCTGGGTCAAATTCAGATACGATAAATACAACAATCACCGTAGGAAATCGAACCGTCATTGATCAAAAAAGGCTTGTACCTAATACTAGCGGGTTCTCCCGTTCAAAAGCTTTTATTGTTGCTCCTGTCTCTGTTGCCGTTGACAACTACACAGACACTAATCAAGCGAGCGTTGCGATTAGGTACATTGAGGGCGGCGTTAATGAAGTTATTCGGATATCACACACAGGTTCGGATAGATGGATCGAGTACGCGTACGAGTTTGGAGAATAAAGTGAATACTAAAATTTTCGAGGGTGGTCAGTGGGTCGAAGGGCATCCAATGTTAGGAAAGATGGTCAGAACATATAACGGTGGCGGGTTTGTTGAGCAAATACATACTAAAGTTCAAGCGTCTGAAGCTGTTATTAGAAAAGTCACTAAAGGCGCATTTCGCCGCCGTTTAACCACGGCTGAAAAAGTGGCAATCAAAGTCTCTAACGACCCGATTGTTAAGGTCATGGAAGATGACCTACTGGTAACAAGCTTTGTCGATTTGGATAGCCTGCAAATGATTGAGGGGCTTGGTTATCTCGAATCTCAAAACATCTTGGTAGCTGGCCGCGCTGGTGAGCTGCTCGCCGATGGCCAGCAAGACGAGGCGGTATAATGCGTTTTGCATTGATGGCGGCGTTAGTGGGTGTTGTTTTTGTCTTTTTTCGCCAAAGCAGCGCCAACCCAATAAACCAAACAAGTAACGGGGGCGATATGCCTATTGATAACAACTTGGCCGTTGGTGAGGCTGTAAATCATGCCGCCAGCAATAGCGAAGCCAATAAGAACGTGCGCAATAACAATCCGCTTAATATCGAATACAACGCTGCTAATGATTGGGTGGGGCAAGTCGGTAGTGATGGGCGTTTTGCTATTTTTGAGGCGCCAGAATACGGCTTTAGATCGGGTTACATTCTGCTTAAAAACTACATGAATTGGTATGGCTTAAATACCGTTGCACTAATCTTGCATCGGTTCGCACCGCCAGAAGATAACAACCCGACTAGTAATTATGCGTTATACGTTGCGCGTCAAATGGGCGTTGATGTTAACGCAACAATCACCATTGATGATTTACCCGATATGATGCTTGCAATGTCGTATTTCGAGGGGGCGCAAGGCGAGTATGCGTTTAATAGTGTTCAAGTGGATAGTGGGGTGGCGTTAGCATGAAACTCACTAATGATAATTACATTAGTCTGTTAAAACTCGCAGCCTTTAGCGTTGCGGCAATTGTTATTTGGCGTACGTTAAAGCCGTTTTCTCAGTCGTTAATTGATGGCGCCGGCGTGATTAAGGATGGCATTGATAGCGCATCGGGTGCCGCTGGTGTGTTGTTGTCGGATGTTACAGCCGCCGCAAATGGCAATTTTCAACCTCAGTTCACTAGCGCTGCATTTCCGTTAATTGCTAAATACGTTGAAAGTGATTACACGGTTGATAGATGGTGGCGCGGTGTTATTGAGGGCGCGCACGAAGGTAACGCCGAATTGTTTAGCGAGATATTAGATGTTAAAGGCCGCTTAAAACCGCAATATCACAACTTGATTGATAAAGAGGTTAACGCACAATCAATTAACCAGGCGAATGAGTTTGGTTATGGGGTGGGCTTATGAAAATCAACTGGGGCGGTGTAGCAACAACCGTCATTGGTGCATTGATAGCGGCGGCGGTGCTTTATCAAGTTAAGTCACGCACTAAAGGGGTGATTGATGAAAGCTAAGGCTAAGTTTATTGGTGAGGTAATCACCAAGTGGCTAAGCGGCTCGCGCCGTGAAATGCAGTTAGAAGAAGAATTTAACTTTATTGATAAAAATAGCCGCTTTTGGTTTGCGCCTAAAGGGGCCGTTGTCGATGGGGCGAGTATCCCTAAGATCTTTTGGTTATTCATCGGTTCGCCGTTTGTCGGTAAGTACCGCCGCGCCAGTGTGATACACGATGTTTATTGTAAGACCAAATCGCGACCGCACAAGGAAGTGCATCGTATGTTTTATGAGGGCGTTCGGGTTGATGGTGTAAATATCGTTAAAGCTAAAACAATGTATTGGGCAATTAAATTAGGTGGACCAAAATGGTAAAAGGTTTATTAGTGGGTGGGGTGTTGGTGGTTTCTGGTTGTGCCAGCAATTATCAGCTGGGTGATTTTTCGCGCGCGTACTGCAGCTCAACGAGCCAAGAGTTTAGAACGCAGTTACGCATGAGAATGGATAGCAAGGGCATCAAGATAGGCGTTGATTATTGTTTAGCGCACAATCTTGTTGATGCGGTGCTGTGATGGAGCTAAACATAAAGGATGCGTTTTTCTTAATGACTCAGGTTGCCATTGTCACATCGGTTATTATTACCAATCGTGCAAATATAAAATATCTTGAGCAACAAACCCGCGAACACAAGAGCTGGATAGAGCAATTACAAAAGACTGTTGCAGACCTGAGGGTCAAGGTAGGGATTTAGTGTGCTTGCTATGTAGAATTGAAAAAGCCCCGTAACTCATTGAGCTACGGGGCTTTTTAAGGTCTGCGGTAACAGACCAGAATGTGGTGGAGGCGGGGGGATTTGAACCCCCGTCCGAAAAACCTACATCCTCGGTACTACATGTTTAGTCATGTCTTTTAGTTAACCGCGACCACTCCGACAGACAGGATTGATATTGGCGAGCCAGATTGGTTTTAACGCTTCAACTACTGGCGAAGTTTCCACGCGATCCTATGTAGGGTGACTTTCCGAATCTCTGCGCACAAGAAACACCTGAGTGGAAAGCTAGCAGCCTAAGCTGCTAGAGAGTACTGTTCGTCGTTTGCGAATAGTTTAAGTGCGGCTTTTTACGAGGCCAACCGCCCCTCGA
>Ga0105356_10001165_pt1 | contig 26015 bp, 29 predicted proteins | sample GOMGulsemesocosm_3_FD_83502 | JGI IMG/M metagenome (GOLD analysis project Ga0105356, IMG submission 83502) | Methane-oxidizing microbial communities from mesocosms in the Gulf of Mexico - GOM9D Gulf of Mexico | ecosystem: Environmental > Aquatic > Marine > Cold seeps | place: Gulf of Mexico... | reverse complement strand
TACAAGATGTATTAAATAATATTAAAAGTTTCCCTGGTATATACGATTATTATAGACGTCATAGAAATTGGCAACACCAACAAATGGCTACACATTATCGACAAACCATTGCAGATATTTTAAAAGGCTTTGATAATAATCAACACCCAAATCAGTTTTATTTAGACGTAGCTTGGGAGGGGTTAAAGTACCCAAGTATTAGTACTTGGTCTACTTTGTCTTCAATAGAGCAAAACAGGATTAACAAAGTAATTAATGATTACATTGCTGCTAATAAAAATGAAACTTGTCAATAATGAAAAACTATATATATATATTAATGTTTTTGTTTTCTTTAAATTTGTTTTCGCAAACAAAAAAAGAAATAGTATATCTTTTATTTAACAGCAACAATAAAGAGAAATGCAAAATAGATGTAGAGCAAACTTATAAAAATAAAAAAGGAATTGAGTTTGTTCAGAAATACAGAAAAGAAGAGAAAAGAAAAGGATTTATTGATTTTTATATTTGTGATGAAAGATTTGTTTTTAATAAAGTAAAAAACGAACGAGATACATGTACCGTAAAATCTTTAAATAAGACTCGAAATATAGAGTATTTATTGGGGAAATATGAAAAGAGTAATAAGTTTAAACATCTTGTTTTTAAAAAAATATTTATTGTAGAAAAAACACCTAAAAACAAAATAATAAAATATGAAGTATATTGGTCAGGAGAGTGGACTATTAAATAAATAAACATGATTGGGACTCTGAGAGTCAATCATTCAAAGATAATTCTCAAAATTTATTTGGCAATGATTGGAAAAAAGAAATTTCAAAAGCAGTATCTTGGATAGGTTTAGAAAGTACAGATGGATATACAGATTATCTAGATAGTTATAATACAAATATTCAACAGTTTCTTTACATACAACAAATAAGGAATAATATATCAAATTTAAAATCGGATTGTAAATGAAAAAAATAATTATTTTAAATCTATTATTAATCTTTTCTATAAATTTATTTTCTCAATCTTCGGAGTTTGACATTTGTATATTAATACAAGAAAAAGCAAAGATTTTTAAGAGTTCAAATGATAGTATTGTATATCAAAAATTCTATTTAAAAGAACAGGTTCAATATATTAAACAAGATTTACAATTTAATGAAAACGGTATACTAGAAACTAACATAATAGTTCCTAGTATAAATAAAGACTTTTATTTAAGGTTTATTTACAAAAATGAGAAAGACAAAAACCTTCCAATTATAATAAAAAAAGAGGAAGCAAAAAATATTTTAGTCTACCCTAAAGATTTCAAAAATATAAAAATTGAAAAATTTAGAAAACTATTAAGTAAAGCTAAAGATATATATATTATAGAATCTGATTCTATTTTTGGTTTTTACATTTTAAAAAAAGTAATTCTAGAAAAAAAATTACCAGGATTATAATTTCTGAGTAAATATACTTTACAGTTTTAATCAAAAATTAGTGTGGTTTTGTTTTCTATTAATTTCAAAAAAAAGGAACAAGACTGCACTATTCTTAGACAAAGACGTTGTATACAATCAAAAAAAAAACACTAACAATGATTTCAATACTTATGTAATGGAATTACAATTAGAGATCCTGAGATCACTAGATTTAATGATTAAAGACTACAAACTATTACCAACAACCAAGAAGTTAAACAATATTCAATCGGAAAATTATGAATAGATTATTTTCTTTAGCACTATTTACCTTTATTTCAGTGTCATGTTTACAAGCTCAGGATAGAGTAGAAATACTATCTAACGGAAAAAAAATCACAAACCATAAAACTTGTCAGTAATGAAAAATTTAATAATCTTAATCTTTCTTTTTCAAGTATCTTTTATTTCTTGTCAAACAGAAAAAAGACTATATCTTCTTTTTGAAAAAGAAAAAGAAAAAATGTATATACATGAGGAAGGGTTGAATCCAGATAACGTTTTCAAAATCTATACATATAAAATAAAAATTAGAGGAGAGTTTAAAGAAATCTATTTTGATTCAGAAACCTCAGAAGAAAAAGGAATCTATCAAGAAAAAAAGGGAAAATATAAAACTAAACTACGTCAAAAAATTATACATCTTCCTGAGTTAAAAAAACATGCAATAAAAGATTATAAATGGTTAAAGAAAAAAATGAGTTCGTTTACTAATTTCCAAGCTCTATATCAGTTTTATGGCAAAATTTATATTATTCAAATTGACAGTGCTAATAAAAAAGCAATTGTCACTGAAGTCGATAATGTTGAGATATTAGAATAATACAAACCACAACCACGTATATAAATAACAGCAGTTAAGTGCATAATACAAAGTTTGTGCTTTGCTACGGTTTTTATCAACAACTGTGATGGTGACATCATAGATAAATCAACACGAGAAAGTGCAGTAATAGATATTTTAAATGAAATTATGAAAAGTAAAATTTACATTATTATGTTTTTCTCTTTATCAATCTTCTTGTCTTGTTCAAGGCAAGAAGATAAAGATAAATATCAAATAATATCTTTGGTTTATGAAAAAGTAATGAAATCAGAAGATATGCCTTCTCCATTACCCCCATTACCCTCATTTTCAAAAGACAACTATAATAAAATACAAATAGACTCAATAAAATTATCTGATAGAACATCTTTGGGCTTAGCGAGAACAATTATACATGAAGGAATACACGCAAGATTATGGGAGTTTTTATATTCAAGAGATAAAAATTTGGCACTTGTTAAAGATGATTTCCCTGGCATTTACAATTATTATAGAGAGCATGAAAAAAATTGGGATCATGAGCAAATGGCTGCTTACTATAGAGAAACGATTGCTCAAGGTTTAAAGCAGTATGATAACGCTCAACACTCAGATGCCTTTTATAATGCACTAGCTTGGGAAGGTCTTTCTGAGATTAAAGACGCAAATAATAATCATGAATTAATTTACACTGAGGCTTGGAATGAATTAAGCCAAGCGGAACAAACAGTCCTTTTACAAACTATCACTAATGAAAAACAAAATGGGAGTAAAGAATGTAACTAAAAAGATAATTTTTGTTTTTTTTATAGGTTTTATTAGTATTGCTTACGCTCAAAAACCAAAATATCTGTTGTTCGATAGCACTAAAGATAGTATTGTTACTATTGGAGAAATTAAATATTATAAAATTGATAAAAATTTATTTGATATTAATAGATTTAATCAAGCAGATATAATTTGTAAAAATAAAAAACATAAAATTAAAGAAACAACAGTTAAGGAACTTTGGAGTGAAGGAAAAAAAATATTCATGAAAACAAGTAAAGAAAAGAATTTAGTTCTTGAATCATACAATCAAATTTTTGAAGAAATTTATGTTCTCGAAAAAATTTCTGACAAAAAATATATGCGAACTCGTGTTTGGTGGATAGACTACTAAAACAACATATAACTCTTTAACAAATAAAACTGAAATTCAAATAGCTATTAATAATGAAAGAGATGGTAAATCAAATTCTAAAGGCACAAAATGCAATTAAAATAATAATTCTATTTTTAATTACTTCTTGTGCAATAAATAAAATAAATAGCAAAGATAAACTTATAACAGATCAATATAGTTTAATGAGATACAAATCAAAAAAGAACTATGATACTCAAGTTATTATTAAATGTTATGATTATGAAAACAGAAAAGAAAGAATAACTCAAGCTGCAATAATTGTTAATAATATCCTTTTAAATTCAGGAAAAATAAGTGTTTCTTCAGGAAGACATACTTTTAAAATTGGCTACCTTGGTAAGAAAACTATTAAAATAAATAAATTAATAGTAAAAGCTGGAGACTCAATAGTTCTTAATGCGTACTTAAAAGACAGTAATCACGCTATTGAAGATTATAATTAATAAATACAGACCTCACCCAAGTGTATAAATAACAGCAGGTAAGCATAAACTACAAGTTTTGTGCTTTGCTACTGTTTTCTTTTTAAATAAAATTAACCGTTGCACTTAAACTATTTAAGTTATCTATGAAAAAAATAATTTTAACATTAATAGTACTGCTTAACTTTACAGTAGCAAAAGCACAAAAACAAACAGTTGTTTTAAAAACAGGAGAACGCCCTAAACCGGTAGAAGGAACTTATTACAAAACACCTGATAATTTAATAAATAAAGTTGAAGGCATTTGGGAATATAAAAATGGAAATGAAACTTTTAAATTTGAAGTTAAACGTAAGAAAAGACACCTTATAAAAATTGGTTTAGATATTTATGTTGATGGTTTAAAAGCAAGATATTGCTATAATAAAAAGGGTGATTGTACACTAGTTGATAATGAAATAAATATAAGAGGTGAAGATGATAATCCAAAAGATATATTTAATAACTATGTAACTTTTAGGTTTTATGATATTGTGTTTGATAAATTTGGTAAGGTACGCTTTACTATTCTTAAAGATGGTACTGCAAATTGGGTTTTATATAATAGAGGAATGGGTATTAAGACTCCTACTAGTAAGCCCATTAATTTAAATTTTTCTGTACCAATAAAAATGGTATTAACTAAGATAAAATAAATACAAATTTATACACTAGATCAAAATTACAACAGTAATGCACAAACTTTGTATATTACTGTTGTTTTCTTTTTTAAATAACATTAACCGCTGTGTTTGCTCTATTTAAACTAACTATGAAAAAAATAATTTTAACACTAGTACTGATATTTAGTTTTAATATCGCTAAAGCACAAACAGAAACAATAATAATGGAAAAAGGTAAAGTTATAAAAAGCGTAAAAGGGGCTTATTATAAAACACCTAATAAACTAATAAATAAATTCTTAGGCAAATGGGAATATAAAAATGGTAATGAAACTTTTAAGTTTAAAATTACAAAAGAAAAAAGATATCTTAAAGGAGGTGATACTTATCTTGATTTTTTAAATGCAAAGTACTGTTATAACAAAGGTGTAGATTGTTCATTTAGTAAAGTTATAGATAAGTTAGTTGGAACAATTATTCCTTTAGAAGAGTCAGCAAATTTTACATTTTACGATAAAAAGCACAAAAAATATGGGGAATTAATTTTTTCTATTCTTGAAGATGGTACTGCAAAATGGGTTTTACAGAATAGAGAGGTCACTTATACTTCTACTAATAGGCCTAACCCTGGTTTTTCTGTACCAGAAAAAATGATATTAACAAAGGTGAAATAAATACAAATTTAAACACTAGATCATAACAACAGCAGTTAAGCACAAATTACCAAGTTTGTATTTTACTGCTGTTTTCTTTTTAAACTAAAAGTAATTGCATTAGTATCCTTCTCTTATTCTGGCACAGAAACACGTTAGAATAATATTATAGTTATAAAAAGCACGCACTTTAACCTTATAATTAGCCTTATATAAGGCAGTTAAAATTATGTATTCGTACCTGTAAACCATGATTTTAGTTCTATATTTGAACTCTAACAAAAATTAAAAATCTGTAAATCAGATAAATAGTTTTCAGCAATTGTAGCAACAAACTTGAGGGGCTTGTATTCGTAAGAATGTGGAAGTTCGAATCTTCTTACGTGCACAAAGTTTATATTCTTCATTCCAACGAACGATTACTATAGACAATTGGTCTATTCAAATTTGTCGTTCGACTTTTCTAAACATAATTTGTTACTAGATGATATAAATTTATACCATAAATTATACTTCATAATCATGGTAATAGATAGAAAATATATTGATGGACTATATTGCGTAATGCTATTTATAATGAGCATTGGCGCATTAGCTTCAACGTTTATTATTATAAAATACCTAAGTAGAATTTTGTTCAATTATTGGATACATAGTTCATACCTTTAATATCTTACTTTGATAATTTCACTATGTATTATCTGGTTACACATGTACCATTCTTTAAACCACACAATGAGTATAAATACTTAAACTCAAGATTTATCTAAAAAAACATGTTACATCCTTATGTATTCACTACCTTTAACCACTACAACACAGCTACTTAAGCGAATACCCTCGTAAACCTAGTTAGTATGTTTAATATTCGAAAGATAGATCACAATGATATACGTGACCTACAACAAATAGGAAAGGTTACTTTCCTAGAAACATTTGGTGCCGATAATTCAGACACTGATATGCAAAAATATTTACAAGAAAGTTTTAGTCTTAAAAAACTAAAAAATGAATTAAACAATCCACAATCTGCTTTTTATTTTGCCGAAACTCATTCTGAAATTGTTGGTTATTTAAAAGTAAACATAGGAGAGGCTCAAACAGAGAATGTGCTTGACAATTCTTTTGAAATAGAGCGTATTTATGTTCGTTCTACATTTCATGGAAAAAGCATCGGGAAATTGCTTTTTAACAAAGCCAAACTGTTGGCCAAAGAAAAAAAAATTAAAGAAATTTGGCTCGGAGTATGGGAGGAGAATTTTAAAGCCATTAAATTTTATAAAAAAAATGGTTTTCTTGTTTTTGGTACACACAATTTCATCTTGGGAAACGATATTCAAACAGATGTAATGATGAAATTAGAGCTTAATTAACATCAATACAAAACGATCTCAACTAGCAACCAACGACATAAAACATCCTTTTATCTACAAAGAAATGTCATTAAACAAAACATCAACAATCTGTGTTTCATATTCTTTTACTTTTACATATATAAATGAAACATAAATTAAATCTCCACATATACTATTGAGGTCACTAAAAAGAAACATTTATAACAAATATTTAAGATTCCTATTTTATTTTTAAAAATAGGCTTTTTATTAAGTGGATTGTTTGTGTGATTTCACAGAATATTAACTACTTTACAGGCATTAATTAGTATTATTGCAGTATGCAAAAACAAATTTTACTATTCCTTTTCATAGGAATATCATTGGCCGGAGTTTCACAAACAACTACTGCATTAAAAAAATTAAAAGGACAGATCGTAAATGCACAAAATAAAAAAGCGCTGAGCGCTGCCCATATATTAAATTTAAATTCTGTAGCAGGTACTATTACCAATGCACGTGGATTTTTTGAAATTCAAACCAAAGCAAATGATACTATTCTCGTTTCGTATTTGGGGTTTCAATCAATCAAATTGAGAGTGACCAATGATTTACTAAAAGGAAACGAATTGGTAATTTCTTTGTACGAAAAAGCCAATGAGATTAAAGAGGTAGTCATTCATTCTACAAAGCTAATTGGTGTGTTGGAAATTGATGTAAAACAAGTTCCAAAAGATAAATTTACTAGAATTCATATCAATGGGTTGCCACAAACTTATGAAGTTGGTAAGCCTGCTTCTCAAAATTTTAGTTCTCCAATTGCTGCATTGTTTCAGCCAGTTGATTTTTTATATAATCTGTTCGGTAAGAAGCCTAAGCAACTTAAAAAACTTCAAAAACTAAAAAAAGAAGATGATTTACGTAAAATGTTAAGTGGTAAATTTGATCGTGAAGTGATGATGGAATATCTTCAAATGGATAAACAGGAATTGAGTCAATTATTAACTGACTGCAATTACTCCGAATACTTTATTCAGAAAGCAAGTGATTTACAAATGATTGAAGCTGTACTTGATTGTTACGAAAACTACAAAGCAATTAAAAAAGGTAAGATTGAACGAAATGTTTTACCAGTAAGAAAAAATTAAATTCTAAGTTATATACAACTTTAAAAAGGGTTACAAATTTTAAATTTGTAACCCTTTTATCAACTATTAAAAACTAACTAATAACTAAAATACAGATGTAATGTATTTATAGTTATGCTTTCTTTTACTATTCCAAGAAACTCTCTTTGAATGTAAATTACCTATTTGGTTACTCTTTTTTTCTACTTTTGATGTTTGGTTTGATGTTGTCATAATATATGTTTTTAATATTGTTTTCAAATTACTTACACTTATAAGACGACACATTTTTCGAATCGTTACACATCACATTCGTATTTAACAGATATTTAAGAAACAAAAAAATCAGCCTTAAAAGACTGGTTTTGAACCTGATAATAAAATCAACTAGTTCTTATTAATTTACTAAATTTAGTCACTAGAATTTGGTTTTTCAGCACTGTTTAAGAAGTTTACTATAACAATTGACAATTCATATTTTCTTTAATTAATTTCAAAAAAAATCACTGTTTTAAGACATGAACCTCTACAAACAAAATTCTCAAAATAATTGGCATTTAAAAAGGGTTACAAATTTAAAACTTGTAACCCTTTTATCAACTATTAAAAACTAACTAATAACTAAAATACAGATGTAATGTATTTATAGTTATGCTTTCTTTTACTATTCCAAGAAACTCTCTTTGAATGTAAACTACCTATCTGGCTACTCTTTTTTTCTACTTTTGATGTTTGGTTTGATGTTGTCATTATATATGTTTTTAGTATTATTTTCAAATTAATTACACTTATAAGACGACAACTTTTTAGAATCGTTACACATCATATTCGTATTTAACAGATATTTAAGAAACAAAAAAAGTCAGCCTTAAAAGGCTGACTTTTAACTCCCTAATAAAATTAGTTAGTTCTTATAAATTCACTAATACAAACTCGTTAATAGTACGATTTTCGCATTTCTCTATTGATTCCCTAAGATAATTGGCAATCCATCTTTTGCAGAGCCGATTACAATAACTTTACTATTTGGAGACTCTGCCAACTTAATTGTAGCTTCAATTCCTTTGTCTTGTAAAATTTTAGCCGTTAGTGAAGCACTTAAAATTCTATTAGCATCTGCTTTTCCCTGTGCCTCAATAATTTGCTTTTCAGCTTCTTTTTTAGCAGTTACCAATCTAAACTCATATTCTAAAGATTCTTGCTCCTGCTTTAATTTACGTTCAATTGCTTCTTTAATTGTTGGCGGCAAGGTTACATCTCTAACCAAAACTGAATTTAATTGTATGAATTGAGGTTCTAAAATTTTCTTTGTCTCTTCAAATATTTCTGTCTGAATTGCATCACGCTTAGAAGAATACAATTGCTCTGGCGTATATCTACCAACCACACTTCTTGTTGCAGAACGAATTGCAGGTATAATTACACTATGCAAATAATCCTCTCCTCTTGTTTGGTGTAACAAAGCAACTGATGATGTTGTTGCTTGATATAATACAGAAGCATCTAACTGTATTTCTAGTCCATTAGATGACAATACAGCCATTTTCTTTTCAAACAACTCTTGTTGTCTTACATTGTATTTAAACACCTTGTTCCAAGGCATAACCAGATTAAAACCCTCATCCAATGGTGCCTGATCTGTTACAACTCCTCCAAACATTTTATACAAAACACCTCTTTCTCCAGAACCAATGGTTACTGCAGATTTAGAAACTAATATAATTGCTATTACCGCAATTACAATAAAGAAAATTCCACCTTTTGGGAATTTAATATCTAATTGTTGATTACTCATTTTTATTTTTTTTTAGTTATTTCAAATTTACAAAATCCTTTCTAATTACACTCTTTATAATCACAATCTTCTTTGGCGCTTTCTAATTCTAAGGTTACATGTTCTAGTTTAAAATTATCATGAAGCAATTTTCTGATTTTTTTCTTAATTTCTTTTGATTTTTCGAACGGATAATCAGAGGTTTCTTTCAATACAACATGAAGACTTGCCACATGAAACTCTCCATCTAAGGTCCAAACATGGCAATCGTGTATGGCTACTATTTCATCGAAGGCAACCAACGCAGCTTCAATTTCCTTTGTAGACATTTTTTTAGGAACTCCCTGTAAAATGATTGTAAAAGACTCTTTAATATTTTTAAAGACATTAAACAATACGTACGCAGCAATCAATAAAGATAAAATAGGATCTAATATTGGCAAATCCCAAAACTGCATCACAACACTAGCAATCAATACAGCAATCCAGCCTAAAACATCTTCTAATAAATGCAAAGTAACTACACGTTCATTAATTGATGTTCCTTTTTTTAGTTTCAATACAGCAGCTCCATTTACAATAATTCCTAAAATTGCAAACCACATCATTCCGACAGCATCAGAATGTTCAGGAGAAATAATTCTCGGAATTGCTTCTGAAATAATAAATACTGAGCCAACGATTAATACGACAGAATTGATAATTGCTCCTAACAAAGAAAACCTCGCAAATCCATAAGAAAAATTATGGTTAGGTTTTTTATTTGATAATTTCTGGAAATACCAAGATAAACCTAAACTTAAGCTATCACCCAAATCATGAACTGCATCTGACATTATAGCTAAACTGTTGGTATAAAAACCACCAATAAACTCTATAACTGTAAACGAAAGGTTTAAAAAGAAAGCAACTTTTATATTCCCTGTTTCATGATTGTGCCCATGATTATGATGATGCCCCATTTATTATAATTTAATTAATATTCCCGCATTAAATACAAATCCGTCTGTTGGTGCCCAGATATCTGTAAAAGAAGGGTTCTTATGTGGTTCTTCAATCATTGATTGATAATTAGATTGTTTTGTATCTGTAAAATTCTCAAAATTAGCATACACGCTAATTGCATTGAATGTTCTCATTGCCATCAAACCCATGGTCCAATAATATGGTGTTTCTGAACCATTATTCCTAAACTGTGAACTTTTATAATATGCTTCATAACCAACCCTCCATTTTTCATGTATTTCATACATTAAAACGGTTCCAATACTATGCTTTGGCGTCAATGCTTTTTGATTCGATTTTATTTTCACATTATTAAATGCATAATTAGTAAACAGCACAAAATCTTTATACTTTAGTTTTAAATTTGTTTCAAATCCGTAGCTATTAAGTGACCTTTCAGAGTTTATAAAACTGTAATTTACACCATTTTGCTCTAATATTAATGTATTTTGAAGTTTGGTGTAAAAAAATAATTGATTAAAAGAAAGTGACACAGTTTCATTAAAAATTCTTTTAGTAAAATTAATATCTGCATTAAATCCAATTGATTTTTCAGCTTTAAAATTATCAACATCTATATCTGTAATATTTCTAAAAGATCTTAATTCTGAATCTTCAGTGAAAATTGTTGGTATTTTATACCCAAAACCACTACCTATTCTTGAAGTAACAGCTTCATTAAATTGAAAAAACAACGAAATTCTTGGCAATAAAAATGCCCCATAGTTATTATTAAAATCAGTTCTCAATCCAGATTCTAAGGTGATATTTTCATCTAAATCCCAATTGTTTTGAAAAAAACCACCAATTGTAAATTGATTGTAACTTCTATCTAAACTAGTAGTTGGGTCTTCTTTAAAATTTTCTGTAATTAAATTAGAACCAAATACCCATTCAGACTTTTCTTTAAATAATGCATAAGTAGCCTCTGTAAAACTGGCCAATTGCCTTCCTTTAAATTGATAATTTGGCAATAGCAAGTCTCTTTTAAAATAACTGGTACTATGTTTAAAATTAAATGTCTTTGATTCTGAAACATCGTTTTTATAAGAAAAATTTATGGCATATCTGGTTGAGTTATTTTCTTCGAAAAAAGAATGTTGAGAATTTGTGTTATTACTAATTACATCTATATCACCTCCTATTCTTGTTTCTACACCAGCTGTCAAACCAATTTTCCATTGCTCTTTATCATTTGGGTAATAAAAAAATGAAGGATTAAAACTTATGCTTTTAACTTTTGGAATATCAGAAAAATGATCATTATTTACATCAGTAGCTTTTTGAGTATGTCCAGAACCGTATAAAACTAATCCAAACTTATTAAAACGTTCACTATAAAAAGCATTTAAAGTATTTCCATTTCTTGAAGTTTTATCAAACATCAAACTGAGTTCACGTTCTTGTTTAGGCTGTTTGGATATTAAATTCACTAAACCGGCAATTGCTCCTCCACCATATAATGTAGATGAACTTCCTTTTATTATTTCTACTTGTTTTAAATCTAGAGGCGGAATTTGCATTATGCTTAACCCACTAGAAAAACCTCCAAACATAGGAAATCCATCTTTTAATAATTGAGTAAAACGGCCATCTAACCCCTGTATTCTAATACTTTGATTTGCTGAGTTTGCAGATGTTTGTTGCATTTGAATACCGGTACTCTCTTTTAACAACATAGCAATGTTTGCAGAGTTCATAACATTTTTTTCACCCAGTTCTTCTCCTCCTATTACTTCTACCCTAGTTGGTGTTTTTCCAATAGTACGCTTACTTCTTGTAGATGCAATTACAACGGTATCCAATGTTGATTCGTCTTCATGTAACTCAATAATCAAAACCTTAGAAGTCAATGGGAAAATGATTTCTTTCTCGATGGTTTCAAAACCTATAAATGAAACTACTATAGTATGATTCTCTTTAGTAACATTCATAATATTTGCCAATCCTTCTAAATTGGTTGTAGTACCATTTGTTGTGTTTTTAATATAAACAGATGCACCAATTAATGGCTCTTTGTCTTCTTTTGAAATTACTTTTACTGTAATTGAATTTTGTGCTAATATTCCATTAGTAAATACCCCTAAAATTAAGGTTAAAAATATATTTTTAATCATTTTCTGATTGTTCGTTAATTATTGTGTAATAAGTGACAGCTTTTAAAGTAAAAAGATGCAAAAACTCCTTAAAAAATTAACAAACTCGTGGAGGTTCAATCAGCGTATCTAAATAATTAGATACAAAAGATTTTTGGTAAAAATGAATCGCTTTTTTCTCTTGGGTATTTTCGAGTATGTTTACATAAGAAACCAATGGAGAAATCAATGCACTAGAAAAACCTAAAGACGTACAATGATGATGATGTTCTGTATTTTTGTTTTCTTCAGAATCATTTTGATGGTGCTCTTCTTGGTGATCATTGTCTAACACTTCTTCTGTATGACTGTCAAGCATATCTCCAAAAATTACAGCATCTGCATGTGCTTGAACCGGTGGAACAAGCATTAATAAAACAAATATGAAAATACCGAATTGTTTCAAAGCTTCTTTTTAAGAATACAAAAGTAAAACGTTTTTAGGAATAAATTAATTGTTTAATCTATTTTTAACATATTCCACTTCTGTTTTCCCATGTTTTAACGGCGCGCCATTTTCATCCAAAGAAACCATTACTATTTTATCAATCTCTATAATGGTTTTGTGAGTCAATTTATTTCTTACAATACATTTTAAGGTTATTGAAGAATTTCCAAAAGCCACTGCTTCCATTCCTATTTCAATAATATCACCTTGTTTGGCAGAACTTATAAAATCTATTTCTGACATAAATTTGGTTACCGTTCTAGGAATCTCTAATTGTATGATGGCATAAATTCCCAATTCTTCATCAATCCATTGTAACAAACGACCGCCAAATAACGTTCCGTTTGGATTTAAATCTTCTGGTTTTACCCATTTTCTTGTATGAAATCTCATAATCTATATTTTTTAACTTGAATCCAAATCTCGTGTAATTAACCAATTATTACTAGCGTTTACAATTGCTATATTAGATTTTACAATAAGAAAATACAATACTAATGTTCAATATTTACAACTTCAAATCCAATCAACCGCTCCCCTTCAAAACTTGGTGTTAATTGAATTGGGTTACAACATACCTCACAATCTTCTACATAGGTTTGTTGTGCTACACTGCTATCTAATAGCATTGAAATTTCTTCCCAACAATATGGACATTGAAAAAAATGCTCTAGCATACAAATTATAATTTACCGTAGTATTTTCTAATAAACCATTCAACACTAAATGAAACAATCGCCAAAATCAATAACAATTGCCATTCTATCAACGATTCTTTTTTGGTGATTACACTTTGAACGGTAACATATCTTTTATCTGTCAATAAATCATTTATCAAATCATTATCACCTGAATTAAAATACAATTTTCCGCTTGTTTTTTCTGCTATTGCCGATAATCCCTCAACATTTGCTTTATTAAACTGCTTTTCTATTTGATAATTGGTAATCTTAAACTTACCTGATTTCTCTACCGATTGTTGTGCTACAGAAACGGTGAATTCGTAATTACCCGCAGGTAAATCTTCTAACACCGCGCTGAAGGAGTTGCTTTGCAAGGAAAATGAAACGTTTTGACTCACGTCTGTATCCGTGTTTTTCACTTTAACAGATAATTGGGCTCTCCCATCAAACTGATAGTTTTTATCAACGTAAAAAGCTGCCAAAGAAATTGATGCGTTAGCAGGATATATATTTTTGTATTGCAACGATAAACGCTCTCTTTTTTGATTGGAAGCTAAGTACTGAATTGTGTTTGATAAAAAACCATCAAAATCTTGAAATGAATTGGACCTGATAAAGCTTGCCGCTCTCCATTTCCAAATTCCTTCTCCAAATAAGACACCACTTTTTTGGTCTCCATTTTCAAAAGTTGCAAACAAAGGTGTCTTGGTTTCAATTCCACCAATGTTTTGATACATCAAAGCATCAAATTTCGAATTCATAGTAACTTGCCCAAAAGCATCTTTTAACGGTGGAAATGTATTAAAACTGATATCTTTTTGACCAAAAGTTAAAAACCCTCTATTAAATATTGCTCCATAATCTTCAGATTGCTGAATGCTCTTTTTAGAATAGTTTGATTGCATTTCATTTAAGAAATTCCAATTTGTTTGTGCCCCAGATATTACAAAATAATTACTTTTTAATACGTTTACCCTTTCAAAAACAGACTTAAACTTAATGTTTGGCTGATACAGTATAACTAGTTGATAATCTCCTATTTGACCCCTATAGTTGTCAATATTTTCAATCTTAACTGAACGCTGCTTATTGGTCTCTATAGATTTCTTAATCACCCCTAAATCTGGGTGTAAAATAGATGTTAATAATAAAATGTCAGTTTGCTCTTTTAGCACTTCTACAGAGAACATTTTCCGATTATTTTCTGTGTTTTTCTCATCTGTCAAAGCAGTAATGGTAGCCGTGTAATATTGAATACCTTCATCGGTAGATGTGATGGTTGTAACCACTGTTTCTACAGGGTTTTCTTTCGAAAAAGAAAGTTGTTGCCTAAATATAGTTTTACCTTTGTATTGCAACATAAACTGGCTTTTTACGCTTGCATTTCCTTGGTATAAAACACGAACCTCAACTGGAAACTTATTTTTCAGATAGCTGTATTTATTGACATTCAACTGCTCAATTTTCAAATCACTTTGAGTAATGGTGTCTCCAATTACAACTGGAAAAACATTTTTATTGGTATCAAAATATTCGTAGGCATTCCCTGAGGTTTGATTTCCGTCTGAAATTAGTACAATAGGATTGACTCTATTTTTATACAATGCCTCTACTCCATTTAACCCTTTGTATATATTGGTTTGTGGGCTATTAAAAGATAATGAATCTAAAACCTGTACCTGCTCTCCAAAACTAAAAAACTGTACATCAAACTTATCGTTTAATGCTTTGTGCTTTTTTATTTTCTTGACAATGTTACCTACTTCATTTTCTTTTTTAAAGTGATTAATGGAAAGAGAATTATCAATCAGAATAGAAAGAACTGGTTTTTTATTTTGCGTCTTTTTACGTTCTATTGTTGGATTTATCAATAACAATAACAGTAAAAACAGACTTAAAAATCGCAAACCAAATAACAGGTAGTTTACCTTGCGTTTGTCCTTTGATTTATAAAAATATAGAAACCAAGAAACAGCAGTACTAATAAGTACAGCTAATAGAATGTATATGAAAGTTGTTGTTTGCAAATTATAATATCAATCGTAAATCTACTTAAAATATCCTGTTAAATCAATCGTTAAAAAAAGAAACCCTCTAACAGTTGCAGAATGTTATTCAGCAACTGTTAGAGGTTGGTATATTTTCCTTTAAAATGTATCCTACCAATATTCGAAAATCCTAGAGATTTTCCCATTCTTAAACTCAAACAAGGTCATTTTAGTTTTTTCTTCAACTTCTTTCTTAGTAATATATTTTCTTGCTACAACTACGCCATTCAGTCCTACAATTTTATTGACAATTTTAATATCTGTTACATTGCCATCATAACGTCCTTTTTTTTGATTTCTTAAATAACCTTTTAATAGAATTTCTCTTGTATATACACCACCATATTTTGGGTGCACATAGGTGAAATCATCAGTAAATAAATCGAAAATACTCTCTACATCTACAGGCTTAGAATCCGATTGAAATACTTTTACATTTAAATCATAATACGTTTTAATGATTGCATTTAAAGAATCTTTATGCGCTTTGGATTGACCAATACTTAAAGTTGTTATAAAAAGACAAAAAGCCAATAATAGTTTATGTTTCATCTGGTTGTTTTTATGACGAAAATACTATTATTAGCTTTTTACTAAGGTTATAGATTTGTTAATTCTCTAAATTTGCCCCATGCCATTGTGCCCATTTTTTCATACTTCCAAACAACACATTTCTTCCGTTAGATCCGTTTGTTAGAATAATAAATCCAGACTTTGATTTTAAATCTAACATAAATCCAGAATGCCATCCTTCATTAGAGCCGCCATGACCCGTTAGGGTAAAGTCTCCAAAACGATTCATAATCATATAACCAAAGCCATAGTCGCCTCTAGAAATTTTTGTTGCTTTTGTCATGGCTTCGATACTTCTTTTACTCAATACTTTGTTATTGCTAATAGTTGCTTGAGCAAATAAAATCAGATCTTCTAAAGTAGTATGCAATCCTGCTGCAGCTTTAGCGGCAAATAAACGTAAAGGAATAAGTTTCATTTCTTTATCATAGGCTTTTGCTGAATTTTTTATAATTTTATGATCAATAGTAAAGCTTGTGTTTTTCATTTTTAAGGGCTTAAAAATGTTTCTTTTCATAAACCTTTCGAAAGACATTCCACTAACATCTTCAATTACTAATTGTAGAATTGAATAGCCTCCTCCAGAATATTTCCATTTTGTGTTAGGCGCTGCAAATGACGTTACTTTCTCATCTGCATTTTTAGTTCCGTTTAATGAGGTAACCAAGGATGGCACTTCTTTCTTACTGTTATAACCATTATAACCGTGAACCGTTAATCCGGCTGAATGATTCAACACACTTCTTATCGATATTTTAGAGGCATCAAATGATGAAGCTGGTAGTTGCCAACTTTTTAAATAGGTAGAAATCGGTGCATCTAAACTCACTTTTCCAGTTTCAACTAATTTCATAACTCCCCAAGCAGTAAACATTTTAGAAATTGATCCTATATTGAATCCATCTTTAGTTGTTACCTTTTTTTGTAGCCCTATGTTAGCAAATCCAAACCCTTTTTTTATAATTACTTTTCCGTTCTCTATAATAGCTATTGCCAAACCTGGTACTTTATGCTTTTCTAATGCTAGTGGAATTTCTTTATTTAATGAAGAAATAAATTCTTTTTGTGATTGTCCTTGGGATGTTAGTATTGCAAATAGCAAAGCCCCGATTGTAAATAGTTGTTTCATAATTGTAATTAAATGTTTCATTAGTATTGTTTTTATATAATTCTTGTGCAAACCTACAGCCGAAGTTTAGGTCGGTAAATTATATTTGACATGAGGCTAGATTTAATTGATAACAGGATTGATTTTCTATGTAAGTGAATCTTATCACCAATACTGGTCGTTATACATACTATAACGGTATCGTTATCAAATAAAGGTGTGTACTAGATAGAAACCCAATAGTTTCGTACTTTTAAACCAATAAATAATTATGATGACAACAAAAAAAATCTTTAGAACAAGTGGATTCTTATCAATAGGAATAATAATATTGATGGTAATCTTTAAAGATGCAAAAAGCGAACTTCCTGCTTTCTTATCACTTTCTTTAGGGGGTGTAATACTCTTTTCTATTCTCTATTTCCTTTTTGAACAAGAGAAAAATACCCAATCGAAAATACCCGTTTTATATAAATACATATTTTACGGAATAAGTCTTCCTGTATTGATATCTATAGTTAATCTTACTAAAGATACTGGAAAAGGATTTATTTTTGAAAGCTCTAGAATATTATTAGCTATTGAAGTTTTTTATTTAATTTTCTCTTCGATTTACAATCATTTGAAAAAAATAAAGGATTTAAAGAACGAAAAGACTACAGCTGAATTGATATTGTTAAAAGAACAGATCAATCCTCATTTCTTTTTCAACTCATTAAATAGTTTATACTCTTTGATTAAAAAAGACCCAGATAAGGCGCAAGAATATGTATTGAAACTATCTGACATGATCCGCTTTACAGTATATGAAGGGAAAAAAGAAACCGTTTCATTAAAAGATGAAATTATGTATTTAAAAAATTACATCTACTTAAATGTGTCGAGATACCACAAAAACATTGATATCCAATTTAATGATCATATAGAAAACACAAACACACAAATTGCACCACTATTATATATCATTCTTTTAGAAAATGCATTTAAGCACGGCGTAGAAATACTAACGGATAACGCTTTTGTGCATATTAATTTTTCTCAAAGTGAAAACGAAATCTATTTCGAAATTAAAAATAATTTTGACGATCAAACCCCTAAAAACATTCCAGGAATAGGTATTGAAAATCTAAAAAACAGATTAGATTTACTCTATAAAAATAAGTATGACTTTCAAGTTTCAACCAATAAAAATGTATATTGTACTTCTCTAAAAATTAATTTAGCATGATAAAATACATCATTGTTGATGACGAGCTCGCAGCACATAATAATATTGAAGACTATGCGAATAACCTTTCAAATTTAAAACTTGTAAAAAATTGTTACAATGCTTTTGAGGCCATCAGTTTTTTAAATACAAACTCGGTCGATTTGATTTTTTTAGACATAAACATGCCCAAGCTTTCTGGCTTCGGTTTTTTAAAAACACTTAAAACTCCACCACACATCATTGTGTGTTCTGCGTATTCTGAATTTGCTATTGATGGTTATGCTTTTAACATAACAGATTACTTATTAAAACCTTTTAGCTTTGAACGATTTTTATCTGCAGTAAACAAAGTTAGCGACACAACACATCAGCCAAAAGTTCAAGTAATTCAAAAAGAAAACGTAAAAAATGAGCGTATTTTTCTAAAGGATTCTAAAAAACATTATCAAGTAAAGCTTAATGACATTCTATATGTAGAAGCTTTTGGCAATTACGTAAAAGTATTCTTAGAAGATAAAACTATTATTACACATCAAACCTTAAGTCATTTTAATTCTGAATTGTCTAAAGAGGATTTTGTACAGGTTCATAAATCATTTATTGTGGCAATACAGCATATCGATTTGATAGAAGGGAATATTGTACATATTAACACTCATAAACTTCCGATTAGCAAAACCTACAAATTGAATGTCAATCAGTTGTTAAAGGGATAATAAAAGCCCGTAAAATTACTTTTACGGGCTTTTATTAATTCAAACATGTACTCTTAATTTCTATTACTTCTGTTTGCTCTCCTGTTTTTATCAGAAGGTTTCTGGTTGAATTTATACACAAAGCTCAATGAGAAACGTTGTGCATTTCTACTTCTTTCTTGATTTATTTTAAAGCTAGTTCCTGTAATTTCTTGCTTGTCGGTTCTTGTATTTAAAATATTAGAAGCGTTGAAAATAATACTTCCTTTGTTCTTTAATATATTTTTACTAATTCCGAAGTTTAAGTTGGTAATTGGCTGTGTAGTTATCTGAACATTACTTCTTTCTCCTTGGTAATACAATCTTGTTTGCATTCTTGTAGAGGCATTTAATTTAATGTTTGTAGTGAAATTCACAAACCAAGTCGTGTCAGAAAAATCTGCATTAGCGCCATCAATAATTCCGCTTTGTTTGTACGAATATGCATTAAAATCACTAGAAAAACGCAACCATTTTAGAGGGCTGTAAGATGAAGACAATTCAAATCCATATCGTTTTTCTCTGTCTAAATTAATTGGAGACTGAATAAAAACTCCGTTTGCATCTTTGGTTGTTTCAAACTGAATTACATCCGAAGAATTTGAATAATACACTGACGGGCTCAATCTTAATTTATCTATACTATAGATAAACGAAAACTCAAGAGCGTCTGTATATGTTGGTTTTAACGCTGGGTTTCCAGTAAAACGAGCAGTAAAATCTTTCAATTCGTAAAATGGATTTAAGAACCACAACGAAGGTCTTCTAATACGTTTGCTATAACTTAATTGACCACTTACATTTTCTTTAAACTCATAACTAAATGTAGCAGAAGGAAATAAGTTGGTGTATTTTCTATCAGAGTTCAATGCATTAGAAGCATCAATGGTTACATTGGTACTTTCTAAACGCAAACCTAACTGGTAACCAAATTTGTTTTTTTTCTCGTTATATTGTACATATCCCGAAGTGATTTTCTCTTTATAATCTAACGTATTATCAATATTATCTATGGTTTCAAAAGCGCCATTGTTCAATTCTTCAGCTAAAAAATAGTTGGTAATATCTCTACTTTCAAATTTGGCTCCGATTTCTAAATTTGCCGTTTTACCTAATGGTGTTTTATAATCCGTTTGAAAAACCAAATCATTTGTCTCTCCTGTTCCTCTTGTTTGTATTGTAGAAATTGCATTGGCTGCAGGGAACGTTTCATCTGTTTGTAATTTCCATTTTTTCTCGCTATTCCAAAAATCATATTGAAAATCAATCGTAAAACGCTTTCCTTTTTTATCAAACATCTTGGTATAATTCGCTTCTATCTGATTGTAATCTCTTTCTTCCTTAGAGTTTCCGGTTGTAAATAAAGATTGGGTTTGTGCGCCTGAATTCGAAAAATCGTAGTTTAAATAGGTTACATCAGTATCTTTTGTCTCATTTCTATAGTACGCTACGGTAACCGAGTTTTTATCATTAAATGCATAATCTGTCCCTATATAATATAAAGTACCATCATCATGTCTATTTTCGTCTTCATCTTGATTTAAGAATGTAGTTAAACCATTTGCTGTGTTAGATTGCTGCTTTGTATAGGTTCCTTCATAATCTGTATAACGCATTCCGAAATTTGTGAAAAAATTGAATTTATTTGCTTTGTAATTGATATTACCCAGCGCTCTAAAATCATCTGGTATTCCAGAAACCAAGCGAATTTGACCATTCATACCTGCCTTTCTGTTTTTCTTTAAAATAATATTGATAATTCCGGATGAACCAGAAGCATCATATTTTGCTGACGGATTTGTAATCACTTCAACGCTTTCAATCACATCTGCAGACAACTGTTCTAAGGCTTGAGACTGGGTAAGAGCAGATCTACGGCCATTGATCATAATTTGCACATTGCTATTTCCTCGCAAGCTTACAACACCAGTTGGACTTACATTTACAGACGGAACGTTTTCTAAAACATCGGTAGCAGAACCGTTTTGAGAACTCAAATCCTTTCCTACTCTAAATACTTTTTTTCCTAATTTTAATGAAACTACAGAAGTTGCTCCTTGCACAACAACTTCATCTAAAGTAGCTGCATCTTCTTTTAATTGTATGGAGTTTAAATTTACTCTTCTTGATGTTTTACTTATTGAAACAGTTCTTGTGTTAGATACAAAACCGATGTATTGTACCTCTAAATTATACGTTCCGACTGCAATTTTCTTAAATGAAAACCCGCCATTTTCATCTGTTACAGTTCCTTCTACTAATTTTTGATTGCTGTCTTTTAAAATGACTGAAGCAAAAGGAAGTGTTTCATTAGTTGTACTAACAATTTTTCCTTGTATAGTTCCAATTTTTTGTGAGTTTTGTGAAAAAACAGAGATACTTATTAGCAAACATCCCAGAAAAACGATTATAGATTTCATATTATATATTTTAATTTGAAACAAATCTCTATCAATTATCTACTTTTATTTTCATTTTATATGTGAACGACTCTATGATTTAATGAACTGCTCTTTGTTGTATTAATTTTATCTTAGTTTTGTTATAAATCAATTTCAGTGTATGAAAACATCAAGTACCTATTTACTTATTGTCTTTTTAATAAGTATGGTAACCATATCTTGTTCAGAAAGAGATTACTTTGATAACGGTGAAACAGCCGAATCTTTTACCCGTGGTAAAACGGTCTATCAGTTAGGTGATGACATTTCATGGAAAAACACTTCTATAAATGATTCATTGTGGACTCAAAATATTACTATAAAAGAAGATCAAATTTTTTGGTCTAGAACTGATATAGAAATTCTTAAAGCGCCCGAAAAATTAAATCAATATGGAATTATTTTAAATCAGTTTGGTGAATTTGAAGTCTTTTGGGATGGCCGATTAATTTATAAAAACGGAGACCCTGATAATTCTTTGAATTCAGATAAAAAGGGTAAAATGATTTCTAAATTTATGATTCCGAAAGATCTATCAACAAAAGGGAAACATAAATTAGCTATTAGAAAGAGTATTCATTTTTACCTAGATTACAATCAATTCTTTTACTACTATATCGCTAATTACGATCAAATATTACGAGGTGACCTTAAAGACATGGTTTTTATTCACATTTTTGCTGGTGCATTTTTAATGGCTTCCTTGTACTTGTTTTTACTTTTTATTGGCAATCGTAAAAGCTACGCAACCTTAATTTTCAGTATCAATTGTTTGCTCTTTTTTCTATTGATCTTATTTGAATATATGAGATCTTATGTAGATATTCATTACAGTTATCATCATACAAGGCTCGAAATAATCGGAATTATTACTTTTCTAATTTCTGTTTTAACACCACTCTATTTTTCATTGCAGTTTAAGTTTCCAAAAAGGACTAAAATTTTAGTATTATATACAGCAATACTTCTTTATGTATTTTTTAGAGAACATGAAAACCACGACTCTTCTGCATACAATATGGTTGTATTTATGTGGTTTGTTTCTTTAGCCATTGTAATTTTTGGGGTCATCAAGAAAATGAATGGTGCAAAAATTGTATTAATTTCATTATTGGCAAGTATCTATTTTCATCAAGACATAAACTTTGACATAAGTATTCACATAGGTTTTAGTATCATATTATTAGGGATGTTTTACATTCTCTCTTTAAGAACAAAAGAGCAGCGATTGGCGTATGAAGAATCACTGGTACAATCAACTCGATTGAAACTAGAACTTTTAAAGAAAAGTATTCAACCACATTTTTTAATGAATACCTTAACATCTCTAATTGATTGGGTAGAAGAAGCACCAGATAAAGGAGTGCTTTTTATTGAAGCATTGGCCGAAGAATTTGATGTTTTAAATCAAGTTGAAGACAAAACATTAATTCCGATTTCACAAGAAATAAAACTGTGTAAAAGTCATATTAGTATTATGAGATTTCGAAAAGAGATTGATTATGTTTGGGAAGATGAGGGCATCAATGAAAATATTGTTCAAGAAATTCCGCCAGCAGTAATTCATACCTTATTAGAAAACAGCATTACGCATTGTTTGCCTTCGGATGAAAACGAAATGCGTTTTAAACTCATTGCTTTTACAACGACGAATACGCAAGAGTATTCATTTCTCACTTTTGGCAAAGTTAGAAATCAACAAAAAAGTAAGGTAGACGGAACTGGTTTTAAATACATCAAAGCTCGATTGACAGAAAGTTATGGTGATGGTTGGAGTTTTAGTTCTGAAGCTGTAAATGAAGGATGGAAAAATACAATTACAATTCAAAAATAAGAATGAACATATTAATCATAGAAGACGAAATTAGAATTGCGAAGCGTATCGAACGAATGACCAAAGAGTTTTTCTTAAACACCTTGCAGAAAATTACATCTGTGCAATCATTAACAGAAGGGTTAGATCATATAAAAAACAATCAACTAGATTTAGTATTATTAGATCTAAATTTAAATGGAGAAAACGGTTTTGATGTATTACATGAGACAGCTTCTGGAGCATTTCATACCATCATTATTTCTGCAAACAAACATGAAGCCTTAAAGGCATTTGAATTTGGTGTGTTAGATTTTGTTCCCAAACCATTTAATAAGGAACGCATTGAGCTTGCCTTTAATAGGATCGTAAAAAAAGAAGAAGTTGGCACAGAAAATCTACAGTTCTTAGCGGTTAAAAAACGTGGTGGAATTCACCTTGTGAATATTGAGGAAGTGAATTACATTAAAGGAGCAGGTGTTTATACAGAGATATTTCTGACTAACGGAGAAAAAGAATTGCATGATAAATCATTAGAAAAACTCTCTCAATTATTACCTAAATCATTTGAACGTATTCATAAGTCGTATTTGGTAAAAACTATAGAAATAAAAGAGATCATTGTAAAAACGGGCAGCCAATATGCGGTTGAATTACACAATGGAGAAATACTTCCGGTAGGAAGAACAAAATACAAAGGATTAAAAGAAACCCTTTTTAAATAAAAAAATCCTGTAAATAAATTTACAGGATTTTTTTTTATGTATTGATTTGAACCTAGTTCATTCCCCCATCAACAGATAAGGTTTGTCCTGTAATGTATCCACTCATATCTGATGCTAAAAACACACATGCATTGGCAATATCATCTGGAGAACCACCACGTTTTAACGGAATAGAATCTCTCCAACCTTGCACTGTTGCTTCGTCTAATTTTGCTGTCATTTCAGTTTCAATAAATCCAGGAGCAATCACGTTTGATCTAATATTTCTAGATCCTAATTCTAAGGCTACAGACTTAGAAAAGCCAACAATTCCTGCTTTAGAAGCAGCATAATTAGCTTGACCAGCATTCCCATTAATCCCTACAATAGAACTCATGTTAATAATAGAGCCTTTACGTTGCTTCATCATTGGACGAATAACAGCTTTCGTTAAATTAAAAACTGATTTTAAGTTTACTTCAACTACTTTATCAAAATCTGCTTCAGACATACGCATTAGCAAATTGTCTTTTGTAATTCCAGCATTGTTCACTAAAATATCTATAGACCCGAATTCTTTTAACACATCTGCTGCCAATTCTTGTGCTGCATCAAAAATGGCTGCATTCGATTGATATCCTTTTGCATTCACTCCTAAGTCTTTCAATTCTTTTTCTAAAGCAACAGCTGCATCTACAGAAGAACTATACGTAAATGCTACGTTTGCTCCTTGTTGCGCAAACATTACAGCAATACCTCTACCAATACCTCTTGTGGCACCAGTTATAATAGCTGTTTTATTTTCTAATAATTTCATATCTAAGTTGTTTGATTCTTTTTATACTTCAAATATACTAATCTTTATCTTTTTATAAAGATGATCTTTTATCTAAAAGAAATTCCCGTAAAACTGAAATCAACTCAGTAAAAACGGGAATTTTTATATTTTAAATACGCAAGGTATTTTAGTGTTCTATTTTAAAACACTTGCAATCATCTCACCAATTTTTGCAGGAGAATCCACTACGTGAATTCCGTTTTCTGCTAAAATTGCCATTTTTGCTTGTGCAGTATCATCTTCTCCTCCAACAATTGCTCCAGCATGTCCCATTGTACGTCCCGCAGGTGCAGTTTGTCCAGCGATAAAACCAACAACTGGTTTTCTGTTTCCATCAGCTTTAATCCATTTAGCAGCATCTGCTTCTAATTGACCACCAATTTCTCCAATCATTACAATTGCTTCAGTTTCATCATCATTCATTAACAATTCTACTGCTTCTTTAGTAGTTGTTCCAATAATTGGATCTCCACCAATACCAATAGCTGTTGTAATTCCATACCCTTGTTTTACAACTTGATCAGCAGCTTCATATGTTAATGTTCCTGATTTAGATACAATACCTACTTTTCCTTTTTTGAAGATAAAACCTGGCATGATACCAACTTTAGCTTCGTCTGGAGTAATAACTCCTGGACAGTTAGGACCAACTAATCTACAGTCTTTAGTATCGATATACGCTTTCACTTTTACCATATCAGCAGTAGGAATTCCTTCTGTAATACAGATAATCACTTTGATTCCTGCATCAGCAGCTTCCATAATTGCATCAGCAGCAAAAGCTGGCGGTACAAAAATAATAGTAGTATCAGCTCCTGCTTTTTCTACAGCATCTGCTACTGTATTAAAAAC
>Ga0105356_10001162_pt1 | contig 26035 bp, 25 predicted proteins | sample GOMGulsemesocosm_3_FD_83502 | JGI IMG/M metagenome (GOLD analysis project Ga0105356, IMG submission 83502) | Methane-oxidizing microbial communities from mesocosms in the Gulf of Mexico - GOM9D Gulf of Mexico | ecosystem: Environmental > Aquatic > Marine > Cold seeps | place: Gulf of Mexico... | reverse complement strand
TCGATGATGTACTACTTGTCCCAGGACATTCTACTGTGCTGCCCCACACGGCAGATCTACGCACAAAATTAACCCAAACAATCAGCCTAAATATCCCGATGCTGTCAGCCTCGATGGATACTGTTACCGAAGCTCGCCTAGCGATTGCGCTAGCGCAAGAAGGCGGTATCGGTTTTATCCATAAAAATATGACCATTGAGCAACAGGCTCACCAAGTCGACTTGGTTAAAAAGTTTGAGTCTGGTGTTGTTTCTTCGCCGGTGACAGTGCGCCCTGATGTTACGATTCGTGAACTAAACGAGATGCGCGAACGCCTAGGTTTTTCTGGCTTCCCAGTGGTTGACGAAAACAATGACGTATTAGGTATTATTACCTCACGTGATATTCGTTTTGCCACCGATTTGACCAAGCCTTGTACCGCGTTAATGACGCCTAAAGAGAAATTGATCACCGTTACCGATCCTACCGACTCTGATAACGTGTTGCATCTGATGCATGAGAATCGTATCGAAAAAATCTTAGTGGTTGATGCTGACTTTAAACTCAAAGGTATGATCACGGTAAAAGATTTCCAAAAAGCCGAAGAAAAGCCTAACGCTTGTAAAGACAGTGAAGGCCGTTTGCGTGTTGGTGCTGCCGTTGGCTGTGGCGCGGGCACCGACGAGCGTATCGCGGCACTCGTTGCTGCTGGCGTTGATATTTTATTAATCGACACCTCACACGGACACTCGCAAGGCGTATTAGATCGTATTAAGAAGACGCGTAGTGAATATCCTGATTTACAAATCATTGGCGGTAACGTAGCAACAGGTGCTGGCGCACTCGCGATTGCTGATGCTGGTGCCAATGCGGTAAAAGTGGGCATTGGTCCGGGTTCTATCTGTACTACACGTATCGTTACTGGCGTTGGTGTGCCGCAGATCACTGCGGTGTCTGACGCGGTTGACGCGCTAGCGGGTCGCGGTATTCCAGTGATTGCCGATGGTGGCATTCGTTTCTCTGGTGACATTGCTAAAGCATTAGTGGCTGGCGCCAACTGTGTGATGATGGGCTCTATGTTTGCCGGCTCTGAAGAAGCGCCAGGTGAAGTTGAACTTTATCAAGGACGTTACTACAAATCATACCGCGGTATGGGTTCAATCGGCGCGATGGACCAACGTGACGGTTCATCTGACCGTTACTTCCAAAGTAGTAATGAAGCCTCTAAATTAGTGCCTGAAGGCATTGAAGGACGCGTTGCTTACAAAGGCCCAATCAACACTATTATTCACCAGCAACTCGGTGGTATTCGTAGTGCGATGGGGTTAACTGGTTGTCAAACGATTAGTGAGCTTGGTAGCAAAGCTGAGTTTGTGAAAATTACCTCAGCCGGTATGGGTGAAAGCCACGTCCATGATGTAACCATCACCAAAGAAGCACCAAATTACCGCATGGGCTAAGCCCCACCGTTAAATAATTTTAAGGCTGAATGTTCTTTCGAAGTTCAGCCTTTTTCTATCGTAAATTAAGGTTTTATCATGAGCAACATACATGACCATCGCATACTTATCTTAGACTTTGGCTCGCAATACACCCAATTAATCGCACGTCGTATTCGTGAGTTAGGCGTTTACTGTGAACTATGGGGTTGGGATGTTTCAGAAGAAAAGATCCGTGCATTCAATCCAAACGGTATTATTCTTTCTGGTGGTCCAGAATCGGTAACGTTAGTTGACGCGCCCGTTGCACCTGACTATGTCTTTAAAGCGGGTGTACCTGTCTTGGGCGTATGTTACGGCATGCAAACAATGTCGGCACAACTGGGTGGTAGCGTTGAAACTTCATCTGAGCGTGAATTTGGCTATGCCAAAGTTGAACGAGTCGGTGAAAGCGCATTGTTTAAAAATATCGAAGATGAACTTATCGACGGTAAGGCATTTTTAGATGTTTGGATGAGCCATGGCGATAAAGTTGCTTCTATCCCGTCGAGCTTTAAGACGATTGCTAAGACAGACAGCTGTCCATTTGCGGCAATGGCCGATGAAGAGCGCCGTTTTTATGGCGTACAATTTCACCCAGAAGTTACCCACACCAAACAAGGCGGCCGTTTACTCGAGCGTTTTGTGGTTGATATCTGTGGCTGTGAAAAGAACTGGACTGCAGGTTCGATTATCGATGACGCTATCGCGCGCATCAAAGAGAAAGTGGGCGATGACGAAGTGATCCTTGGCTTGTCGGGCGGTGTTGACTCGTCAGTGACCGCGATGTTAATTCAGCGCGCCATCGGTGATAAACTCACTTGTGTATTTGTTGATAATGGCTTACTTCGTTTAAACGAAGCTGAGCAAGTAATGGATATGTTTGGCGATCATTTCGGTTTGAAGATAGTGCATGTTGAGGGCGAAGACCGTTTCTTAGACGCACTTAAAGGCGAAGACGAACCAGAAGCAAAGCGTAAGATCATCGGTCATGTGTTCGTTGATATCTTCGATGAAGAGTCTAAAAAATGTGAAAATGCTAAATGGTTGGCACAAGGTACAATCTACCCTGATGTTATCGAATCAGCCGCTGCTGGTACCGGTAAAGCGCATGTGATCAAATCACACCATAACGTTGGCGGCTTGCCAGACGACATGGAAATGGGCTTAGTTGAGCCACTACGTGAACTGTTTAAAGACGAAGTACGCCGCATCGGTCTTGAATTAGGCCTGCCGTATGACATGTTATATCGTCATCCATTCCCAGGGCCGGGTCTTGGCGTTCGTGTGCTGGGTGAAGTGAAGAAAGAATACTGTGACTTACTACGCCGCGCCGATGCTATCTTCATTGAAGAGCTGCACAAGGCTGATATGTATCATAAAGTGAGCCAAGCGTTCACCGTATTCCTGCCGGTTAAATCAGTTGGCGTGATGGGCGACGGCCGTAAATACGATTGGGTTGTGTCACTGCGTTGTGTTGAAACAATTGATTTCATGACGGCTGTATGGTCACAGCTACCGTATGAGCTGCTGGGTCACGTGTCTAACCGTATCATCAATGAAATTGATGGTATCTCTCGCGTCGTTTACGATATTTCAGGCAAACCACCTGCGACCATCGAATGGGAATAATGTTCTCATTGTAAGCGATAAAAATGCCGGCAATCGCCGGCATTTTTTTTCCTGTTTTCTGTTACAGGAAAATTATATTTATTGCTCACGGGTGCTAGTTGTACCAGCGCAATACGTCTCCACACTAACAGCGAGTCGTCAATCGTTCGGCCAATCTTGGGCAGCAGTGTGATAATTTTTTTTAAATAGAGCGTGCTAGCAGCCCTGGCAAGGTGACGAGTCCGCGATCTTTGCTGGTGATCTTGCCGCGACTGTCGACAAAGTAATAACTTGGGTAGGCATCTATTTTCCATTGCTGCTTTAACAGTTGATTCCCTAGCAATATAGGGAGTTTAAATTGATGATTTTGTTTGAATTTTATCACTGCCTGCGGGGATTCCCAGTCGAGCGCTATCATAATAACTTGGGTCTCGGGTTTGATGTTTACAAAGGCTGCTAAAGAGGGTTGGCTTAAGGCGCAGACCGTGCACCACGGCGCAAAAAAATAAACTAGATGTTGTGGCGCCTCTTGCCAATCTTTTAACGGCGTAGGTGATAGCTGGGGCAAGACCAGTACCGGGGCATTTTTGTTATTTGATAGGCTAGGCATAGCATGATTAGCCTCCAACATGTCCCTAGCTAGAAACGCCGATAGCGCGATGAATAGGCCGATCAATATGACCGCTTGTCCAAGCCACTTGATTAACTTATTTTTATGAAACTTCATTGGTAACATACACCCATTACATCATCGTTGAGCCCAGCATATTAGAAATATTATTGAATATCGTCAATTTAAAACGGGATTAATTGTATTGGTTCTTTGCCAATTTGTTCTTTCGATCACCAATGTTGCTATAAGGCAACGGATAACTGCATTCACCCATAGTATTGTACTGCTACAGCCGCTGGCTGGTTTTGTTGTGTCTTGGGTTAGTTGCACCTTTGACCGGTCAATATTGACAATCAGCGTTTGGCCGTCTAAATTTTATGTGTGTCTAATAATTAGCGACTTTGCTAATTATTAACTTCAGGGATTGCAATAATATGGACCGTTATATAACCAATGGATTATATTGAGCAATATGTAGATGCGGGACATCACCGTGAAAAATATTACGATAGCATTGGGTTTTGGTATTGCGTAACCACCCTTACTTGCTCAAATGACGAGGAAATACAAAAGTTTGTGACCAATTTCGTGGTGCAAAATTTAGCACTAGAAAGCCTCTGGATTTACCGTCGCGTCCTACATCAATTTTCTGAAGATGCGCTATTTCCCCTCAGTATACGAATGTTGGTGGAGGCTCACTTCAAAAAGTTGCAGCCAACGACGCAGTCATATATTTGGGCGAATAGCATGGGATTAGGGCTACCGGATAAGCATGATTGGTGGATAGAAGTACGGCTGCAAGCATATGAAGTCAAACAGAGCGCAAATAAAACCAATATCAGCTGGTTATACCAATCTAGCAAAGTATCTGATCATTTTTAACGGCCTAAATAGATGATGACGGCGTTATTTCTTTTCTATGGAGAATAACTACATACGTAAAGAAATGCCTTGTCCTAATCAATTTATTCTCGTAAAAAAGTAGACCACTTACTTACCTAGATTGGTATTAGTTTACGCGCTTCAAGGCAATAAAAGTTGGCACCTAACAATTAGCGGTGGTGTTAGCTATTGCAACCTGAATCAAGGTCAAACTAGCATTCTTAGATGCCCAGGTAATCGCGAAATCGAGCTTACTGCCGCTCAGATGAATTTAGATAAATTGGCGGATATTATGGCATTCATTGAGCAAAACCTGCTGCTAAAATTAGATAAACACGTACTTGAGGTTAGTTGTAGTAAAGGCGTTAAGAACAAAAAAGCTATCTCAATGGCCACGCTGTTTGCGCCAAGTTAAGCACACTTACGGTGAATTTGGCGTGTCATCAGGTCGATGCTAAAGCGAGTCAAAAATACCATCTATGCATCAAAAATGGCGCTCTGACCGACTATGACGATCTAAGTCAATTAAGCGCTATCAATCGAGATTGAAAAACGCAACAATATTAATTAGTGTAGCAATAACACATGCTTATATAAATTACTGGCCACCTGCGCTAGTACAAATCATACGATAAAGGGAATTATGTCAACGTTAGTCATCCATTTTGTCATTGGATTAGCGATACTTAGCATCAATCTCGGTGCAATAGCGGCTGAGTTTAACTATCTAGTCATTTCAAAGTATGCACGGCCGTTGCAGATTGAGGACCAAGGACAAAATCATCGGGGTATTATTACTGAGCTGGTACAAGAAATTTTTAAAGGTTCGGTGCACACGCTTAACATTCATACTTACCCGTTTAAACGGATGATTAGAAATATTAATCAGGGAATGCATCCAAATTGGATCAATTATGGCACGCCGGCGTGGGGCGAACCTCAGGGAAGTAATCTATCACAGGTACCTATATTAAGCATAAAGCATGTGTTTGTGACTGCCCAAGATAGTGCTTTTCAATTCAGTTCAGTCGAGGACTTATTTGGCCAGCGTATCATCTTGCTCTTAGGCTTTGATTATCAGGGGTTAGATCAATACCTAGAGCAGGACAAGATAGCAAGCCAACGAGTGCAATCTTTTGAAGCAGCCTTCGGGATGCTGGCGCGTAAAGACAGAGCAACTGTTGGTTTTGTCGATATGGAAATACGAGCAAAATACAATCTTGCTAGCATGGGCTTGGCCGCTAAAAACTATCGATTGAGCGATTTTTCATCGACCATCGCTAATTTTGAGCTATCGCTATCGATGGATCCAAACATGGAACCTGCATTATCACATTTTATAAATCAACGTTTGCAGCAGTTAATCGATGAAGGGTTCGTTGAGCATTTAAGCAACAAGTATCAATAGAAATAACACGAACGGCACTGTTAATCTGATTAATAAATACGGACATCATCAGCGCACAGATCGTCAATTAAAGCATCTGATTTTACAGTTTTAACGCTAGGTGCAACCGACACGAAATACCTTGATTGTGTTGGCGTAAATCGAGCGAGAATAGGCTAAACTGTGCGCGGTATAGAATGATATGTAAGTAAGGGTAGATTTACACAATGAATAAAAATGATTGGCTATTAACAGATCCAAATACATTAATATCTTTGGAAAAATGGCAGAAGACGGTTAATTTGCTCGCTAAACTATTCAACGCACCCGCTAGTTTCGTAGTGCAATACACGCCCAAGGGCTTTCAAGTGACCCTTGCTAGTGAGCAAAGCGAAAACCCGTATGCTGCGGGCACGATCATTGAGTCCGATGTCAATATTTTTTGTAGCAAAATTGTCAAAACCAGACAACATCTGTATGTCGCGGATGCACCACTTGACCCTTGTTGGGATACCAACCCCGAGGTTCATGACGATGGTTTTCGCTCATACCTTGGCGTGCCTGTGATGTGGCCTGATGGTTCGCCATTTGGTACGTTTTGCGTCATGGATTTCAAATCAACTGCCTATGCTCAAGATTATTTCGATTTAATTCATCAACTTAGGGATATCCTAGAAGCTGATTTAACCCTGAGCGCGATTTACGAAGAAATTCGACTCATGGCCATGACTGACTCGTTAACCTCGCTATACAATAGACGTGGTTTTACCAGTGTAGCGAGTCAACGTATCGCTTTAGCCAAACGGTTAAACAGTAAGTTGGGCTTGTTGTATATGGATATCGACCAATTCAAGCTTGTTAACGACCAACATGGTCACACCACCGGGGATGCGGTGATAAAGGGTGTTGCAGAGTCGATGCGACATAGCATGCGCAGTACCGACGTGCTTGGTAGATTGGGCGGTGATGAATTTGTTGCCATCGTGATGTTTGAGCAACAAAGCGATATTCTTACTATCCAGCAGCGCTTTGATAGTGCTATTAGCGACTATATTGGCGAACATGACCTGCCAACATTTGTTGTTTCGTGCGGATATGCGTTAATTGACCCACACAATTATAGTCTCGATGAGTTATTGCATACTGCCGATATGGACATGTACAAACATAAATCCTCAAAATAATGCTTGGTGGCTTTCACGCCGATTGCGCGCAAGGCGTAGTGTGTCATAAACCTGGGGGGTGGCGGCGCACGTGACAAAAATTTTAGATTGCTAGTAGGTGCGCTATCTCCCTTAAAGTAAACGAGTTATATATACCCGCGCGGTAAGTTTATGCTAGGCTGAGTTTTAATCGTACTAATTTTGGGGAGATACTTTATCATACGTTTTAGTCATCTGGCCCTGATTATTGTGGCGTCTTTGTGCTCTACAGTTGCCCTTGGTAAAGAGTATCAATTTATTTGGAATCCTTACTGTCCCTACACTTGCGACGCTGACAAAGAGCATGGCAGAGAGGGGGTTGCTATTGATATCATAAGAGAGATTTTTAAGCACCGTCCCGACACCGTAACTTTTAGGCGCATTGACAGTTGGCTGCGCGCCAAGCGACTTGTAGCTTCTGGCGTCAGCGATGGCATGGCTTTTACTTTCTACAATACAGAGCAAGAAGAACCACCGTTTATTATCCCGAGCTCTGCGATGGTAGTGTCACAGGGCTCAGCATACTTATCCTTAATTAAAAATCAAATAGATCCATATAAAACATCGGACTTGGCACAATTTCATGTGATAGGCGGCTATCGAGGTAGCGTCGTCAATGATCAGGATATGGTACGCTTCATTAAGCATAACCCAGACAAAATGGCCTATTTTACTGGCACCAACATTCTCGAGCGGGTTAGTCATATGATCGCTATGGGGCGACTCGATATTTGGCTCGATAGCGCTGATTTATTACGGTATTTCGTGTCTAAGACGACAGAGAACAAATTTGCCGTCAGTGAAGCTATTTCAGTCAGTAAAGAGTATGGTGGCATGATGTTTATTTCAAAAAAACCTGATGCCGATGAGCTAGCTATCATCATCGGTGATGGGCTTAAAGCACTGCGCAAGAGCGGCAAGCTCAATCAATTACTCGCTAACTATGGGATGACCGATAGTGTTGAGAGTCAGCCTTAAATCAGACTAGTGCGCGCCTGCTGTTCCATCATGCTTTGCTCTAATCAGCTCAATCAATGCCTGCCCTGCACTCGATAGTACATACCTGCGGCGCGTGACAATGCCAACTTGTCTGCTGATAGCGGGTGAGGTTAATGGCCGACATTCAACACCGATGGTACTAAATTGCTCGACACACAGAGCCGGTACCGCACTAACCCCTAGATTCTTCGCCACCATCTGCCCGATGGTAATAATTTGGTTCATTTCAAACTCGGTATTTAAGCTAATATCGTCCTTCGCTAGTGACTCTTCAATAAGTTGGCGCACCTTTGATGGGCGTTGCAGGGCTATGAAAGGATGCTGGGCCAATTGCTGCCAGGTGCACGACTGTTGTGCCAATAAAGGGTGTTTTGGCGGCAGCGCGGCGACAAAGGTATCGGTGAACAATGGTTCAAAGTGCAAGTCGTCACAGGCGGGTGGCTCAAAGGTTAGGGCTAATTCGGCACGACCAGCACGGACCATGGCTACGGCATCTTCAAATATCACATCATGAATTTTAATGTTAATCGCTGGATATTTTTGTTTGAACGTTAACATGAAGCCGGGCAGAGCGGTGGCGGCATAAGAGGGCATGGCCGCCATGATTAAATTACCACGGCGTAGTGCAAACACATTGTTTAAATCGCTCAGGGAGCTGTCCCAATCGGCGAGTAACGATTGGGCAATCGGCAAAAACTCTTGGCCTTCTGGGGTTAGCGCTAGCGTGCGCGTGGTACGCGCCAGTAACTTACCACCGACGCTTTGTTCGAGGTTTTTAATTGCAATGCTTAGCGCGGGCTGTGACAAGTAGAGTCGCTGACAGGCCTCGGCAAAGCTTTGGCTGGTGGCGATGGCGACAAAGGCTCTGATCTGTTTTATGGTTACATTCATAAATGAAATATATTAATTGGTAAATAAAATCGATTTGTCAAATATATAAACATAAGCGATGCTGTTACACAACCATTAACGTTTAAAAAGAACAAAGGGTAAAACAATGTCCGGTTTTAATAAAGTTGTCGAAAGTTATGCCGCTGCTTTGGCGGGTCTGCAAGATGATATGACCATTGTCGCTGGCGGATTTGGCCTCTGCGGTATTCCAGAAAATTTGATTAAAGAAATTCAACGTAAGGGCACCAAAGGTTTAACCGTGGTGTCAAATAACTGCGGTACCACCAATCATGGTTTGGGTTTGTTATTGCATGATAAGCAAATCAAAAAAATGGTCGCTTCTTATGTTGGTGAAAATGAGGTTTTTGAGGCGCAGATGATGAATGGCCAGCTCGATGTTGAGCTAACACCGCAAGGTACCTTGGCCGAAAAAATGCGCGAAGGTGGCGCTGGCATCCCCGCGTTCTATACCGCAACGGGTTACGGCACCGATGTGGCCAACGGCAAGGAAGTGCGTGAATATAACGGGCGTCACTATATCTTGGAAGAGTCAATTGTCGGTGACTTTGCCATTGTCAAAGCGTGGAAAGCTGATCCATACGGCAATCTAGTGTTTCGAAAGACCGCCCGTAACTTTAACCCGTTAGCCGCCACTGCTGGAAAAATAACCGTGGTGGAAGTTGAGGAAATCGTGCCGCTAGGCTCACTCGACCCAGATGAAATCCACACCCCTGGTATCTATGTCAATCGTCTTATTCAAGGCACTTTTGAAAAAACCATCGAACAACGCACCGTTCGCCCAGCTTAAATCGCGCAACCCAAAGGATTAATAAACATGGCTTTATCTAGAGAACAAGTAGCGGCGCGCGTGGCGCGCGAATTAGAAGATGGTTTTTACGTTAATTTGGGCATTGGCATTCCCACGCTTGTGGCCAACTATGTGCCGCAGAACATGGCGGTGATGTTTCAATCAGAGAATGGCTTACTGGGCATGGGACAATTTCCTACTGAACAAGAGATCGATGCCGATTTGGTTAATGCTGGCAAGCAAACAGTTACCATGGTTACTGGTGCGGCATTATTTGATTCGGCAGAGTCATTTGCGATGATCCGCGGTGGTCATGTCGACCTCACGGTGCTTGGCGCGTTTGAAGTTGATTGCGAGGGTAACATCGCCTCTTATATGATCCCTGGCAAGCTGATTAAGGGCATGGGCGGCGCGATGGATTTGGTCGCCGGCGCCGATAATATCATTGTAACCATGACCCACGCCTCAAAACATGGTGCGTCTAAATTACTGAGCAAGTGCACACTGCCATTAACTGGCAAGGGTTGTATTAAAAAAGTGCTTACCGACTTGGCGTTTATCGAAATTAAGGGTGGTAAGTTTCATCTACTTGAGCGCGCGCCTGGGGTAAGCGTCGAGGAGATTATCAAACTGACGGCTGGGGAGTTAGTGGTGCCTGATCATGTACCAGAAATGCAACTATGACTTAGGTCTAGGTTATTAATGATAAATATTTCGGATAGAATCGACGCTAAGCCTGATGCCGGATGACAGGATAAACTGACCCAATGTGAGCTAATCAAATAGGATGAATAATGACAAAACGTGAAGTGGTATTTTTAAGTGGAGTGCGCACTGCAATAGCAGATTTTGGTGGTTCATTAAAGGGCATCCCGCCAACAGATCTTGCGGGGCTGGTGGTGAGCGAAGCCGTGAAACGTGCTAACGCGAATGCCGCTGATGTTGGGCATTGCGTGATTGGCAGTGTGACTCATTCCGATCGTCGCGATATGTATATGAGCCGTGTCGCTGCGCTTAAAGGTGGGCTGCCTGAGTCAACTCCTGCACTTACCGTCAATCGCTTGTGTGGTTCTGGCTTGCAGGCGGTGATTTCTGCTGCGCAGCTTTTATTGCTTGAAGATTGTGATTTAGTCGTTGCAGGTGGCGCCGAGTCGATGTCTCGCGTACCATTTTGGTTGCCAACCGCACGATTTGGTCAAAAAATGGGAGATGGCCAGATGGTTGATCCTATGGTCGGCGCGCTCACTTGTCCGATCAATGATACTCATATGGGCATCACCGCAGAAAACGTTGCACAGCAGTGGCAGGTTTCGCGCGAGCAGCAGGATGGTGCAGCACTTGAGTCGCATCAACGGGCACAACGCGCCATCGAGCAGGGACGTTTTGACAGTCAAATTATGCCGGTTGAGTTAAAGACGCGCAAAGGGACTAGCGAATTTAGCCAAGATGAGCATGTGCGTTTTGATTGCACCATTGCCGACATGGAAAAGTTACGCCCGGCGTTTAAAAAAGATGGCAGTGTTACCGCAGGTAACGCATCTGGCATCAATGATGCTGCTGCGGCATTGGTGATGGCCGACAGTGAATATGCCAAGGCGCACGGACTAAAGCCATTGGCTAAATTGGTTGGTTATGCTTTTGCCGGTGTCGCGCCAGAAATCATGGGTATTGGCCCGGTGCCAGCGGTCAAAAAACTGCTGGAGAAAACAGGGATTAACAAGCAAGACATCGATGTTTGGGAGATTAATGAGGCGTTTGCTGCGCAAGCACTAGCGGTTTGTCAGGATCTTGATTTGGATATGGAAAAAGTGAACCCCAATGGTTCTGGCATCTCGCTTGGTCATCCAATTGGCGCGACTGGCGCCTTAATTACCGTTAAGGCGATTCATGAACTGGCGCGCATTGATGGTAAGTACGCCGTGGTCACTATGTGTATTGGCGGCGGTCAGGGGATAGCAGCATTGATTGAGCGGTGCTAATTGATTAAGCGTTAATATCACCGTAAAATACCAGACTCTATCGAGTCTGGTATTTTTTTAAGAGCCCATCAATCAATGAAATCAACAACAGCTGAAAATAATCTGGTGCAATTTTCCTTAGATCTTAAATGGATGAATTACGCGCTGACCCTCGCTGATAGGGCCCAACAAGCTGGCGAAGTACCGGTTGGCGCCGTGTTAGTGCTTAATGATGAGGTGATTGGCGAAGGCTATAACCGAGTGATCAGCCAACACGATCCCTGCGCACATGCCGAAATTATGGCGATTAGGGCAGGTGGTCAACAGATTGAAAACTACCGAATTCTCGATGCAACACTCTATGTCACGCTTGAACCTTGTTGTATGTGCGCGGGGGCTATTATCCACAGCAGAATCAAACGGGTCGTGTATGGCGCCCCAGATTTAAAAACTGGCGCTGCACATTCAGCGTTCGAACTGATAAACGATCCCCAGCATAATCATCAGGTGGCCGTTAGTCATGGTGTTTTGGCGGATAAATGCGCCAACATGATCAGTGAGTTTTTTACCCGCCGCCGTCAGGAAAAAAAAGCGGCTAAGTTGCTCAAAAATGAGCGTTAGTTAAACCAGAAAAGCAATGGTTGAGATGTCGCGCAATTTTGTTCAATACTAATGTTTTTCGTACCGGTAAGGTGGTTATACGTTTTACCATGACTGATTAGTAGGAAGTAAATGACTGCAGTTTTTCTCTCGATGTTTATTTTTGCCTTTGTTGGGGCGGTAACGCCCGGCCCGGTTAATATTATTGCGATTGGCAGTGGCGCTAACTTTGGCTTTAAGCGCACGTTACCCCATATCCTTGGCGCTAGCGTGGCGTATAGCCTCATTGTGTTGGTTGTCGGCCTCGGGGTTAACGAGCTCAATACATTGTTTACCCAACTTATGGACATATTGAAGTATGTTGCGGCCGTATTTTTATTTTATATGGCGTTTAAAATTGCCACTGCCCGGCCGGTTGATCAATCGAAACAGCTACAAATAAATCCACCAACCCTGATTCATGGCGCGCTAGCGCAAGGGGTTAATCCCAAAGCTTGGCTCGTTTCTGCCTCTGGGGTGAGCCTATTTGTGCCAGTCGAGCCACAAGCATTGCTCTATTTGACGGTATTTTGCGTCATTTCTTTTGTCGTTTGCACACTCGGTATCGCTATTTGGGCAGGCACCGGTCACCTGATAGGTAGCGCACTGGCCAATGCTCGGCGTCAAAGAATATTTAATTTAAGCATGGCCATATTGCTCAGCGGCAGCGTATTATTGATCTTGATCCCCAGTTGATAGGAGCGATAACGTTGAGTCCAACCGACATGTATCTTAAACAGAGTGAGGTATTGCCGATGGTTGAGATGCGCCAAGCCTTTCAATCGAGCGCTTGTTATCATGCGCACTCCCATGATGAATTCTCCTTTGGGGTAATAGATGAGGGTGTGGCTGACTACTACAATCTCAATCAAGCTCATCACATTGTTAAAGGCGATACTGTAACGATTAATCCCGGCGACCTGCATTCTTGTAATCCCCAAATTGGCCAATGGTCTTATCGGATGTTATTTGTCGATACTGCTTGGATTGCGCAGCTCCAAGATGAACTCTTTAATGGCATTGGACTCGATTACCTAGCGTTTGCAGGCGCTTATTCGCGTGCGCCGCAAAGTTATCGACACTTTGGCCATTTGTTTAGCGCGCTTATCGACAATTGCAGCCCGTTAGAAACTGAAAGCTTACTGGTTGACTATTTAGCGGGCCACTTTGGCGCGAAATGTGATGATAAACTCGACCAATACGGGGTTAGCCGTGTTAAACAGGTAATTGGTGATGATTTGCAAACCAATCATTCGCTTAGCCATCTGGCGCAAGCATGTGGACTAAGTCGTTATCACCTCATTCGTTGTTTTAAGAAAATTTATGGTATTACCCCACACGCCTATCAACTCGATGAGCGAATAAAGCGCGCTAAAGCGTTATTAAAGACCGGGGAGCCCATCACTAACGTTGCACAGCAGTTAGGGTTTAGCGATCAGAGCCATCTGCAGCGCAACTTTAAGAAGCGCCTTGCGATCACTCCAAAACAATATCAGGACTTTTTTATAATTCCTTGAACATGACCTCACGACTCCCCAGACGTGTTAATCGCGCGATAGCTAGCCCGCACAGGAGTACTACTTATGACGGGCTCTAAGGTTGTCCATAATTTCGTTAAGCGGCACGTCTTTACCGCGCAACAACACTAACAGATGATAGAGTAAGTCTGAAGATTCGTTGACTAGTTCATCGCGGTCATCGGTAGCTGCCGCCAGTGCCACTTCGACGCCTTCTTCACCCACTTTTTGCGCCATGCGCTTAACGCCGCTTTTAAACAGTGAACTGGTGTAGCTTGCTTCATCGGGGTTGTTATAACGCTGCGCTATCACGCCATCGAGATGACCAATAAAGTCTAAATCGAAACCTTTGCTGTCTTTAAAGCAGCTTTGCGTGCCCAAATGACAGGTAGGGCCGGCGGGTGTTGCCATAGCTAATAGCGTGTCGTTATCGCAATCGACACTAATGTCGGTTAGGCTAAGGAAATCGCCAGATGTCTCGCCCTTGGTCCACAAACGCTGTTTGGTGCGTGAAAAGAAGGTGACTTTCTCTATCTCTAGGGTCTTGGTTAAGGCTTCTTGGTTCATATAACCGAGCATTAATACCTTGCCGCTGAAGCTATCCTGAACGATAACGGGCATTAAACCATCGACTTTTAGCCAATCTAGTTGCTCAATTTGCGCTGTTGTTAACATAATCTAATCTCTATTCCTTGCTCGATAAGCGCTTGTTTAAGCGCATCGATTTGTATAATTTGTTTGTGAAAAACACTGGCTGCTAGCGCGCCATCGACGCGAGCTAGCTTAAATACATCGCTAAAGTGGCTTATTTCGCCGGCACCACCCGAGGCGATAAGCGGCACATTACACACCTCACGCACCAGACTAAGTTGCTCAAGATCGTAACCGTCACGCACGCCATCTTTGTTCATCACGTTGAGCACTATTTCACCAGCGCCACGCGCCTGAACTTCTTTGACCCAGTCGACGGTTTGCCATTTAGTGGTGCGGGTCTTACTCGCATCACCGGTAAATTGCTTGACCTGGTAGAGTCCGGTGTCTTTATCGAAGTAACTGTCGATACCGACCACGATACACTGCTGGCCAAATTCATGGGTGAGTTCGGTGATGAGCTGTGGATTAGCCAAGGCAGGGGAGTTAATTGAAATCTTATCCGCGCCAAAGGCTAGAATCTTCGCCGCGTCTTCAATCGTTTTAATCCCGCCAGCGACACAAAATGGAATATCCACCTGTTCACTGATGCGCTCTACCCAGCTTTTATCGACGATGCGATTGTCACTTGAGGCGGTAATGTCATAGAACACCAACTCATCTGCGCCTTCTTCTGCATAGCGCTTGGCGAGTGGGACAATGTCACCAATGATCTCGTGGTTGCGAAATTGAACCCCTTTAACCACCATGCCATCTTTGACATCTAAGCAAGGAATTATCCGTTTTGCGAGCATGCGATGGCCTCCACAACATCAAACTTGCCTTCGAGTAGTGCGCGGCCAACAATGATGCCGCTAACGTTGCACGGGCTAAGCGCCGTGATATCGTCGAGGCTGCCAATGCCGCCGGATGATTGCCACTGGATTTGCGGCCATGCCTTGACGAGATCGGTGTAAAGATCGGTATTGGAGCCGGTTAGCGTGCCATCTTTACTGATGTCTGTGCACAACACGTGTTTAAGCCCTAACGGAATAAAACGGGTCAGCAATTCTTCGATAGTTACCCCGGAGTTCTCTTGCCAGCCGTGCACAGCAACGTGTTTGTTGCCCTGGCCGTCGATATTTAAATCGAGCGCCAGTACAATTTTTTCGCTACCGTACTTGGTTAGCCACTGCTCGATCAATTCAGGCTGCTTAACAGCCAGTGAGCCAATCACCACACGCGATGCACCAGCGTTAAACAAGTCGATTAAGTCTTGTTCTTGACGAATGCCACCGCCCACTTGTAGGCCGACATTGCTAACGGCGTCCATCATCTGTGAGATAAGGCTTAGTTGGCGCTTAGCAGGATCTTTAGCCCCAGTTAAATCGACTAAATGGAGCCAGGTCGCCCCTTGCTTAGCGTAGAGTTTTAACTGCTCTACCGGGGAAAAATCATAGCGCGTTTTTTGCGCGTAGTCGCCTTGATAAAGACGAACCACTTCGCCATCGATTAAGTCTAATGCTGGGATAATCATGAGTTGATCTCTGTCTTTAATGAGGGAATAGCCAAGAAGTTTTTAAGTATTTGCGCGCCTACTTTACCCGAACGTTCCGGGTGAAATTGTACGCCATAGAAGTTATCTTTGGCGATTGCGGCAGAAAATGCCTGACCATAGTGACTCTGGGCCTGAGTATAGTCACCCACAGGTACCGCGAAACTATGCACAAAGTAGACATAACTGCCATCGCTTATGTCGTTAAACAGCGGCGCCGTTAAATCAGTCAGTTTGTTCCAGCCCATGTGGGGCAACGGTAAATCTTCAACTTTTGTTAGCGGACTAACGCTGGCGTTGACGATGCCAAGGCAGCTTACATCCCGTTCCTGTGAGGCAGCGGTCAATAGCTGCATGCCTAAACAAATGCCAAGTACCGGTTGGGTTAAACCTTGGATAAATTCGACCAATTCAAATTGCTTCAGCTTAGCCATGGCAGCGCCAGCGGTGCCAACGCCCGGTAACACCACATGAGAAGCATTTTTGATCAGCTCGACATCGCGGCTTACCGTGACATTGTCACTCAGTCGCTCAAAGGCGCAGCGCACCGAGGTGATGTTGGCACAGCCGGTATCGATGATAACGACGTTAGTTTGCTCAAGGGCGGCCATTACAACACGCCCTTACTGCTTGGCAGTTCGGTGCCTTCAATCTTAATCGCTTGACGTAGGGTACGGCCAAATGACTTGAAGATACCTTCCACCAAGTGATGATTATTTTCGCCGCTGGCATTGATGTGCAGCGTTGCTGCCATCGCACTAGAGAGCGAGTGGAAGAAGTGTGGCACCATTTCGGTGGCCAATTCGCCGACACGCTCGTTACTAAATTTTGCGTCAAACTCGAGCCAGCCGCGTCCTGAGAGATCAAGCGCGCACGTGCACAAGCACTCATCCATTGGTAGGGTAAAACCAAAACGTCCGATGCCGCGTTTGTCGCCCAGCGCCTGCTTAAGCGCGTTGCCTAAGGCAATTGCGGTGTCTTCAACGGTGTGGTGATCGTCGATGTGCAGATCGCCGGTGACTGCTACATTGAGTTGGAATCCACCGTGAGTGCCTATTTGGTCGAGCATGTGATCGAAAAATCCGATACCGGTACTAATGTTGCTGCCACCTTGTTTGTCGAGATTGACCGCGACACTGATTTGGGTTTCGTTGGTGTTACGCACCACAGTGGCTGTGCGTTCGTTAACGGTAAGCGCTCGCGCGATATCATTCCAATTGAGGGTCTTGGGATCATATTGAAATGACTTTAGGCCCATGTTTTGTGCTAAACCAATGTCAGTATGGCGATCGCCAATCACATAACTATTTTCAAAATCGACGCGGCCCGCTTGGAGTAAATCTTTCACGAGGCCAAGTTTTGGCTTGCGGCAGCTACAGTTATCCGCATCAAAATGTGGGCAAATGAGCACGTCGCTAAAGATAACGCCTTGGCTGGTGAAGATATCCATCATCTTGTCGTGGGCTAAATCAAAATCGGCGGTGGGGAAGCTATCAGTGCCAAGGCCATCTTGGTTAGACACCATGATTAGTTCGTAACCCGCTTGCTGGAGTTGCAGTAATACCGGAATGACATTAGGCTCAAAAACAATCTTTGCTAGGGTATCTAGCTGTTTGTCGATGGCAGGTTCTTCGACGAGGGTGCCATCGCGGTCAATAAATAATATCTTACTTCTCATGATCTTCTCTAATGTGCTTATCTTATGTTAGTGGCTTGTAATTTAGGCGGCGATACGCGCCGAAATTTGCTGTAATTGTTCAATCAGTCGACTCATTTCCACCGCACTGCCAATACTAAAGCGCAGACAGTTTTCTAAGCTGGTGACCTGCGTTTGATTACGCACCACAATGCCAGCATCGCCCAGTTGCTTAAACCAGGATGAGTCGCTAAAACGCACCAACACAAAGTTGGCGCCGGAGTGATACACATCGCTAACGCCATTGAGTTGAGTTAGCTGCGCGCTAAACTCAGCGCCAAGTTGATTTAATTGTGCGACCTGACTGTTCATCTGCGCCACGCCATCGATACTTAATGCATTGCCGGCTATTTCGCCGACAGGGGCAGGCACCGGATAAGGGGCAATGACTTTCTTAACCAATTCGATAATACCTTGATTAGCGAGCATGAAACCACAACGTAGTCCTGCCAGTGCAAAGGCTTTAGATAGCGTACGTAACACCACCAAATTGTCATACTTTGCGATGAGGCTGGCCATGCTAAGGTGCGGTGAAAACTCGATATAAGCTTCATCGACCACCACTAAACACTGTTGTGCTAACGTGGCTACTATAGGTTCTATCTGCTCGGGGGTTAAGGTTGAGCCGGTCGGGTTATTGGGGTTACAAATGAACAGCAGCTTGGAGCCCTCAAGTTTATCACTGAGGCGGTCATCGAGCTGCCAATCGCTGGTTAATGGCACCGTATTGACCGCAACATTGCAAGTGGCCGCGCTAATGGCGTACATGCCATAGGTTGGGGTGCAAATCGTAATCTTGTCTTGGCCTGGTACGCAGAATGTGCGGATTAGCAACTCAATAGCTTCATCGGCGCCGCGGCTAGCCAATACTTGAGTTTGCTCAAGCTTGGCGTAGCGGGCGTAATTCTCGATCAATAAGCTCGGCTGAAATTCAGGGTAGCGATTGTACGCAGTATCAGTATTGGCAAAAGGAGACTCATTGGCGTTTAGCCAAATGTCACCACTGCCGCCGATACGCCGCGCTGACTGGTAAGGGGTCATCGCGATTAGTTCTGGTCTGGCCAACCGCTGGGCGAGGGGAGTTTGCTCAATCATCTTATTCTCCCGCTTGCTTTAGGCGTATTGACACTGCATTGGCATGGGCATCGAGGCCCTCTGCCATGGCAATCGGTAAAATGGCGCGTGATAGCCCTTTTAGCCCTTCAAAAGAGAGTTCTTGCACGGTAAAACGGCGAGAAAAATCCGCTAAACTCAGGCTAGAGTAACTATTGCACATGCCATAGGTCGGCAGCACGTGGTTGGTACCACTGGCATAATCACCGGCAGATTCAGGACTCCATTTACCCAAAAATACCGAGCCTGCCGCGTAGATGTGATTTAACACCTCGCGCGGTTCGCTTGTTTGGATAATGAGGTGCTCGGGTGCATAGCTATTACTTATCTCAATTGCTTGCGCCAGATCTTTGGTCACGATGATCCGGCTATGCTCGATTGCCTCACGGGCAATAGCTTGGCGTGATAGTTGGTTAACTTGGGTCTCGACTTCAATGCCGACCGCCTTAGCAAACTGCGCGCAGGGAGTCAGTAAAATAGTTTGCGAGTCGGTGCCATGCTCCGCCTGTGATAATAGATCGGCGGCCACAAACGCAGCGTTAGCGTCTTTATCGGCAATTACTAACACCTCAGACGGGCCAGCAGGCATATCAATCGCTGCGCCCCCAACACTCATCGACACTTGTTTCTTGGCTTCGGTAACATACTTATTGCCAGGGCCAAATATTTTGTCGACCTTAGGGACCTCGTCGGTGCCATAAGCCATCGCCGCGATGGCTTGTGCGCCGCCAATTTGGTAGATATTGTCGACGCCGCACAGATGCGCGGTATAGATAATAACATCAGAAATTGGCGGCGGTGAACACAAGATAATTTGGTTGCAACCGGCTATTTGCGCTGGTACGGCGGTCATCAATACGGTTGAAGGCAGTGGCGCGGTGCCACCTGGCGCATACAGGCCAACACTGCGAAGCGCTTGAGAGCGCAACTCACAGCGCACGCCAACACTGGTCTCTATATCGATTGTGTGGTGGCGCTGGGCGAGATGGAACTTCTCAATATTGGCTTTGGCCAGTGCCAGCGCATGCTTTAGTTCGTCAGAAACATTATTGGCCGCCTGTTCAATAACCTCGTTACTTAGCGAAATTTGGCCAAGTTCGGCGTTGTCAAAACGGCGGGAGTAATCGCGCAGTGCTTCATCACCGTTAGCTTTAACATTATCGATAATGTTAACAACTTGCTGATGCAGCATCGCTGAGTTCTCTAATGCCGGGCGCTCTAACACCAATTGCTGTTCTTGCTCGCCGATGGTTGACCAATTAATTGTGCGCATGTACTACCCCAACATTTTTTCGATTGGCATTACTAGAATCGAACTAGCGCCAAGCGTTTTAAGCTCTTCCATGGTTTCCCAGAATAACGTCTCACTGCTTACCGCATGTACTGCGACTTTATCGGTATCTGCTAGTGGTAAGATGGTTGGATTTTCTGCACCTGGTAGCAAGCTTACGATTTTATCGACATTGGCTTTAGGCGCGTGCAGCATGATATATTTAGACTCGCGGGCCTGAATAACACCGTTAAAACGAGTCATTAGCTTATCAAGTAACGCTTGCTTTTCGCTACTTAACTCGGTTTTAGATTGAATTAATACTGCCTGGCTTTCGAAAAATACCTGTGACTCTTTTAGTCCATTGGCTTCTAGGGTTGCACCGGTTGACACCAAATCGCATATTGCGTCGGCGATGCCAGCACGTGGCGCGACTTCTACTGAACCTTTTAGGGTCACGCTGGTAAAATCGACATTTTTGCTATCGAGGTAACGCTTTAATAGGTGCGGGTAAGAAGTCGCGATACGCTGCCCCTCAAACTGCTCAACACCGGTATATTCAACTTCTGTTGGAATGGCCAGTGAGAGGCGACAACCGCCGAAATCTAAACGCTTTAATACATCGTAACTGCTTGGCGCGCTAGCGCCGATGCGCTCTAATTCGGTTTCTTCAAGCTCGTTCTCGCCAATAATGCCTAAGTCACAGACGCCGTCCATCACTAAGGTTGGAATATCGTCATCGCGGACCAACAAGATATCAATCGCTTCATTAGTAGCATGGGCGATTAAACGTTGCGAGTTTGTATTAAATTTTACGCCGCTTCCTTTTAACAGTTTCTTGGCTTCATCGGATAAGCGACCTTTCTTTTGAATCGCGATACGTAATCTGTTACTTGTTTGCATTTTTTGTAGCTCCAAAAATAAAAAAAACCTCTGGTCTCCCAGAGGTTTTTCGTTGTTTGACCGCTGGAAGATGAGTAATAGCCATCCAGTCGAAATTGTCCTGAATGCTAGAGGGGAATATGATGATGGTGGTGAGTCAGGATTATTGTCATGATGTTAGCCAAACGTAATAAGTTGTTAAATAAGTTGGCCTAACTTTATGTTAGCTAGCAGGCAATTGCAACGGTTTTTTCGGTTAAAACATTAGACTTAAGGCTATAAGATATAGCTATTTGCTTACAATTAAATCACTCCATCTAATTCGTTGTTGGTTCGCTGTCGCTCTCATCTAATTAATCGCAGGTTAAGCTAACAAGGTTAAGCTGACATAAATCAATTTGTTGCTCTGCTTTCAACGCATATTTAGCTTTGGAAGTCTCTCTAACTAAGTTAAAATTTGTTAACTAAATATCAAAAAATTATTTATCACCATTAACCAAGGATAAGCCAATGGAAAATATATCATCAGAAAACTTACAGAAACTCGTCGATCAGGGCATTGAACTGTCGATGCTCTATCTGCCCAAATTATTGCTGGCGCTGATTACCCTAATCGTCGGCTTTTGGGTTATTTCTAAAATAGCCAAGGGCATCCGTAAGGTGCTCGACTTGCGTAGTGTCGAGGAAACATTGCAGCGCTTTTTGTCCAGCTTAATTAGCGGCGCGCTGAAAATTATGCTTATCATTAGTGTCGCCTCGATGGTTGGCATTGAAACCACGTCCTTTGTCGCCCTCGTTGGTGCCGCAGGCTTGGCGATTGGTCTAGCCTTGCAAGGGTCATTATCTAACTTTGCCGGTGGCGTATTAATCTTGTTCTTTAAACCGTTTAAGATTGGCGATGTCATTGACGCCCAAGGTTATGTCGGGATCATCAAGGAGATCCAAATATTTAATACCATCATTACCACCCTCGATAATGAGCGGGTGATTATTCCTAATGGCATCCTGTCTAATGGGCCGATTAAAAATGTGTTTGCAGAGCCTACTCGCCGTGTCGATATGACGTTTGGGATTAGCTATGATGATGACGTACTAGGCGCTAAAGAAGTGATTCGTGAGCTTATCTTAGGTGATACGCGTTTATTAGAGTCAGATAAAGGGCATGAAATATACGTGTCGGAGCATGCCGACAGTTCGGTCAATCTGTTGGTGCGAGTATGGTGTGATTCAGCGGATTTCTGGCCAGTCTATTTTGGTATGCACGAGAGTGTTAAATTGGCGTTTGATGCCAAGGGTATTACCATTCCTTACCCACAACGCGATGTCCATATGAAGTAGTCTACGCTCGTTGCCATCATGTACACAGCCTTGTGTATGCACGAACATAAAAAAGGGGCTAGCGAATATCGCTAGCCCCTTTTCTTTTATTGTCTACTATTTAGCGAGACAATGCAGGTGTTAGGTGTGGACGCATCTTAGATAGCATCGCTTTAACAACCTTTGGGTTACCAACAACGATATTGCCTGAAGCAACATAACCATGACCACCGGTAAAGTCAGTCACGATACCGCCAGCTTCTTTTATCAGTAACTCGCCCGCAGCAGTGTTCCAAGGCTTAAGGCCAATTTCCCAGAAACCATCTAAACGGCCAGCTGCAACGTAAGCTAGGTCTAATGCTGGAGAACCTGAACGACGAATATCGGCCGTGTCATCGAACATGTCAGAGAAGATAGACAGGTAAGTTTCTTTATAGTGCTTAAATTTGAACGGGAAACCAGTACCGATTAGAGTACCTTTAAGGTCTTTAGCTTTCGTTACACGACTACGGTAAGTATTAAATTGACAACCAGCGCCACGAGTCGCAGTAAATAACTCATCACGAGTAGGGTCTAACACAAGTGCTAGCTCAGTTTTACCATTGATCTTTAGTGCGATAGACACAGAGAAGTGTGGGATACCCTTGATGAAGTTTGTGGTGCCATCAAGCGGATCGATAATCCATTGGTATTCACTATCACGATTGCCACTTTCGCCGCTTTCTTCACAGATAAATCCGTGATCATGGTAGGCTTTCTTGATTACATAAATAATCGATTCTTCAGCTTCTTTATCAACCGAGGTTACAAAGTCGTTTGAACCTTTTTGTTCTACTTCAACTTTTTCTAGCTGCTCAGTAGCTTGCATTATAATTTTGCCAGCACTGCGGGCGGCACGAATGCCTATATTTAGCATCGGATGCATAGTGTTTACCTTTGGATGTTAAAGAACGAGAAACCTCAAGCAGTAGTGCTTGGGTTTTAACGGCGCGTATCATATCAGATATTAGGCATAACGCAAGATGAAACAATCAATAAGCATTAAGTCGATCACGCTTTGTCGATAGCAACAGCGGTTCTTTATTATAGAGATTATTCGCGCCAGACTTGCTATCATTGCGCGCAAATTTAACAAGGGTGTAGGTATAGGCGCTCTTTGATTAACCAAGGTCTAAATTAGTGAATGAAAAGTTAAGTGGCGGGGAAGCATTGCTACCCAAAGTTAAAGTCGTGTTGGTGGGTACCACCCATCCCGGTAATATCGGCAGTGTCGCGCGTGCCATGAAAACCATGGGGCTAATTGATTTGGTCTTAGTCGACCCACAAACCGAGATTGACGATAAATCTAATGCATTGGCCTCTGGTGCACGTGATGTCCTGGCCAATGCCACGATTGTCGATACACTAGCGCAAGCGGTCGAAAAGTGTGGCCTGGTGATTGGCTCTAGCGCCCGTTCACGTACGCTACCTTGGCCGATGTTAGATCCGCGTCAAAGCGGGATCAAGCTAATGTCTGAAGTGGTTGACTATCCCGTTGCTGTGGTGTTTGGCCGTGAAAATAGCGGTCTAACCAACGAAGAGCTGCAATTATGTCAATATCATGTGTGCATCCCAGCCAACCCTGAATATAGTTCGCTTAACTTGGCCATGGCGGTGCAAACACTCTGCTATGAGATTCGCATGGCGGCTTTAAACCCGGTGGCGACCCAAGCCAAGGATTATCCTGACTCGCAGAAACTTGAAGCGTATTATGCCCACCTAGAACAGACGTTGATAGAGACCGGCTTCATTATTAAGGCGCACCCAGGGCAGGTAATGACTAAATTACGACGCTTGTTTAATCGTGCGCGACCCGAAGAAGTAGAGCTCAATATTTTGCGCGGAATGTTAACCGCAACACAGCGTAGTATCGGCGATAAATCACCAGACTAATACTTTGGTCTGATGCCCGATGGGCTAGTGGTTAACCATACAAGCATGTTATGATTGGCCGCAAATTCAGCGATAGCTCGATAAGTCATAAAACTTGACTAATTTAGTTGGTTATATACTTGACTAATTTGGTCGGGTTTGTTGTAATGCAGCCAATACGTTCAACTTAGCTAAGGCACCGTAATGAAACTTACCTCAAAAGGTCGTTATGCCGTTACCGCAATGCTTGATGTTGCATTACATCAAGACAATGGTCCGGTATGTTTAGCTGATATTTCAGAGCGCCAGCGCATCTCGCTATCTTATCTAGAGCAATTGTTCTCTAAGTTACGTCGTGCCGACTTGGTGTCTAGCATTCGTGGACCTGGCGGCGGCTATCGACTCGCTGTTCCCGCTCTCGATATTAGCATTGGCGCTGTAATCGGCGCAGTGAATGATTCGGTAGTTGCCACGCAATGTAAAGGTGATAAACCTTGTACACCGCGCGGTCGTTGTCTAACTCACTCTTTGTGGAATGATTTTAGCAACAAGATGCAAGACTTCCTCGATAGCGTAAGCCTCGGTGAATTAATGGATAACTCAGAAGTTATCGCGATCGCGAAGAAGCAGAACATGGTGCAAGGAATGCAGCACGATATTTTAAACACCAGTCGTTTAGGCTAGTGAGAAGAGCAAGCGCTGAGGATACAGCGCTGAAATAATATTTAGGTTCATTGTTGTTTATAGACGATGAAAGCAATAGCAATAATGCCTAGGCTAAGATATAGCTAAGGCGTGGAGTATTAAATGAAAGTTCCAATTTATTTTGATTATGCGGCAACCACACCAGTTGATCCTCGAGTGGCTAAAGAGATGATCGCTTGCTTGACGATGGATGGTAACTTCGGTAACCCTGCATCTCGTTCACATCGTTTCGGGTGGCAGGCAGAAGAGGCAATTGATGTTGCTCGTAATCAAATCGCCGATTTGATTAATGCCGATTCACGAGAAATCGTATTTACTTCGGGTGCAACCGAATCGAACAATCTGGCGATTAAAGGTGCATCGCACTTTTATGCTAAAAAAGGCAAGCACATCATTACCGCTAAAACAGAGCATAAAGCCGTTTTAGACACCTGCCGTCAGTTAGAGCGTGAAGGTTATGAGGTCACTTACCTTGATCCTCAAGCTAATGGTATTATCACCGTTGAGCAACTCGAAGCAGCCTTGCGTGAAGACACCGTGTTGGTTTCTATCATGCATGTAAACAACGAAATTGGCATCATTCAAGACATTGCGGCGATGGGCGAAATGCTGCGCGCTCGCAAGATCATCTTCCATGTTGATGCAGCGCAAAGTGCGGGCAAGGTAACGATTGATTTAAGCGAATTAAAAGTTGATTTAATGTCGTTCTCGGGCCATAAAATCTACGGACCTAAAGGTATTGGCGCGTTGTATGTGCGTCGTAAGCCACGTATCCGTATTGAAGCCCAGATTCACGGTGGTGGCCATGAGCGTGGTATGCGTTCCGGTACATTGGCTGTTCATCAGATTGTTGGTATGGGTGAAGCTTTTCGTATCGCTCAGGAAGAGTTTGCTGAAGAAGATGCGCGCCTGAGAAAGTTGCGTGACGTCATGTTGGATGGCTTTAAAGATATGGAAGAAGTACACCTGAATGGCTCAGCCACACAGCGTGT